>MWVV01000323.1_pt1 | contig 17601 bp, 16 predicted proteins | sample 1047281 | NCBI WGS metagenome assembly MWVV01 (sample SAMN06349986, study PRJNA376086) | soil metagenome | isolation source: PT-2 sample Antarctic (ecotone) soil | place: Antarctica | collected 2015-01-13 | reverse complement strand
ACATCAAACGGCTTGTGCTGCCGGTTTTCGCGCACCGCGTTATTGTTAATTCACGCCAACTATCTAGCGGAAAACGCCGCACTTTTGAAGCCGAGCAGATTTTGCAAGAGATTTTGTTAAAAACTAATGTGCCAATTTAAGAATAATTTTTACCACAGAGGCACAGAGATTTTTTAGCCACGAATAACACTAATAACACGATTTTATTTTTATCCTGAAAATCTTGTTCATTCAGTAAAAATTTCTCTGTGTCCTGTATGCCTCTGTGGTGAAATAAACTTGATGAATGTAAAGACACTTACCCAACTTTTCAGTTTCCGCGATGTTCGTAACGCTATTTTGGGACTCCTGGTTGTTTTCGGCGGGCTTGGGCTTGCCGGTTTTACGCTCTGGGCGCATCACACAGGAGATTCGCGGCTAGCGGGATTTGCGGCTGCCGCCTCGCTCGGTTTTGTTCTGCTGATACTGATTTTTGTTATTCCGCCATTAGCGCATTCAGCCAGCGCGGAAGCCTCGCAGATGAATCTGCCATTTGAATTTACAATCGGCGGCGCGGTAATACTCGGTTTAATCGTTATCGTCGGCTTTTCCGCTTGGAATACAGGTAACAATTTGCTTTTTCTGGTGCTATCTTTTCTGACGGCTTCACTAATCGTCGGATTTTTTATCGGAAACTTTTGTCTGAAAAAGTTGGACGTGAAAATGCGATTTCCCGAAACGATTTTCGCCGCCGAACCGACACCGATTCTCGTCAGCTTGCACAACCGAAAACGAATTTTTCCAACTTTTTCCGTCGTCGCGGAGGTGCGCGGAAACGAGCGCGAAAAATCAATTTTATTTGACGAGATTAAAAAAATCGTTCCTGAAAAATGGGCGGAAAAACTCACTCGCCCGCCGATTATCAATCATACTTTGGATTATTTTGTGCACATTCCGCGCCGCGATTCGGTAGAAAACAAAGTCGAGCATATTTTCCCGCATCGCGGGCGTTTTATGATCAAGCATTTTGAGCTTTCAACCAAATTTCCATTTGGATTTTTCCGACATCGCCGACGGCTTTCGGCGCAGGAAACCGAAATAATAATTTTTCCGCGTCTTGCGCCAATTGATGATGAAGCAATGGATCTGCCGCTCGAAGTTGGAAAACTCGATACGCAAAAAAAGGGACTCGGGCAGGATTTGCTTTCGCTCCGCGATTATCAACCGTTGGACGATTTACGACGCGTGGATTGGAAGGCGACGGCACGCGCGCAACGTTTAATTGTCCGTGAGTTCTCCGCTGAAGACGATAAAAGAATGACGGTTGTTTTTGATACGCGCTTGCTGCAAGAAACGAAAGAAAAAAATCTCACTTTGCGCGAGCGAATCGAAGCCGAACAAAAAGGAGAAAAACTTTCGCTCGTATCCGAACAATTTGAAAAAGGTGTCGGCATTACGGCTTCGCTCCTGGCGAATTTTACGGAAGAACAAGCTGAAATTCGCTTGATTATTAACGATAAAATAGGCGAATTCGGCATCGGCAGAAAGCATTTTTATGAATGTTTGAAGCGACTGGCATTGGTTGAGCCAAATTTTGATGAAGCTGCGGAAATTTCCGTCGAAACTCTCGAAGAAATCTTTGCCGAAAGTGAAAATACCTATACATTTCTCGTAAGCGGTAAGCCAGAGCAAGAACTTCCAGGCGAAATTGTTCAAAGAGCGAAGATTGTGTATTTTTGAGAGTGTAGGTAAAGTTGCTGGTTACTGAAAATTTATTTGTCGAAGCGCGGGCAGGGATTTCTGCGCTTCCAGTGAAAAAATTGTCACAAAACTAGTATCGTCGGTGTTTTAAGTTTACAAGCAGGATTTTTGTGCTTAATAAATGACCGAAAGCGTAGAAATGTTAATGGACGCAATGTCCCAAGCAGGAACAGCAGCGACGACCGATAAGACAATCGTTTTTGATGAGGCTTTTACGCTTCATCATCGAACCGTCTTTCGCACGGCGCGTTCCGTTGTTCAGGATTCGGGAATTGCCGAAGACATTACGCAAGAAGTTTTTCTGCGTCTTTATGAACATATGGACGCTATCGCCAACGAAGAAATGCTTCGACCCTGGCTGATTCGGGTCGCGTTAAACGTTGCCCGAAACACCTTGCGAGGTAATTTAAGAGCGAACACGCGCGAGGAAAATTACGTCAAAGATACGTATGAAATATACAATTTGACGGCGGAAAAGGATTTGGAACAGCGCGAGAATGCAAGGGAAGTTCACCGCGCTTTGAATTTGATAAAAGAGCCTCTGAGAAGTTGTCTAGTGTTGAAACAGCAGGGTTTATCATATCGGGAAATTGCCGAAAGCCTTTCGCTGAATGAAACGAGCATCGGCACGTTTGTCGCCCGCGCAAGACACGAATTTGTCCGGCATTACGGCAAAATTGGAGGAAAAACGCTATGAGAGAAAGATGTTTTGAAATTGGAACAATTCAAGCCTTTTTAGATGGCGAACTTTCGCACAAACTGGTAGAAGAGGTTACACATCACATTACCCTATGTGATTCTTGCGCGATTTTGCTTACTCAAGCTGAAGAAGAATCGGCGTTTGCGTTTTCCGCTCTCGAACAGGAAATTAATTTACTTGTTCCGACGCATCGCTTGTGGGCAAAAATTAATGATTCGATAGAAAAACAGGAAAAAAGAAAATCCGTCCGGCAAAACGTTTTCGCTTTTGTTTCAAGTTTCCGAAACATTTCAAATCAAACGATTGCCGCCTTTGCAAGCTTATTAATTGTAGTTGGACTTTTTACGTCTGTTTTGATTTTGCGTAATAATGACAACTCACATTACGTTGCAGAAGAAATGCCCGATGAACAAAGTGTTATTAAGCAAATTTCCAATCCAGAAACACCAAACCTGTCATTTGTGAATCCTCCGCAATTTTCGCCCGGAAATAAAGGTGTAGAAACTTTATCAGCTGCTAATTTAAGAAATGACAAAAAAGAATTTCGCACAGTTAATGCAACTTTTATAAGTAAGGAAAACAATCGACTGCCGAGCAAGAGAAATTTACGAAATACGAAGATCGAAAACCGTAAAGCATTGTCGGAAATTGAGCCACGAGCAACGAATGAAAATCTTGTCGGAGAAGAAAGTTATATTAAGACGATTGCGACTTTGACCGAAACTGTTAATAGCCGAAAAGATGAAGCTTTAAAACCTTCGGCACGCTTTGCTTTCGAGAGGGATTTGGCGATTGTTGACGATGCAATCAAGAAAATGAAATCGGAAGTAAAGAAAAATCCGAAAAATGAAGGCGCAAAACAGGTATTGCTCGCTTCGTATCAAAATAAGGTAGATTTGCTCAATTCTATAGCGGAAAAAAACGAGTTAATGGCTTCATTACGGTAAACAAAAAGGGCGAATGGATAAAAGAAAAAAAGTTAAAAATGATTTTAAGACTAAAAAAATATAAAAAAAGGTTTTCGCCTTTTGTTCTCTTTTCCTTTATTTGTTTGAATGCCGCTTTTGCTGCGGCGCAGGTTACGGTCGAGCCAAATCCGAAAAAGATTGTTACGCCGAAAATCAGCAAAAATAAAGTTTGGAAGGTTGGAAAAAAAATTGAAAACGAAAGTCCGATTCCAGCCGAAAAATCAATTGCAGTTGACGCAAATGTAAATATATCGTTGTGCGTAGAAACAGGGATTTTAAAAATAAACGGTTGGCAACGCAATGAAGTTCGCGCCTTTGTAGTTCACGGAAGTCAACTTGGGTTTAATGTTCGGGAAAAAAGTAAGCAGAGCAACAAACCGGTCTGGATAATGATTCTGGGTTTTGACCCGTCAAAGAGTACGGAAACCAATGCGGACGAATGTTTGTCGGGTGAAGAAATCGAAATAGACGTTCCGCGCAACGCAACCGTCAACGTTAAAAGTCATGAAAGCGAAACAACAATAAATTCAGTTGGAAAAGCCAGAGTTGAAATCGGCGGCGGCGATATATTTTTGAATAATATTACCAGCGGCGTTGAAGCTAAAACATTTCAAGGCGACGTAACGATCGGAAACTCAAGCGGCGCGATGGCGCTGCAAAGCACAACCGGAAACATTGTTGTTTTTAATGTCAGCCCGAGCGAAATTGGCGATATTTTCAAAGCTAAAACAAACAACGGCGCCATTATTCTAAAAGATGTTGAGCAGAGACAAATGGATATCAGCTCAAATTCTGGTTCGATAAGTTTTACGGGCGAGTTTGCAACCGGAGGGCAGTACAATTTCAACACATTAAACGGCTCAATTACTTTAACAATTCCGCAAAGCTCTTCGTCTAAAATAACCGCGTCGTACGGTTATGGCGCTTTTAATTCGGATATTCCGCTCCGAAATTTAGTTAAATCCTCAGCGTCCAAAGCGCAAAACCTGACCGGACAAATCGGTAAAGGCGACGCAACTCTTAATCTAACAACTTACAGTGGCGCACTGCGTATAAAAAAACAGTGAATAATGGTAAACGGTGAGTGATAAGTGAAAAATAGAAGTGATGAAAATATGATTTTCATTTAACATTCATCAATCACCGTTCGCCACTTTTTTCCTCCCTTGCCCAATTAACACGCTTCAGTCTTGCTTGTTCAAATCTGTGAAATGTCGGTTCGTAATCCGCTTGATTTCACCAATCGAGTAAAACGTCTATAATAAAATTCTTTTTCAAACAAAATTTCTTTTCAAACGTAAGAATTTACATCTCTTGTTAAGAAACAAATAAAGTTTGCAAAAAGGACGTTATGAATCTGGAAAATCTTATCGGTCACACACTCGACGAGAAATATAAAATCGAAAAAGAACTCGGTCGTGGTGGAATGGGCGCAGTTTTTCTTGCCACGCACATCGGCACGGAGCGTCCCGTTGCGGCAAAGGTTATCGTGCCGGAATTTATGGAGCGCGCCGAATTTGTCGAGCGTTTCCGACGCGAAGCGCGTGCCGCCGGAAGATTGCGACATCCGAATGTAGTTGACGTAACTGACTTTGGCTTTGCCGACACTTCCGGCGGGCGCGTCGCATATCTGGTGATGGAGTATCTCGACGGATGCACGCTCGGCGAAGTTTTGGAAGAAGAAGGCAAACTTCCGCTCACCTGGACGATTGATATTTTAGAACAAGTTTGTTCAGCCGTTGAAGAAGCGCATAAACAGGGAATTATTCACCGCGATTTGAAGCCAGATAACATCTGGTTAGAGCCAAATCAGCGCGGCGGTTATACGGTTAAGGTTTTAGATTTCGGCATTGCTAAACTTGAAGAATCTCAAGTAACCGCCAGTTTGGAAAACGCGGCTACAAATGTTATCGGCTCAAATTCAAAAACTCAGGCAATCGGGCAAAGAGATACGATTGCCAGCGAAAATCAAGCACGAACTTTTCACAACGCGCAGAAAAATTCAACCGTTTTTCTGGAAAGTCGAACGATGGCTCAGAATCCATACGAACAAACAATTTCAAACAAAGAAACTTTCGTTATAGAAGCCGAAAAAAATAATAAAACTTCGGTGGAGGAAGCCGGAACGTTGATTCAAACTCTAAACGAAACGGGGTCGGAATCGGGAACGGCGATTTTGCCTGCCAACCACAAGCCAACAATTGAATCGGAAAACGCCAAAACAAAACTCATTTCAGCGCAAATCGAAACTGACAAATCCATCGAAAAAAACTTAACGACAGACAATTCCGCGCTCGAAAAAAAATCAACCTCGCAATTAACTCATGTCGGCGCGGTTCTCGGAACGCCGCTTTATATGTCGCCCGAACAATGTCGGGGGGAGCGCCTGACGCCGCGGTCGGATATTTACTCTCTCGGCGTTATCGCTTACCGAATGCTGGCGGGCAAAACGCCCTTTGAAGGCGATTATTTGCACGTAATGCAGGCGCATCAGGAAAATGAGCCGCCGCCTTTGGAAGCGAAAAAAGTTCCGCTTAAAGTCAAAAAAGTTATCGCCGCGACGATGGCGAAAAATCCGCAAGAGCGTCCGCTGACAGCGGAATCTTTTGCAACAAAACTTCGCGCTCAAAGCGAAGGCACGGGAACGCTGCTCCGACGCGCATTGGAAATCTACAGTAGACATCTGTCGCAATTTCTTCTGCTTGCTATTTTGTTATATTTGCCCTTAACGATTTTTACGATTTTGCAGGTTTCCGTCGGGTTTTTTCCGGCAGGCAATTTGTCTATATACGCGGCAAAAGGCTTTTTAGGTTTAGCCGTAGTTTTCGGCAGCGTTTTTTGTGGATCTTTGCTAGTCGGAACGATGACGTGGCTAGTTGCGCAGATTATGGCTTTTCCGCTCAAGCCAGTAACTTTGCGTCCCGCACTCGAAGAAGCCGGAAAAAAATGGAAAAAATTGGTTGGAACATCCTTGCTTTCCGGTTTTCTAATGATTGTCGGTATTGTCATGTGCTTTGTGCCGGGAATTATTCTGGCGATTATCTGGGCTTTGGCGACACCTGTTGTAATGATGGAAAATCTGCGCGGATTTGCCGCGCTGCGACGCTCGAAAACTTTGGTTAAGCGTTCGCTTCGGACGACTTCGGTAACTATTCTAATGATGTTTTTCGTGCCAATTTTTATTTCGCTCTTCATCACCTTTTTTGCCAAAGCAGTTGTTAAGGAATTTACACCGGAAACAGATAAATCGGCTGTCTCGCGTCAGGCGACAGACGCTTCGGTGGGCGAGAATGTTAAATCCGATGACGGCGACAACGAGAATATAACAATCAATATCGGTCCGAATAAAAATGTTGTTATCAACGATGACCAAGCCGACGAAGATAAAAAGTTAAGATACGCAATCAGAGAAGCTTTGACACAAATTTTTTATCTACCCATTTCTATCGTCATCGCATCATTTTTCACAATTGTAGTCGCGCTTTTATACTTGAAAACCAGACAAATCGGCGGCGAGTCAATGCAGGATTTACTCGAACAATTTCAAGCCTCCGACCAAGCGCACAGCAATTGGCAAAAGCGCATCCGCGAGCGGCTCGAACATTCAGGCAAACTGACAAGCAAATCTTGAATCGTAAAGATGAATTATAGGTTAAATTTTTACGACCACGAAATTATGAAAATTTCAAGCTTTTTTCTGATAATTTTCTTCACTATTTTCTTTGCCTTCACGGTCGAGGCGCAAAATATTCAACGTGATTTCCAATTAAAGGAAGGCGGAAGTGTCGAAATTACAAATTTTTACGGGCGTGTTGATGTTGCAGTCGAAGAAATAAGCGGAGGTGAAGAAAAAGCCGACGCTTCGACAGGAGGAAAAATGTTGCTTTCAGCGACGTCAAACAAACAATTCGTCGAAAGCGATTTAAGGATTGACAATGCCGGCGGACGAATAAAAATCGAAGTCGCTCCGGCAGACGCGAAAATGCGCGTTGATTTAACAATAAAAATTCCGATTCGTACGCGCGTAAAAATCAAAACTTCAGGAGGCGAAGTGCGCGTTGCGGGAAATCTAGAATTGGCGGAGGTCGAAACCGAAACCGGCACAATTGCGGCAAATGTTCCGCTCGAAAATTTAAAATACGATTTTGTCTGGACCGAATCGCGCCCGCGCTTTTTGAGCGATGTTGAATTAGAGGAAGTTAAAGAAAAGGCAGGCGGGAAATTTGTCTTGAACGGTAAGTTACAAGAAGATGATGCGGAGACCCAAGGACGTGCAGACGCGGAGAAGAAAATTTCCGAAGAAGAAACAAATAACAAAGAAGTAACAACGGACGAAAATGGAAAACCGAAAACTGAAAATAAAAAAACAAAAAAGAAAAACAAAGAACAAAGGACAAACGACAAAGGACAAATAAAATTAAATTTTACGACCGCGCGCGGCATTGTTCTTTTAAATGTCAATCCGAATGAAGTTCCGTCGAATTTGCGCGAGAGACCTTTGACGGAAGCGGCAAAGGCGATTATACAAAGCGGCGATTCGCTTTTAACCGAAGCCATTCGGCGCGCTAGTCCGAAATACTTTGGCGATTACGCGAAAACTCTACCGCCGCGCAAGCGCGAGCCTTCTTTAAACGAGCGAAAAGTGGAAAATTCGAACCCGCAGGCAAGCCTTAAAAAAATAATTGTCCGCGTTTCCGATTTAAACAATCGCGCGATTGCCAACTTGCAAAAGAAAGATTTTGAAATTACCGAAGCAGGCGAAAAGCGGGAAATCTTATCGGTTGAGCCGACAACCGCGCCGTTTAATCTTGTTTTGCTGTTGGACGTTTCGGGCAGCGTTGACAATTACGTTGATTTTATTCGCAAAGCCGCCAGAAACTTCGTCAATACAGTTAATCCGAACGACAAAATCGCAATTATCATTTTTAACGAAGACATAAAAACTTTATCAACTTTTACAACCAACAAAGGCAAACTTTCCGAAAGTCTCGATACTTTCGATGCAGGTGGCGGAACCGCTTTTTACGATGCGCTGGCTTATTCTTTGGTGGAAACGTTGAAACCATTGAAAGGCGAGAAAACTGCAATTGTCGCTTTGTCGGACGGCGACGACAATCGTTCTTTTCTGTCGTTTGAATCGCTGCTCGGCTCGATTCAGGAAAGCGGCGTGTTGGTTTATCCGCTTTATGTTCCGTCTGGTTTGATTGCGGCTTCGGCGGCTAATAATTACAATGCAAGCGTTGACCCTTTAAGAACACGCTTTATGGCTTTGACGACAAAAGCCGAATCAGAAGGCGAAAAATTAGCGCAGGTTTCCGGCGGCGTATATTACCCGATAAAACAACTGAGCGAATTGCAAAAGGCTTATGACGATATTGTTTTACAACTTCGCACGGCTTATACCATAACTTTTCGTTCAAACGTTGCCGTATCAAGAGACAATCGCGCCTCGCCTCGCTTGAAAATAAAAGTCAATCGTGAAAATGCTTTTGTAAAATTGGGTTCGGTTGTCGAGGTTTCAGCAAAAGAAATTTCCGGTTTAAGTCAAGAAAGTAAAAAGTAAAAAGGCAAAATATATTTTTCACTTTTATGTTTATCAGTATGATTTTACCGACGCATCGCCTAAAGCTTTTCTGCTTTTACTTTTTACTTTTGCCTCTTTACTTTTTATTTTTCTCACCTTTCGCCGCTTCTCAACAAATCGCTGAAATCACCGGCGAGGTCAATAGGATAAATTACAAACAATTCGTCAATGACAATTTGCGCGAAACCAAGCTCGAAAATTTTGACATTAACAAATCTCCCGGCGCGTTTATTCTGAGTAATAGCAAAGAAAAAATCGCTGTCAGCCGCTGGATTTCGCCGAAAAGAACTCGTTCTTATCCGTATGAAAGAGTTTATGACACGCTTGCTTTTCCCAAGCGAGTAACAATAATTCCCGTTTTAAAGGACGAAGGTTTGGGCGGCGAGCGCGATTTTTTGCAGTGGGACACCGTTTCGCTGCTTAGTCTTTTAGATGTTCACGTCATTCTTGCCTATTACAACGACGCAACGAAAAACACAAAACGCGCCGACCAAATCACCGCGCAGAAATTCGATAACAATTATATTTTAGCGCGGCTGAACGAAGTTTTCGATTTCAAAGGCACGGCGCGTGAATGGAACGAAAGAGAAGCCAAAGAATTAAAAAGCGTTTTTGAAAAAGCAAAACTTGCTTATCGCGAAATTTCAAAAAATACAAAAACTTATCTTCACGATGAAACGACTTTGAACGAACTAATAAAATATACCGAAACACCGCTTAAGTTTATCGAATTTTCGCGCCGCAAATCGCAAAACGCTCAAATCCGCGAGCAGCAAACCAAACAACCGAAAGAAGCTCTGGCGACCGACACGAAACAAAATATAACCATCACCAACGCGCTTTTTGGGAAATACTTTTTCACAGTTGACGAAACTCGCCTTGAACCGAAAACCGTTTATTTAATTGAAGCCAAACACAGTCAACGCGCCCGCTTCACACACGAAAACGACATTAAAGACGCGCTCGTTAAAATGATGGTTTATACAAACCTGAAAAACGTGCGCGTCGGCAATGAAAAGCGCGGGTTTAGAGTTGTTCTAAAACTAACTTCAAGTCAGTTAAAAGGCTCAATTGATTCCAGCGCGATTGATGAAGAATTAAATAAATACTGTTCAGCCAACCTGCTCGATCTAAAGCAAAAGGAATTTATCAAAAAACTTTTTACGGAAGCGCGGGCGAATAATTTTACAATTATTGTGGAACACGCCGATACTGCAAAATGAATCGAATTATAAAATATTTCTTCGGAAAAACATTCTGCCAATCGCCGTTAAAAGAATGCCTATCAGCATCCATTGCAGAAAAAATACCGTCCACGCGACAATTTCGTTCGCATTATGAGGATTATCCGCCGCCGTTGCGCCGGCAAGATATGAAGGAAAGTTAAGCATTCCCCAAAAGTTTCGCATCTGCGGATGCCAAAGTAAGTATTCGCTCAACTGGGAAGATTCGCTGGTCAACAGCCAAGAAATTATAGCTGCCGAAATTGACACCAGAAAACCGCCTGATAATAAATTACGAATTTTAGAATTCATTGTTGTAGAATCAAAGCAAATTAAGTTTATCTCAAACTTTGAATTGCCGACAGCCGAGGAAAACAAATTGCTACGGCTTTTACAAAATGAAATCTCCGCTTTTACAATCTCTTTTTGACGAACAGGAGCGCCGACCTTTAACCGTTTCGGAACTTAACGAAAAAGTTAAAAATGCGCTCGAAAGAAATTTTGCATCCGTTTGGATTGAAGGCGAGATTGTCAATTTTGTCGCGGCAAATTCCGGGCATTGGTATTTCACGCTGCACGACGGCGACTCGCAATTGAAAGCTGCGTGTTACGTCAGAAATAATTTGCGAATCAGATTTCAGCCTTTTGACGGTTTGCAAGTTCGCGTGCGGGGAAAGTTAAGCGTTTATCAACCAAAAGGCGAATATCAAATTTTAGTTGAATCTTTGCAGCCGGTCGGCGAAGGCGCGTTGAAGGTTGCGTTTGAACAAATCAAAACAAAACTCGCGCGGGAAGGTTTATTTGATGAGGAGCTAAAAAGAGAATTGCCGTTTTTCCCGCGTCGCGTCGGCGTTGTTTCATCGCCAAACGGCGCCGCTTTTCACGATATTCTGCACGTTTTGTCGCGCCGCACGCGGACAGTTCACGTTGTTTTGATTCCGACCAGAGTTCAAGGCGAAACGGCGGGCGAGGAAATCGAAGCGGCGATAAAGTTAGCCAATCAACACAACGAAAATGCCAACGAAAAAATTGATGTTTTGATTGTCGGGCGCGGCGGCGGCTCATCAGAAGATTTATGGGCGTTTAATGAAGAAAGAGTTGCCAGGGCAGTAAGAAATTCCGCAATTCCCGTAATCTCCGCCGTTGGTCATGAAATTGATTTTACGATTGCCGATTTTGTTGCCGACAGACGCGCTCCAACGCCGAGCGCCGCGGCGGAAATCGTCGCCGAAAGCGAAGACAGCATCGCCGCTTTTCTGACTCAAAGAAGACAAGATTTATTTCAATTAATCAATTATAAACTTTTGCATTTGCGCTCGGATTGGCAGGAACTTGCGCTCGCGCCGGTGTTTAGCGAGTTTCCGCAGCAAATCAAAGATTGGCATTACGAAATCGAAGATTTTCAAGAACAAATGCGCGTTGCTTTGACGGAAAAATTAAAAATTAACGAGCAACGCTTGGAAAGTTTAACCAATCGAATCTCACCGTTAAAGCTGGCTTCAAAGCTGAACGATAAGAAAACTCGGCTTGCGCTTTTGCGGCAAAAGCAAATATCGACAGTTAAAGACGTAGTTGACGCAAAAGACGAAAAATTGAAAATCTCGATGGCATCGCTCGACGCACTTTCGCCTTTGTCGGTATTAAAACGCGGTTTTTCAATCGTCGAAACGGAAGCGGGCGAAATTTTGCGCGACGTGCGGCAAGCGAAGGAGAATGAAAAATTAAAAATTCGTCTCGCAAACGGGAAAGTCGAAGCAGAAGTTTTGAAAATAAGTTTGAATGCTGAGTCCTGAATTATGAATAAAAATCAAAACTTCTCAATTACGGCTTTGATTCATAGTCCAGCATTCACCTTTATATGCGTTCTCTGTTTCTTATAAAATAATGTCAAGAATTGTCGTCGATTTTATCGAACCGAAAAAAAGTGAAACGGCGGAGACGAGACAATCGAACGCGCCGGATTTTGGCGTATATCAAAAGCCGAAAAAGCAAAGCGTTTTTGTAAAAGTTTTAGCAGTTTTGGGAATTTCGCTTGCCGTTATTTTGATTGTCGGGGCAGTCGGCGCTTATTTTTACTGGCAGAATTTGAAAAATACGCCGCAGTATTCGCTGGCGCTTCTTGTTGATGCGGCGAGGCGCGATGATCAACAAGAAGTTGACGAATTTGTTGATACGGATGCCGTTGTTGATGATTTTATGCCGCAGATTATCGGCAAAGCAGTCGAACTTTACGGGCGCGGTTTGCCGCCTTCTGCAATTCAAAAAGTCGCGCAAGTCGCTGCCCCTTTTTTGCCCGCCGTCAAACAACGCGCCAGAGCTGAAATTCCGAGTCTAATTCGTGAGAAAACCGAAAAGTTCGCGAACATTCCTTTTTGGGCAATTGCCGTCGGTGCGGAAAAATATTTGGACATCACGCAGGAAAGCGATATAGCGTTTGTCAAAAGCAAACTGCAGGACCGTCCGCTGGAAATAGTTTTAAAACGCAACGGAAATCGTTGGCAAATTGTCGGCGTTAAGGACGAAGAACTTGCTAAACGTATAGCTGAAAAAATCGGACAAGAGTTAATTACGGTGGCGAAAAAAGGCGGAATCAAAAAAGCGGGCGAGAAATTGGGCGTTTCAAATTTAGAAGACGTTTTGAAAAACGCCGAAGGTATTTTTAAGTAATTTTGGATTTTTGCTGGTAAAATATTGAAATTAAAGAACTCTAAAATTAAAGTAAATTATGAACGGGAAAAACCAAACGTTTGAAACGTCTCTGAAGGAGCTTGAAAAAATCGTTCGTCGGTTGGAAAACGGTGATTTACCTTTGGAAGAAAGCCTCAAACTTTTTGAAGACGGCGTGAAACTCGCGCGCGAATGTCAGGAAAGATTAAATCAGGCAGAGCGACGGATCGAAATTTTGCTCAAAGACGAAAACGGAAATCCGGCTTTGCAGCCGATTGGTAAAGAAGATTTAAGCGAGGAAACCGAACCGAAGGTGAAACGCCGGATAGTTTTTAAGGATGAAGACACGGATGAAACGCCTTTTTAAAGTCTTCATTCAACCTTCTAATTTTAGAGACACTTACAAATAGCTTAACTTACAAGCCATTTTTCTTTTATAAAATTTCGCGTCAAATAAAATAAAACTAAGGCATTGCAAATACTTTGTAACAACGCCTCTTAGAAAATTATAAAAAAGGCGGATTATTTGCCGCCTTTTTTAGTTGACGAACCGGAACCTTTCGAGCCGGACGTAGAAGTTTTACTGCTTGAGCCGGATGAAGAACTTTTACCGCTCGCGACTTTTGCACCGGCGTCAACCGCACCGAGAATAGCGCCCGTCGCTGCTCCTGTAACTGCTCCGGATAGAACATCGGAGATAACAGCAACCGCTTTTGAAGCAATTCCTTTAGACGATTTGGAAGAGCCGGAAGATTTAGATGAACCCGACGATTTCGAAGAAGATTTAGACGCGCCGGATTTGGAAGAACCCGAAGACTTAGACGAGCCGCTTTTGCCACTACTTCCGCCAGATTTACTTCCGCCTGATTTACTGCTAATACTGCTTCCGCTGCTGGATTTGCTTCCGCCGGATTTTGATGCGCCTGATTTAGAACTGCTCGATTTCGACGCGCCGGATTTGCTTCCGCCCGACGAACTTTTGCCTGAACTGCTCGAAGAACTCTTTCCTTTCGCGGCTGAAGACGAAGATTTGCTCGAGCCTTTGCTAGCTGTTGATTTGCCGGCTGAACCGGATTTTGAAGAAGACGATTTTGACGCGCCGCTCTTCGACGAAGAACCGGAAGATTTAGAACCGCCCGACTTCGCTCCGGAACTTTTACTGCTTGACGAACTTGAACCCGATTTGCTTGAGCCTGATTTGCTCGAACCGGATTTGCTTGATGAACTTGATGATTTTGAACCTGAATTTTTTGCTGCTGGCATTTTTTTTCTCCTAGTTAATTAGATTTGAAAAGCCTTAAAGTGTTTTGTAATAAATCGTCTCGTAACCGTGTATACTGCTTTATGTTACAAGTCTATTACGATTAAAACTTTTACGCGAAACTTGCGTGCGTGTCAAGAAAATTTTTTACTAAACGCTCATAAAAAGGCGTTTTAATGAAATTTTTGCAAAAAAAAGCCTCCGAAGCTGATTTTCAGAGGCTTTTTTTATTTTAGGAGTTTGTTTTCACCGATTCAAAAACAGTGAAAATACTTAATTTCTCGAACCCATAAAAATCCGCAGAATATACCAGAAAAGAAGCGCGACGCTGGCGAATAAAGCAAGCGATGCGGCAACGTATTGATTCGGATTGTAGCGATGTAGAACATTCGACGTTTCATACAAAATCGCCGCTCCGGCAAATGCAACCATCACAAAAGCGAAAATGTTGCCGAGACTGAAACCGAAAATAAGACTCGTCACAATTAAGCCTAAAGCGACAAATCCACCGATTGCCAAAATTGGACCCAAGAACGAAAAATCCTTGCGCGTCAAAAAAACAGCCGCGGTAATTCCCAAAAATAGTCCGAGCGAAACGATTCCGGCTTTCGCAATCATTTCTATGCCGTCTGACTTAATGGCGGCGAGAAACAGCAAAGGCAGAAAAATTATCGCTTCGGCAACCACGTATAAAGCAAGTCCGAAATACTGCATCGCTTTTGACGTTTGCGAATTTGCCCACCAACTGGCAAGCATCGAGACGCCCATAAACGCCGCCAAAACGATGAACCACGAAAAACGTCCGCCTAACATCGTTTGCGCAATCCACGCGCCCGCGCCCGACATTACCAAGTACGCTTCCATCAAAATAAAAACAAACAGTGCGCCCGCCAGGTGCAGATATGTTTTGCGAATAAAAGAAGCGCGTTCTTCGGGCAAGGCTTCCGCCGCTGAATAGCCGTTTCTTAAATCGTCATAAGTTGTGTTCATTTTTTTACCTCAAAAAATTTATAAAATACTGGGACGGTAAAATTTCCGTTTTGCAGTTTTAGATGCAAAATATTTGCTTTTCGTTTTATACTCTCTTACTTGCAACGCGGGTAGAATTTCTATCTCGGAAAATAAGCGAATCAAGACTCAAAAGACCCGAACCGCGCGAGGCGATATAAAGAAAAACGAAACAGTAAAGCACCGCCAATTCGCCGCGATTAACGAGAGGCAAAAAGCCGCCTGAAGCGTGCGCCATAAAATATGCGACCGCCATCAAACCGCTTGCCAGGAAAGCCGCAAAACCGGCAAAAAGTCCAAGCAAAATTAACAACCCGCAAACAAATTCGATTGTTCCGGCGGTTGCCATTAACGCATTCAAAGGTTGTGCCGGTTGATTAGCAGGCATCGGGGGATAACCGAACAGTTTCTGTGACCCGTGCCAGATGATTAAAAAACCGACAATAATTCTAAAAATGGCATATACGTATGGCTCAAACTTTCCCAAATATCTTTCCACTGTTATAACTCCTTTTTATAAAATTTTGAGAATATAGAATACTATAATTAGCCGAAATTTTCGACGCGGAAATTTGCCTAAAATCTCGTCAGAGCGCACATGTTGCAATAGAAACAGCGAAACCTTGTCAATTAGTAGTTTTATATTTTAGCTTTGCTCGATATGAAAAAACTTTTCTCTCATTTAAAGCAAAAAGGCGATTCTAGTTGAATCGCCTTTCTTTATTTTGTCGGCTCGGTTCGATAATTCAGCCAAAGAAACTGAAAACGATGATTAGAGCATTGATGCTTTTCGCCACCACCATCTTCCTTGTTATCAATGCCAAAGTTACCAACCCGCGTCCGAAATTTTTTTACCTTTCCGTCTTTATCCCAGCTCGCCTTTTCGGGCTTACCGGTTACTAAAGTCCGGTGGTGTTTCGATTGAATTTTTTATCATAAATCTATCACCTCCGAGTTTTAGATTACGCGAAGGCAAACGTGTTTGTCAAATTTTTCGCTCGTCAATTGAAAAATTATCTTTGACGAAAGGCGTCTTTACACATAGTTGATTCAAAACTAACGAGTTGAATCTACAATAAATTGTTGTGCAGAAAATTCGCGTCTATTTTCTGATAACGCGCACAACTTCAGACGGCGCGCTTTCATTTCGTTTTGAATCAACGGCGCGGACGTAATAGAAATAAATCTCGCCCGATTGCACGCCTTCATCCTTAAATTCCGTAGTCGGCAGTGGTTCTTTGTTGCGCCGTTCCCATTGGTCAAGCGGCACGTCTTTGTCGGCGGAGCGATACATATTATAACCGGCAAAATCAATTAGCGGGTTTTGCTCAAATTGGTTTCCAGCGTGGTCTGTAAAAGTGCTTTTCGGCGTAATCGGCGCACTTTCATTGCCATTCGCGTCAACCTGCGTGAGCCTGTAATAATATCGCTGACCGAGTTCCGCGGCTTGGTCATTGAAATTACCGTCCTGAGTCGGCTCATTCGTCAATCGTTCCCAAAATACAAAAGGCAGATTTTCATTGATCGAACGGTATACGTGAAAGCCAATATATTTTTTATCAATTTTCCGCAAAAGTTTTCGTTTTGCTTTAATTTTGTGTTTATTCATACTTGTATCTGATTATAAAAATTGTATGCGACTATCAAAGTTAAGCGAAGCAGATTTATTTTATAAAATACAAAAGACGACTCATTTGAATCGCCTTTTGTAAAAAATCTACAAGAAAACTGTTGCGCGGGCGGATTTGCTGCATAAAGGTAAAATTAAATTTCGTTGAGATTTTCGAGGATTTGATTTTCCAATTTTTCACCTAACCAAAATCCAGCTTGGTATTTCAAATCCGATAAAATTTCGCGCACTTCCTTGATAATTCCGTTTTCCTTTGCCTTTATCAAAACGCCGACTAAACCGATAGTTTGCAATCCTTCTTGACGAGCGACGTTTGTGCCGATTCTTTCATCCATTAAAAGTAAATCGCAGTTTGTTTCCAAAGCTAAAACGATTGCTTGCGCCTCGCCTTCATCGAGTTTGGCTTGAAGCGTTCGGACTTTTTGCAGATTTGTCGGTTGAAAAACTTTTATCCATTCGGCGTTTTCGTATTCGCTCAAATCCTTGCCGAATTGTTTGAGCGCACGAACTTCCGCGTCAACGGCGGGCGGAACGATAATTTCGTAAAAGAGTTTTTGCAGGATGTCGAGACGCTGAATCAAAATCAGATTGGAAACGGGCGAAGTGTCGGAAACAATAATCATTTGATTAAACCGATAGTTTGCAAATCGCGGTGATAATCTTCTTCGCCGTAATGAACGGGAATGTTTCGCGTGGCTAATTCTTTTTGAAATTCATATTGATGCAAGTCCGCCAATCGGCTCGCCTGTCCGAGCGTGAGTTTTTCTTCCTGAAACAAAACAAGCGCGACTTTCAGCAGAATTTCTTTAGCGGAAAGTCC
>MWVV01000322.1_pt1 | contig 17674 bp, 14 predicted proteins | sample 1047281 | NCBI WGS metagenome assembly MWVV01 (sample SAMN06349986, study PRJNA376086) | soil metagenome | isolation source: PT-2 sample Antarctic (ecotone) soil | place: Antarctica | collected 2015-01-13 | reverse complement strand
ACATCGCGCAGGTCGCCGAAGAGAAACGGGGTATTCGCACGCTCTGCGAGTTCTTCGGCGAAGAGGTGGCGCAGCAACTTGCCGGGGGCGGCGAACGCGCCGATGTGATCCACGCTCACAACGTCTCAGCCCACGCCTCCGATCTGAACGGATTCGTGCGCGGCATTAGAACATTGCTCAAAGATGATGGGCGCGCCGTGATCGAAGTGCCTTATGTGAAAGACTTCATCGACCGTTGTGAGTTTGACACGATCTACCATGAGCACTTGTGCTACTTCTCGCTGACCGCTTTGGATCGTTTATTCGCGCGGCACGAATTGACGATTGAAGATGCCGAACGCATCCCGATTCACGGCGGTTCGCTGCGCATCTTCGTGGCGCAGGCCGCTTCGGCAGAACGCACTGCCGGCTTGCGTGCGCTCCTCGATGAGGAGAATTCCTGGGGCGTCAACCGTCCGGAGTTTTACCGGGAGTTCGCCCGCAGAGTGGAGAACTTGAAGACCACTTTGCTTGCTCTGCTCCGCGACCTCAAAGAGCAGGGACATCAGCTGGCAGCTTACGGGGCGGCGGCTAAAGGTAGCACCCTGCTGAATTATTTCGGGATCGGGCGCGACACGCTGGACTTCGTCGTGGATCGCAGCACTTATAAGCAGGGACATTACATGCCGGGCGTGCATCTGCCGATCCTGCCGCCCACGAAACTGCTGGAAACGCGTCCCGATTACGTGCTGTTACTGACGTGGAACTTCGCTGAGGAGATCCTCTCACAGCAAGCGGAGTACAGGGAAGCTGGCGGCAAGTTCATCATCCCCATCCCTGAACCGACAATAGTCTGAAAGTCGAGCGAACGCCCGTTGACATCCGCGTGCGTCGCGCAACGCGCAGCAAGGAAAGCAGGAAGTTGAAAGTATTATTAACGGGCGCGACAGGCTTTATCGGCTCGCACGTCGCGCGACTTTTGATTCAGAAGTCATGTCACGTTTACGTCCTCGTCCGTCCCGGCAGCGATACGCGACGCATCGCTGCGGTGCTGCCGGATGTGCGCGTGATCGCGTGTGGGTTAAATGATACAGGAGAGTTAGCCGCGAGCCTGCGAGAGATTCGCCCCGAAGTCTGCATCCATCTGGCGTGGAGCATGGTGCCGGGCAAAATCTTAACTGCGCCGGATAATATAGACTCCCTTCAGGGCAGCTTGTTTCTCGCAACGGAATTGGCAAATTTAGGCTGCAAAAAATTCGTCGTGGCGGGAACCTGTTTTGAGTACGACACGGAGCAGGGTTATCTCTCCGAAAGCAGCTTCACCAGGCCGCGCAATTTATACGCTGCATCCAAACTGGCTTTGCATACTGTGCTGGAGCAGTTTGCCGGCAACACGGGGATGGCAGTCAGTTGGTTGCGCTTTTTCTACTTGTACGGGCCGTTTGAAGATGAAGCGCGACTCGTGCCGGCGGTCATTCTTTCCCTCCTGCGCAATACGAAAGCAAAGGTCACAAGCGGCGCACAGGTCAGAGATTACCTGCACGTGGCGGACGCGGCGGCAGCGGTGTGGGCGGTGATGGAAAGCGCGTTGACCGGCGTCGTCAACGTGGGGTCGGGTCGTCCCGTCACCGTGCGCGACATGGTAGCGCAAATCGGCGCTCTCTGTGGCCGCCCGGAGTTGCTCGACTTCGGCGCGCTGGCCTACCGACCGGGCGATCCGATGTTCGTGTGCGCGAACAACCGGCGGCTCGTGGAGAACACGACGTGGACGCCGCAATTTACCTTAGAGCAGGGTTTGGCGCAGACGATCAACTGGTGGCGGGCACATGAGGCGGCGACGCCCTGAGCGAAACCCAGGACCTCGACCTGTATCAGGAGACGATTAAAGCAACGCATGAGCGTTAATGTTCAAGTTGTTAAATTTCTACGCTTCTGGGGGATAGATCGGGCGATCAGCTACACGCTGATCGGGCGCGGGTGGAGCGTGCTGTCAGGTCCGGTCACGCTCTTGATCATCGCCGCCCGCCTCTCTCCCGAAGAACAGGGTTTCTACTACACCTTTGCCAGTATTCTCGGGCTCCAGATTTTCTTCGAGTTGGGGCTGACCTATGTGATTCTTCAATTCGCCAGCCATGAAAAGGCGCGATTGGAATGGACGACGCGAAGGACATTAGCCGGAGACGCGCACGCGAAGGCCAGATTATCGTCACTGCTGCGCAGGGCGCTCGCCTGGTATGGAGTGCTCGCTGCTCTCGTCGTGATCATTTTGCTCCCCGCCGGGCTGGGATTCTTTGATCTTTATGAGCCGGCGGGCAGCGGGGCGGCGGTGGTATGGCGGCTGCCGTGGGTATGGGTGGTGCTCGTTTCGGCGGGCAGCTTGTTCGTGAGTCCGATTTACGCCGTGCTGGAGGGCTGCGGGTTAGTGGCGGAGGTCGCCTTCATGCGGGTGTGGCAGGGAGCTTTGGGCAGCGTGTTGCTGTGGTCGGCGCTCTCGCTTCACTGGGGCTTGCTCGCCACTCCCGTCGCTGCTACGTCGGGTTTTCTGGTGGGTGGGGTTTGGTTGTGGCTGCGTTACCGCGCGTTCATCTTTGATTTACTCTCCGTTATCCCGAACGAGGCCACCATCAGTTGGCGGAATGAAATCTGGCCGTTCCAGTGGAAAATCGCCCTAAGTTGGTTGAGCGGCTACTTTATTCATCAACTCTTCAACCCCGTTTTGTTCGCTTTTTATGGCGCGGCTGCTGCCGGACAGATGGGCATGAGTATGAATATCATGCAAACCATCGGCATAACGGCGCTCGCCTGGGTGCATACCAAGTCCGCCCCTTTCGGAAATCTGGTAGCTAAAAAGGAGTTCAAGCAACTCGACCGGATGTTCTTTCCCTGCTTATGGCAATCTTTTCTGGTGGTGGCACTGGGTGGGCTGTGTTTCTGGCTCGCCGCTTTTGAACTCCGTAGCATCCAGCATCCGTTAGGGCAACGCCTGCTCCCGCCTTTACCGCTGGGTTTGTTGTTTATTACGGCGGCTTGCAATCACATTTGGTTTGCCGAAGGAATGTACCTGCGGGCGCACAAGCAAGAACCCTTTCTGGCTATTTCTGTCATCGGGGCTTGTTTGACCGGCGTCTCCACCTATTTCCTCGGCAAGCGATTTGGCGCAACGGGCATGATGACCGGCTACTTCCTCATCACCCTCTTCGTCGGATTGGGGATGGGTACATGGATTTTCCTTCGCAAGCGCCGCCTGTGGCACGCCGAGGCATAGAAAGATGTTGCTGACAGTAGCCATCCCCACTTACAACCGGAATCAAACGCTGTTGCGCACCGTCGAAGCGTTGCTGCCGCAACTCACTGAGCAATGCAAGCTCTTGATCCTCGACAACTGCTCGGATATACCGGTGGCGGAAACGTTGCAGGGCATAATGGAATTGACCGACGGTCAGCTCCGAATCGTGAGGAATAAAGTTAACATCGGGCTGACGGCAAACTTGCTGCGTTGCCTTGAGATGTGTGAGACTGAATGGGTATGGCTGCTCGGCGACGACGACTTTCTGCAACCTGATGCGATAGAAACCATCTTTCATTACCTTGCGCTGCACCCGGAGAGTCTCTTGTTCAACTTTCCCGTCGATCATGTGCGGAAACAGTTGACCGTAACCACAGGACTCGCGGAGTTAGTTGAAAATCTCGATGGTTTGGCGGACATCGCATTTATCAGTTCGTCCGTGTACAAAGTTGCAGCGATTTTGCCTAATTTGAAGTTCGGCTACCAGTTCGCTTATACCATGCACCCGCACCTCGCGGCGTTGCTCGTCACCGTCGGCGACAATGGGGCATGCTGTCTGGTCAACCGACAGATCGCTGATCGCGGCCCGACGCCGGTGCAATTGGAACAACAGTGGTCGCTGGTCAATCTCGCGCTCGGGTTTTCCACCTTGCTCGACCTGCCGCTCAAACCGGCGATCCGGGAAGACTTAGCCCAAAAACTTTTGGCCGCCCCGAACGGCGAGGACGCCATCGGCATTCATGCCTTAGCCTATCAATTGCTGTTGACGGCAATTAAGGATGGGGATCGGCGCAGTGCCGTCTATTACTTCGATCAAATTTGCGGGCGATGGTATTATTTCGACCGTTCCGCCAAACATCAAATGCAGTTGTTAAGTTACCGCCTGATGTTGCGGTATCCCGGCTTGGTCAGGCGCGTCTTCAGATTGGTGAAAGGCCGGGAGATCAGCGATCAAAATTTTCAGAACCGGTATGAGAGGGCATAGCTCGCGCCCGGGCTTTGAGCCGGAATTGCCGGCGGCCTATTGCCAGCAGTGTCGCCAAGCGACCTGCTATACAACTCGCCAGACCACCGGGAGCGGAGAACCGGCGCAGGAGAATCATTAGGTGACGAAGGACTTAGAAGGGCAGTTGGAGATTTTGATCTTCACCTACAACCGTGCGGCGTACCTGGAATGGACGCTGGCGCAGTTGCTGGCGAGTCCGTTTGCCGGGTGCAAGCTGACGGTCTTGGACAATTGTTCGACCGACGAGACGCCGCAGGTGTGCGCGCAGTATCAGGGGCTGTTTGCAGAGATGCGGGTGGTGCGACACCGGAAGAACATCGGATTAGCGCCGAACTATCTGCGAGCGGTGGAGTTGGCCGAAGCGCCGTATGCGTGGATTCTGGGCGACGATGACGTGTTCGACTTCTCGAACTGCACCGATGTCATTGATGTCGTAGAAAACGGAGATTTTGATTTGATTTACTTGGGTGATCTCGGCGAGACGAACTGGGCGCGAGGGATGGCGACGACGAGCGCGCACCTGGCAAAGAATGGATCTAACTATTTCTTTCTACTCTCATTCGTAAATAACTTCATCTTCAAACCAGAACTCTTCGATTCGGCGTGCCTGGCTGAAGGATACCGTAGTGCTGCCAACCTGTTTCCGCAATTTGAGTTCTGTAAAAAATCGGTGCGGGATGATTTCGCGTTTTATATCTCAAAGCAGAAGATCATGCAGAGAGGGGAGGAGAACAACCATCTCGGGTTTTTGTCATGGTTGACGGCATGGGTGAACAACTGTCGCACGATTGAAGATCGGGAGCTACGCAAAGCGACTGTATATGAACTTCCCCATGTCGGTAAAAACCGCAACTACACTCGTTGGCTGAAACACATTGCCACATCCGTCATTGTCGGGAAGATTAACGCGCCTGAAAAAGTTCTTCGCCAGATCGGACAGATCGTGCTCGGGTTGAGTGGCACTCAGCGACTCTTGTTCTCGTTTATCTTACCCTTAGTGTTGGTTCCTTCATCTGTGTATAAACAACTCCGAAGGATGCGGTACCGCAGGATGTACGACGAATCGCAGCTTGAAGTAAAGCGATCTCACGATGCTTTTAGAAGTTGAGCATGAGGGCGTGATGGAAGCGGAGAAGAAAAAGGAAATAGACATAAAGTTAAAGACCTTAGAAGGGCAGTTGGAGATTTTGATCTTCACCTACAACCGTGCGGCGTACCTGGAATGGACGCTGGCGCAGTTGCTGGCGAGTCCGTTTGCCGGGTGCAAGCTGACGGTCTTGGACAATTGTTCGACCGACGAGACGCCGCAGGTGTGCGCGCAGTATCAGGGGCTGTTTGCAGAGATGCGGGTGGTGCGACACCGGAAGAACATCGGATTAGCGCCGAACTATCTGCGAGCGGTGGAGTTGGCCGAAGCGCCGTATGCGTGGATTCTGGGCGACGATGACGTGTTCGACTTCTCGAACTGCACCGATGTCATTGATGTCATTAAAGCGGGCACGGTTGATCTCATTTACCTGAGCGATCTGGGTGTGGTCGGCTGGGCGCGAGAGACAACGACGACGAGCGGGCACCTGGCGAAGCACGGATCAAACTATTTTCTCTTACTGACATTCGTGCCGAACTTCCTGTTCAGAACGGAGCGATTTGACTCGCAAAGCCTGATCGAAGGGTATCGCAGCGCCGCCAATTTGTATCCGCACTTTCCGTTTGTCAATAAATCGGTGCGGGATGATTTCTCATTTTACATCTCGAAGCAGAAGCTGGTTTATCGCGGCGAGGACGACAATTACCTGTCGATGCTGACGTGGCTCACAGTCTGGGTGAACAACTGCCGTACCATCGAAGACCACAAGATGCGCCGCGCCGCAATTTACGAATTGCCTTACGTCGCGCAAAGTCGCATCAAATGGTTGCGAGTCGTGGCGATCAGCATCATTGCCGGGAAAATGGATGCTCCTGAAAAGGTGCTGCCCCAACTCAGGCAGATGATGTCGGGACTGAGCGCAGACCAATTACTGTTGCTCTCTCTCCTCGCGCCTCTGCTGCTGGTTCCGTCAGTTATATATCGGAGGCTGAGAACGCTGCGCCGGGCGCGACGGGGTAAAGCTTTCCCGGAAGCCAGCCAGTCCACCGATCTGTTCAGGTCTTGAATGCGTGTGAGGGTGAATCTTTGTTGACCAAAAGTGTAGCAGAGCAGTTGGAGATCTTGATCTTCACCTATAACCGGGCGGCGTATCTGGAGCGAACGCTCTCGCAGTTTCTAACGAGTCCGTTCGCGCAGTGCCGCTTGACAGTGCTGGATAACTGCTCGACGGATGAAACACCAATCGTCTGCGACAAGTATCGCGCACTGTTTCGGAATCTAAGAATCGTTCGACACAAAAAGAATATCGGTTTAACGGCGAATTACCTCCGGGCGGTCGAGTTGTCGGAGGCGCGCTATACGTGGATTATTGGTGACGACGATGTCTATGATTTTTCTGATTGCGCCGACGTTATCGCTGCGCTTGAGACCAAAGATTTTGATCTGATTTACCTGAGTGATCTTGGCCGCTGCGGTTGGGAACGAGGGATGGCAACAACAAGCGCGCACCTGGCGATAAACGGGTCAAACTACTTTTTTCTACACTCGTTCGTCAATAACTTCATGTTCAAAACGGAACGCTTCGATTCGGCGTGCCTGAGCGAAGGTTATCGCACCGCGGCCCATCTGTTTCCGCAATTCGGGTTTTGCAAAAAGTCGGTGCGGGATAATTTCTCGTTTTACATCTCAAAGAAGAAAATGATCGAGCGCGGTCAGGACAATAATCACCTGGCTCATTGGCGTTGGTACGCGGCTTGGGTGAGCAACTGCCGCACCATCGAAGACCGCCGGCTGTGTCGAGCGGCAATTTATGAACTTCTTTACTTTTATAAAAACGGCCTTACCTATACCTATACCTATATTGGTAAAAGCGGCGATCGTTCCCGTTGGTTGCGAGGCTTTATCAGGCCGCTGATACTCGAGAAGCTCAACGCGCCGGAAGGTTTTTTTCGCAAAACCGGGCAGATATTAATGGGGTTGAGTCTTGACCAATTGCTGTTGTTCTCTCTGCTCTCCCCCTTAGTGCTGACTCCTTCGGCTGTGTATAGGTGGATGAGAACACTGCGACGTTGGGCGCGCGGCAACCCGGCGCTTGAAGTCACACGATCTTCTGATCCATTCAGAAGTTAAGAAGTAAGAGCATGACGCGCGCGGTCGGTGCGAACTTGAGCTAGACAAGTCTTTCGCTTTTCTGCGGCTGTAACGATCTCAACGCTGAGTCGCGCGGGCTGAAAAACAGATCGGTGCGGAACTATGGGCGGCAGCGGGTTGCTTTCAATAGGCTTTTCACTCTATAAATGACGGTGAATTAAATTAAGGTAACAACTGAACCGGGGGCGCATTGTCCAACATAGCTCTTAACACAAACGATGCAAAGCACGAGCGCGTCTGCGCGGTGGTGGTGGCATATAACCGGCAGGCGCTCCTGCGCGAGTGTCTCTCGGCTTTGCAGGCGCAGACGCGCTCAGTAGACTTGATTCTCGTGGTCAACAACGCCAGCACCGATGGCACCGCCGAGATGGTGACTGCCGACTTTCCGCGCATCACGCTGCTCAACTTGAAAGAGAACATTGGCGGTGCCGGTGGCTTCTACGAAGGGATGAAGTGGGCTTACGAGCAGGGCTATGATTGGCTGTGGCTGATGGACGATGATGCCCGCGCAATGCCCGATTGTCTGGAAAAATTGTTGGCGCAGCGCCGCCCCAACACCGGCGTGCTCGTGCCGATCCAGCGAGACAGTGGCGGGCGTCTCTACGGCATCAGCGAATGGCGCAAGCATCAATATGATGTGACCGAAGAGATCGTTGCGCAGAAGCAGGCGCGCAGCGGAAACTTTGTCTTCACCTTCGTCGGGCCGCTTATCGCGAGAGAGATCGTCACGCAGATCGGGTTGCCCAATAAGGACTTCTTCATCTGGTTCGACGATCATGAATATGCTCTTCGCATTAAGAGTCGGACGCAGGCGGAGATTGTCGCCGTGCCGGATGCTGTCTTTCTGCATAACTTCTTCGGGCAAATCAGAGAAGTGAGTTTGTTCGGGCGGCGTAGTACACGCTCGACCCAAGCGGCCTGGAAAACTTACTATGGCACGAGAAATCAAATTTACACGCTGACGAGAATGGGGCGCAGCCCGCGCGAATTGCTCACCTACAGCTCCGTGCAATTGCGCTATCTCTTAGGGGAAGCTGTTTATGAGCCTGATCGCTGGGAACGGGTCAAACTGCGTTTGCAGGGCGTCTGGGATGGCATATTCGGGCGGCTCGGCAAACGAGTCTCTCCGAAGAAATAGACTTTCCCGGAGTTATCAAAAGTCGGTCAGGTGTGGAGAGGATGAACCATCAGTTCTTCACGCACCGCGCGGCAGCGTCTCGGCAAACTTTTCCCCAGCAACGTTACTGATGAAGTTGTCTGCAAGTGATTGTGCCGGGCGCGCAGCGAAAGGCGTTGCGGGTGCGAGCGCTGAAGGCATGTGAGGAGAAAGTGGCTTAAATGAGCGAGCGCGTGTGCGCAGTAGTGGTGACATATAATCGGCAAGCGCTCTTGCGCGAGTGTCTGTTGGCCCTGCAAGCGCAGACGCGCCCGGTGGACGAGATATTGATCGTCAACAATGCCAGCACCGATCAGACCGGCGCGATGCTGCGAGCGGAATTTCCGCACCTGCGGGTGCTGGAATTGACGGAGAACGCGGGCGGATCGGGCGGTTTTCATGATGGTATGGAGTGGGCGTTTGCGGCGGGCTACGACTGGCTTTGGTTGATGGATGACGATGGCCGACCGGCTGTGGATTGCCTGGCGAAACTGTTGGCGCATGGTCGGGCGAACAGCGTCGTCGTGCCGGTGCAGCAGGACAGCAGCGGGCGCTTGTACGGCGTCAGTGCGTGGCGCAACATCAACGTCGAAGCGACTGAGGAGGTCATCGCGCAACGGCAACCGGCGGTCATTGGCGCATTCACTTTCGCCTTTGTCGGGCCGCTGATTCACCGGGCGGTGGTGGAACAAGTGGGACTGCCGAATCGCGAGTTCTTCATCTGGTTCGATGATCATGAGTATGCGCTGCGGATTCAGAGCCGGACGCAGGCCGAGATCATCATCGTGCCCGACGCTCTCTTCTTTCACAACTTCGGCGGGGAATTGCGGGAAGTCAGCTTTCTTGGCCGGCGCAGTTCCCGCGTCGTGCAGCCGGCCTGGAAAAGCTATTACGGAGTCAGGAATCATCTCTACACCGTAACCAGAACCACACGTAAGCCACAAGAGGTGGCGGTCTTCTTCTTGTATCAGATCAGGCGATTGTGCGGGGACTTGGTATTCGAGCCTGACCGCTGGCGGCGCGTGCGCTTGCGACTGATGGGCATCAGCGACGGCGCGCTGGGTCGGCTGGGTAAACGTGTGCCGGTAAAATAAGCCACACGCGTTGATGTCTAGTCGCGCGACATCGCAAGAACCCGCCGCGGTGCGTTAGGGGCGGGTTCTTTCCGTCATCGAGGCGACCGCCGCCTTTGATGTTTAAGCACCGCCTTCTTTACCGCCGCCAAACTTCAAGTGCGCTGGCATAAAGCCGGGTGCCGTTCAGTCAGGTTCTTCGAGGAGGCCTTGCCGTGAGTGATCGTGTGTGCGTCGTGATCGTGACCTATAATCGGCGCGAGCAGTTACGCGCGTGCCTCCTGGCGTTGCAGGTGCAGACCCACCCGGTGGACGAAATCTTCATCATCGAGAACGCCAGCCGCGACGGCACGGGGGAGATGCTGAGGAATGAGTTCCCGCAATATCCGGTGTTGGCGATGACGGAGAACACCGGCGCCTCCAAAGGTTATTACGAGGGTCTGAAGTATTCCTACGAGCACGGGTATGATTGGACGTGGGTGATTGACGATGAAGGGCGCGCCGCCCCCGACTGTCTGGAAAAGCTGCTTAAACATGCACAACCCGACAGCGTGCTCATGCCGGTGAAGCGGGATAGTGGAGGGCGATTCTACGGCATTCCCGTCTGGCGAAAACGCAATCTTGATATTGCCGCCGAAGTCGTCTCGCAGCCAGCACTAACGCGCGACGATTTCCTCTTTGATTTTACCGCGACGCTCATCTCCAGAGCCGTTGTGGCGCAGGGCGGCTTGCCGAATCAGGGCTTCTTCATCTGGTTTGATGATTACGAGTATGCGATGCGCGTCAAAAGTAAGATGAAGGTGCAGATCATCGCGGTGCCGGAAGCGGTCTTTCACTGCGACTTCGGCGGTCAGACGAAGGAAGTCCGCTTTCTGGGACGGCGCAGTTACCGCAGCCAGCAACCGGCGTGGAAAACCTACTACGGGACCAGAAACCCGCTCTATACGCTGCTCAGGACGAGGCGCAGGCCGGACGAATTGTTCCTGTACTCGCTGGTCAACTTCCGGCTCATGCTGATGGACATCGTGTACGAACCCGACCGCTGGGAGCGTGTGAAGATGCGCCTGCTCGGCGTGCGCGACGGCGTGACGGGCCGGCTCGGCAAGCGGGTCGTCCCCAAATGACGGCGCGGTTAAAGGTCATGGCTCAAGTTTGGGAGAACACGCTCTAGCGTGCTTGGCGTCCTCTCTTCGCATTCTTCGCGGTGAGACTAAAACTTTAACCGCAAAGCACGCGAAGAGAAGACGCCAAGCACGCGAAGGGCCGGGCCGCTCTCCCCGGACTTGAATCACTACCGAATGAAGATCATCCACATCATCGGCGACCTTGACATCGGAGGGGCGCAGACCATGTTGCACCAACTCCTTTGTCACACGGACAAGTCGGGTTTTGAGAGCGAGGTCGTTTCGCTGACGGACACGGGCGCGATCAGTGACAGAATCAAGGCGTTGGGCGTGCCGGTGCGGGCGCTGGGGATGCGGCGCGGCGGGGCGCCGGAACCGGCGGGCTTACTCCGGCTGGCCCGCTGGCTGCGCCGTTCTCGTCCCGATGTCGTCCAGACGTGGCTGTATCACGCCGACTTGATCGGCGGGCTGGCGGCCAGGGGTGCCGGCATCCGCGCCGTCGCGTGGGGCATTCACATCACCCACCTCGACGCGCAAACCGTCAGGCGCAGGACTCTGTGGACGGCTCAAGTCTGCGCCCGGTTGTCCCATTACCTGCCCCGGAAAATCGTCTGTTGCGCCGAAGCCTCGCAACGGCTTCACGCCGCGATGGGATATGCGACGGAGAAAATGACCGTGATCCCGAACGGCTTCGACTTGAACAGTTTCAAACCGGATGCCGCCGCCCGGGCGAGCACCCGGCGGGAGTTAGGGATTCCCGACGAGACGCCGCTCATCGGCCTCGTCGGGCGTTTCCACCCCCAGAAGGATTATCAGAACTTCGTGCGCGCTGCCGCCCTGCTTCACGCGCGCCTGCCGGAAGCCAGATTCCTCCTGTGCGGCGAAGGCGTCGATGCACAAAATCAGGCGCTCGTCGCGTGGGCCGAGGAAGTCGGGCTGCGGGATAAATTTCATCTTATCGGCAGCCGGCGAGACATGCCCCGGCTCTACAACGCGCTGGACCTACTCTCGCTCTCCTCCGCTTACGGCGAAGCCTTCCCGATGGTGGTCGGCGAAGCTATGGCCTGCGGCGTCCCGTGCGTGGTCACGGACATTGGCGATTCGGCGCTCATCGTGGGCGACACGGGGCGGGTGGTGCCCGCGCGAGATTCGCAGGCTCTGGCCGCCGCGTGGCTCGAACTCTTAACGATAGAAGCGGAAGCCCGGCGAGAGTTGGGGAGGGCCGCGCGCAAACGTATTGAGAAGCAATACAGCATCACCTCCATCGCGGCTCGGTATGAGGACCTGTACAAAGAGATTGGCCGTGGCTAATCGTCAAATGATAAGGAAAATCCGATGGAGGTGGACTCCCAGACATCGCCGTATCCGCAGGCCCAAGTGCGCGGCGAACGAGACACGGTATTTTACCCGCCGATGCTTCTCGTCGCTTATCTGCGGTCTTCCTCCCCGGCGAATGTGAAATTAATTTGCCGCTTCATCTTACTTTTCAACGGGTCACTGTTCGATTAAGCCGGGGATGCGATGACCAAAGAGATGTCAAACGCGGATGCTCCGATACTTGCGCCAACGAGCCGCCGCAACTTTATCATTGGGGCAGGCGCCGGAGTTGTGGGGGCTGGCCTGGCTCCGTTTAGCGAACTCGGAGCGGTGCTCGCCAGCACATCGGGCCAGGTGTCGTCTCCCCCCGGCTTGGCCGTCAGCGTCAAGGATTTCGGCGCGGCGGGCGACGGCGTGACAAACGACACGCAGGCGTTTCTGAATCTGATCGCCTACGTCAACGCGCGCGGCGGCGGCGTGCGGGTCGTCATCCCGTCGGGCCTCTACATCGTCGGCGTCCAAACGCCGCGGCCCGGCGGTGCGCGTTTCTCCGGCACCGAGTTCGCTTTCAGGAACTGCGCTCAGCCGATTGCGATTGAAGGCTACGGGGCGATCTTGAAACACCCGGACGGCATGAAGTTCGGTTCCTTCAACCCGAACGGCACCCCCCACAACCCGCCGTCATTGCCTTTTTACGACGCCGCTTACGCGGCCTCGACCGGCGCGATGCTGTCGTTCATCAACTGCCGGAGCGTCAGCGTCAAGGGCCTGGAACTTCACGGCAACAGCACCAACTATGTCGTCGGCGGGATGTGGGGCGATCGGGATCGGCAAACGCGCTCCTACGGTCTGGTGTTTGAAAGTTGCGGCAACGTGCTGCTGGAGCAAATCTCCGCACACCACTTCGGCCTGGACGGCGCATACGTGAGGAACGCGGACTCGACCGAGAGCAGCCCCTACGCGCCCTTCCTGCTGCTCAACTGCGCGTTTGAGTACAACGGGCGACAGGGTCTGAGTTGGGTTTCGGGGAACGGGCTGACGGCAATAGGCTGCAAGTTCAACCACACGGGTTACGCCGTCAACGCCGGCACGGGCCAGCCGCTCCTCAGCGCGCCGGGCGCGGGCGTGGACTTGGAGGCCGAGTACACGAACCGGCGAGTCTCGAAGGTGAAGGGCGGGCGTTTCACTAACTGCGAGTTCATGCATACGAAAGGCGTGGCCCTGTTAAGCGATAATCCCAATCCCGGATTCAACGATGACGACGTGTCCGACATGGTGTTTGAGAACTGCCTGTTCTGGAATTTCGAAAACTACACGTTGTGGACGAAGCGGCCCCGGCATACCTTCAGGGACTGCCGCATCTACGGCTCGCCGGTCAACGCTTACACATCCACAGCGCGTCCGGGCGACGCGACGAAGTTTTACAACTGCGAGTTCGAGGACAAGGCACACCCCGTTTACGGCGACCCTTACGGCGAGTATGTCATCACGTATGACGGCCTGTTCGACGGCCTTGTGTTCAGGGACTGCACCATCACGGCCAACACGCGCAAAGCGGTTATCATCCGAATGGGCGGGGCGGGCGCGACCCCGGGGCGTGGCTTCGAGATGGAAAATTGCGCCATCATCGTGAGGTCGGCGGCGGGGCCAGACGCCGTGCTGCTCCAAGGCGGATTCGTGCGCCGCACGCGCTTCATCGAAGCCTTCATCTCCAAGCCGCCCGCCAACCTCTATGTGCAGACGAACGGACAAACAGTGGTCGGTGATGGTGTGCAGGTGGACGGCCCCGTGTTGAAGTGGCTGCCCGGCGGGACGACCGGGCTAATCGCCAAGACGTGGTAACAATTTCAATCGAGGCGACACACAATACTGGGTGTGAAGGCGGTTCGGAGTCTCTGTCGCATAATCCGATTCAGGCTTTACGTCGGCGGCATATGGATTTCAAAGTTGGCCGCTTCGCCTCACGATCTCCTGTGAGCCGTCGGTGCTGCCGTTGTCTGCGATGATGACTTCGCCCGCAATCCGGTTTTCGGCGAGCGATTATTGAGCCTTATGGATGCAGGTCTCCAAGATTTCCGCTTCGTTCAAACATGGCATGACGATGGGCAACGCGACTTCCGGGTCGTCGCCGCCGCCGAACCTTGAAGCATCCTCTTTATCAATCTTCAAGTGGCTATTTATGGACGGTCCTCATCCCACCCCTTATCACTGCTCAGCCGTCGCCGCGCGCCAAGTCACGAATTTTTCATTCAGCTATAGCTAATTGCGAATGGGTGTAACCCCGCATTAAAGGCTCATCCTCAGCGCTGTCTTGAGCGACAGGAAATCTGCTAGGAAGCTTTGGGTTACATGCAAATGCAAACCGCTATAATCCCTAAGCACGTCCACGTAAGGGCTTACTCGTTTCTGCCATCGGCGACAACTCCGCGTGAGGATATCCCCGTTATCCGGCGGGCGTCATCGAACCGAGAGCGGCGCGTGTTTGATCAGCCCCGATTTCTGCGGTCGCTTATGTTGCAACCCGCGTTATATACTGTGTGGCACTTTCTTAAACTTAAAACTTACTGATGGAATAATCTTCTTTGAAGGCTCACCGCTTTTCTCATTTGCCCCTGATCATTTTGTTGGCACTGGTCGCGTTCGTCATCGTCGAGCGTTGGTCGGTGCCGCGACCGCCGTTCGGAATTGACGTGATGGCTTACGCCGTCATTGGCCATGAACTGTTGGACGGGCGGTTCCTCTATTCTGATTTGTGGGATCACAAGCCGCCCGCGATCTACGCCACTTACGCGGGCGCAGAGAGTTTGGTCGGCTACGGGCCGCAGATGCTGCTTCTGCTGAACACCGTGGCGACTCTCTTGACTTTGCTCGGAGCTTACCGGGCGGGCAAGGCCGGCGGCGGGGTGGCCGCCGGCCTGTGGGCGGCGGCTTTCTGGGCCGTGCTCTCCGGCACGGCTGTCATTGAAGGGCGCGACCCGAACAGCGAGTTTTTCATCAACCCCTGTTTGATGTGGGCTTTCGCGTTACTCGTGGAAGCGAATGACCGCTTGCTCGGCGTCAGGCGCGCGCTCCTCGTCGGCGGGCTGTTCGCGCTCGGATCATTTTATAAACCAGTGGTCGTCATCGCCGCCGCGATGCTGGCGTGCGTTCATGTCTGGTGGCCGCCGGCGGGGCGGCGCGGGCGGGCGGCGCTCGACGCGCTCGTGATGGGCGCGGTCGGCTTCGTCGCATGGTGCATCATGTTCGGCTACTTCGCCGCGACGAACCGCTTCACGGCATTCCGAGAGGCCGTCATCACTTACAACAGCTATTACGCGGGGGATGTGCTCGCGAACATCATCCTGCCGCTCCGCAACGGCTCCGCATTCAAACTCCTGCTGATGAGTTTGCTCGGCGTCGCGCTGCTTGCCGGGGCAGCCCTGAGTTTTATCAATAACCGGCGTGCGGGGGCGTTGCTCGCCGCGCTCTCTATCTCGACGTGGGTGATGGTCGCATCGCCGGGCAAGTTCTACGCGCACTACTTCCAACTGTGGCTGGTGCCGCTCGCGGTCGGCGCGGGCTGGACGATATTGCGGCTTGCGAGTCACGCGCCCGCAAACATCCGGTGGCTTCCGCGGGCGGCGGGCGCGCTCGCGCTCGTGTCTTTACTGGCTCTGCAACTGCCGTTCTACAGAAGGGCATGGTCCCGGGATTGGATTGATCCAACGATCTTGAACCTCAATGTCGCCGAGCCGCTGGGACGCGACATCGACCGCCTCCTCGCCCCCGACGAAACTTTCCTGGTGTGGGGCAGCGAACCGGGTCTCTATTTCTGGAGCCGGCGTCACCCGCCGGTGGGCGTCTTCTTTCTGCATCATCTGCTCGGCGGTCCACTCGCCACGCAACTCTCGACGCACGCCGCTGCTGACCTCGCGCGCGTGCGCCCCGAACTGCTCGTCGTCTCGAAAAAAGCCACCCTCTACGATGCACCTCCCCCCGCGTGGCTCACCGAAGACTATCATCCGCTGCCGAACTATTTACAGATGGAGACCCACATGCTGCTTGCCCGCCGCGGCGGCAAACTCGAAGCGCGTATCCCGGCAAAGCACGCCGAAGAGCAAATTCGGTGAACGAACATGTGAGTGGATTCCTGTTGACGAAGCTAAGTCTCGTCAAGCTGCTTCGCCCCGGCCCGAAAGTTTCGCGCCCCGCATGTGCGGTGCTTTAGATTTACGGTAAACTATGTCCCAAGCTTATCCTGCATGAACAGCCCCGGAAGGATTTTCGGCAACCGGCAACTTAAGCCCGCCCGGAGGTGGCACTTACTGCGGCTTTGTCGGGAGCGCCTTGTTATGGCTTAATCTATCGTTGCAACTCGGTCAGTGGCGGCAAACCCCGACTCACCGACTATTACGGATGAAAACAGAGGAAACAGGCGGCGACCTAGACGACGAGGAAGAAGCGTCGGTCAGCGAATTGATGCTCGTGGATTGCGGATAAGTAAGAAGTAGGGATATTGTAAAACCGCTCTCCGGCGAAGATTATGAATGCACTTATCATCCTTCTAGTTCTTGTATCAGGCATCGGCATCAGTCTGTTCGTGCCGGATGTCGGCGCGCCGGCCGTCTTGCTGTGTGCCGCGCTCGCCTCTCTCGCGGGCGTCCTGATTTATCGTGTCGGCGAGGACAGCAAACAGTTTTTGCTGCAAATATTTATCCTGGGTTTGCTCCTCAGGATGCTGCTCGGGGCGATCACTCTCACTGCTAACTTGCAAAACTTTTTCTCCCCGGATGCCTTTTTCTTTGATGAGGCCGGTTACATTTTGCTCCAGAGCTGGCAAGGCGAATTGCAGTATCGAGCGACCATAAGTGGAATCATGTCTTCCTCCAGTAGTTACTGGGGAATGCTCTACATGGTGGCAGCCGTTTACGCGCTCGTCGGGCGCAACATACTTGCCGTGCAGTTCATCAGTGCCATCGCCGGGGCCGCCACGGCCCCGGCAGCCTTCCTGTGCGCTCGACATATTTTCCACAATCTCCGAGTGGCACGCCTCTCCGCCTACTTCGTGGCCTTCTTCCCTTCGCTGGTGCTGTGGTCATCGCAGGCGCTAAAGGACGGGCCGATAGTCTTTTGTCTTGTTGTCAGTATGCTGGCGACGCTAAAGTTGGGAGAGAAGTGGAGCATCAAGTATTTTGTAGTTCTGCTTTGTTCGCTGCTCGGAGTGTTTGGCTTACGCTTCTATATTTTTTACATGATGGTGGCGGCCATCGGCGGGGCTTTCACTATCGGGATGCGTGCCATCACAGCACAAAGTCTTTTGCGGCAGATCATCATCGTCTTCGGGCTTGGATTGGCGATGACCTACCTCGGCGTATTGCGCACCGCAAGCACTCAGTTCGAGACTTATGGAAGCCTTCAATCGGCTCAGTATAATCGCAGCTATATCGCCACTTCGGGAACGAACATGTGAGTGGATTCCTGTTGACGAAGCTAAGTCTCGTCAAGCTGCTTCGCCC
>MWVV01000320.1_pt1 | contig 17721 bp, 14 predicted proteins | sample 1047281 | NCBI WGS metagenome assembly MWVV01 (sample SAMN06349986, study PRJNA376086) | soil metagenome | isolation source: PT-2 sample Antarctic (ecotone) soil | place: Antarctica | collected 2015-01-13 | reverse complement strand
GATTTGTTTTCCGTCCGCCATTCGCCACACGAAGTAAAACAAAATTCCAAACAATCCCAAGACAACCACGCCGACCAGATAAAGCAAAGCCGTATTCAACCAGGATGCGCCGCTTTCCGCCGTTTCCGTTGCGGGATGCGCGACTTCAACGCCGGAAAATGTCGTCGTATCAATTTTATTACCGGATTTTAAGTTCGCGCGGACATTATAATTTCCTTCGGTCAGCGCGGGGATTTTTAGATTGTAGCTTCCGGCGGCAGTTTTTTCGGCGGCAATTTGCGTCACCGAGCCGCTTGCAGATTCGATTTCAATGGTCGGAACGGCTTCGTCAACCGCTTCGTTGGTGGCAAATTTAGTAACGAACAAACGGGCGGAAGCCGCCGTATCCGGTTCGAGCGCGGAATGTTTCAGTGTTATCTCAAAATCGCCGAGCCGAACGGTGCGCGAAACGGTTCCCGCCGCGGTCGTGGCGGTTTTCGGCTTTTCGTCGCCGTGGTCTTCGCCGCCGTGCGCAAAAATCGGCAACGGACTTGCCAGAAGCGCAATAATTCCGACAATAAGTATCTCTCGAACAATTTGCTGGAAAATCGTGTTCATAAGTTCCGGCTAAACTGCAAATGTTATTCCAGGAATACAAATGTGTTATCTGTAAGTGTTGTATGGGCTTATGAAAACAAACAACCGATGCTGTTGTCTGCAAATAAACATTGATCGGCTGTTATCAGACAATTGTCGATTCACGCAAAGTGTTTTATCTTGTCCGTTTTTCCCTCGGCTTGTGCGGGCGCAATTCACGCAAAGCGCAGAGCGCGTCGCAAAGTTAGCGGCAAGCCGTGGCGCGGTCTTCCCAATCGAACGGCATATCTGATTGATAACCCACGCGGCGCATTAGAGATGTTTATAGATTTTTTTAAATTCGCGCTCCAATGCTTCGACATAAACAGTGATGGACTCAATTTGGACACAAAAGAAAAGCGCAAAACCATAAGTTCCACGCTTTGAACAAATACAAATTTGGTTAAATGCCCTCGGTAGGATTCGAACCTACAACCAACAGATTATGCTTACCCGCTACGGCTTTCGCCGCCCGTTTCCGGTTTGTGGTCTGGACTTTCTCTTCGCTTTACGCGCTCGCCGTCAAGTCTCTACACCTTCCTCAATCTTTGAGGCTTGGCTCGGGATTACCTTATCGCTTGTGCTGAACTTAGGCTTCCCCGAATTTGACGAGTTCTACAAGAAAACCTGAAAATAACCCTAAACTTATAGTGTGATTATCTTGCAACCCATTTTTGAAAATCATATGGAAAATATTATCCTGGATTCTCCACTTAGCTATTTCAAATATCGAGTCTGCTGCTCTAACCGTTGAGCTACAAGGGCAAAACTTTATTAGTTTAGTAGAAAGATTTTCTTCTAGCAAATGCAAAAATATTATAAACATAGCCAAAGAGAAAATTGCTTCATTCCGTTTTTAGCTTTAATAACAGAAAGAAGCGGTTTGAATATTTCGGACTGCCGGTAAAGAAATCAAATTAACAATGACGCTTACTTTGAATTTCTTGCTCAGGCGCTAAAAAGCCAGACGTCACATTGTTCAGCTTTTTGTGGGTTTGCCGAAGTTGTCGCCTTAAAACAGAAACCAAATAAAAAAGCTGAAACGACACTTATTTTTAACACTCTTTTTACAATAATTTAATTAAACCTTTTATTTTGACCGCGTAATCTGTTATATTTTGCCCTGTTCTTTTCAAAATTCAAATAAGCAGAGGAAATTTTTGATGAGTGCAAATGCAGGGACGATAGGAAACATCGGCGCGGCGGAATATACCGGCACCGTTGCCGGTGAGAATAAGCATCCGAAAGGTCTTTACGTGCTGTTCGGAACGGAGATGTGGGAGCGTTTTAGTTTTTATTCGATGCTCGCGCTGTTTACGCTTTATTTGCGCGACCCGGTGGAAGGCTTTGGATGGACGGCGACGCAGGCGACTTCGCTTTACGCCAATTATTTAATGTTCGTTTATGCCAGCCCGCTCATCGGCGGTTTTATCGCCGACAAAATCACGGGCTATCGCAAAGCCGTGATGATTGGCGGGTTCTTTTTTATGGCTGGGCACGGACTTCTTTCAATTCCCGCGCTCTGGGCGGTTTACGCCGCGTTGACTTGTCTGGTCATCGGCAACGGATTTTTCAAACCGAATGTTTCCACGATGGTTGGAAATTTATATCCGGAAGGAAGCCATTTAAAAGATCGTGCGTATAACATTTTTTATATGGGTATTAACGTCGGCGCGATGCTTGCGCCGATTGTGATGGAAGTCGTCAAAGCGTACTTCGGTTTTCACGCCGCTTTTGCCGTCGCCGCTTTCGGGATGGTAATTTCCGTAGCGATTCTCTGGTATTTCAAAAATGAGGTCGAAGGCACGGAAAAAAATCCGCTTCGCTCGCCTGATCAAGCGGCAGATACCGCCGCGACGACGGTTGATGCGCCGCCGCACGGAATCAGCGATCAGGATGAAGGAGGACATAAAGCGGCAAATGCTGCCCGCCAAGACCGGATGAACGCCGTGCCGGATTGGAAACGCGTCATGGCTTTGATTGTGATTTTCGCCATCGTCATCGTTTTCTGGATGGTTTTTCACCAAAACGGCTCGACGCTAACTTATTGGGCGGACGACAACACGGCTTGGAATGTTTCGGGAACAATCTCGAATTCCATCAATCCTTTCTGGATTATCGTTCTGACATTTCCGCTGGTTGCATTTTGGGGCTGGCTCGACAAGCGCGGAATGGAGCCTTCGACGCCGACAAAAATGGCGATTGGAATGATGCTCACCGGACTTTCGTTTTTCGTGCTTTACGGCGCGGCGAAAATCGGTGAAAATCAGCCGGTTACGCCGCAGCAATACGCGGCGGGTTCATTCCGAATCAACGAACGGGTTGCCGGCAACTTGAAAGCCGACGGCGTTCCGCAAGACGTTTTGGATAAAATGCTTGCCGCCAAAGACGCGGACGGTAAAAACATAATCAACGACGTGAAGTTTTCCGCCAAAGATGACGAAACTACGAAGGTAAATATTTCGGGCGAACAAAATTATATAGATACGATAAATAAAGTCGCGCCCGGAGCCGGCACGCAGTATCGAGATGCGTTTTTGCAGCGCAGCTATCTGTTTCAAGTGTCGCCTTTCTGGTTGCTGCTGGCTTACGCGATTATTTCGCTGGGCGAATTGATGCTGTCGCCGATGGGCTTGTCGCTCGTCTCGAAAGTCGCGCCAATTCGGATGCGCGGACTGCTGATGGGCGGCTGGTTTGTAGCGACGGCAATCGGCAACAAACTGACGATGATTGGAATTTACTGGAGCATCTGGTATCAATCTTCGTTCTTTATCATTTTGGGTTTGATGGCTTTGATAATGTCGGTAGTTTTGTTCTCGTTGCTTAAACCTTTGAAAAGAGCAATGCCGGGCGTTTAAAAAGGATGGTGGAGGAAGGATAGAGGATAAAATTTCTTCGTCCGTATCAACTAATAGAATTATTAAATTTATCGGTTGCGGTTTTCAAATGAAAATCGCAACCGTTTATTTTTCGGATTCAAAATTTATTTTATCACTCGCCAAAATCTCCGCATCGCGTTTTTGAATTGAATGAATACGCCATTTCTCATCGTTTCTTTCAGGAAAATCGGTGCGAAAATGTCCGCCCCGAGATTCTTCACGCCAGAGCGCGGCAGTCGCAATAAGCTTTGCTAAAGTTACAAAGTTAAGTGAAGACGTTCCAATATTTGCCTGTGAAATTTGTTCAAACTCGCGTAAAGCGCGTTTCAAAGAATCTTTGTCGCGCAAAATTCCGACGCGCTCCCACATCAGGCGCTTGACGCGCTTTTTCACGGCGGTGGCGATGCCCTCCACTTGCGAATTGAAACTTAAGGATTGCAGATCTTCAAACTTTGAACTTTGAACTTTGAACTTTAAACTGTCCTCAATTGCCGCTTCGCCCGCGCGCGCACCGAAAACTAAACCTTCAAGCAAAGAATTTGACGCGAGACGATTTGCGCCGTGAACGCCTGTGCAGGCGACTTCGCCCGCCGCGTAGAGTCCTTTAACGGTTGTGCGCCCGCGTAAATCCGTGCGCACGCCGCCCATAATGTAGTGTGAAGCCGGCGACACCGGCAATAAATCCTTTGCGATATTTAAGTTATAAAATTTACAAGTTTCGTATATTTTTGGAAAGCGGTGTTTGAGAAAATCTTCGCTCATCGCAGTCATATCAAGAAAAACCGTCCGCGTTCCGGTCTGGCGCATTTCGGAAACGATGGAACGGCTCACAATATCGCGCGGCGCAAGCTCCGATTTTTCGTCGTAACGCGACATAAAACGCTCGCCGTATTTGTTGCGGAGAATTCCTCCTTCGCCGCGCATCGCCTCGCTCAATAAAAATCTGGGCGCGTTTTCGAGATTTAATGCGGTCGGGTGAAATTGCACAAATTCCATATCAGCCATCTCCGCACCGGCGAAATAAGCCATCGCCATCCCGTCGCCGGTCGCAACCGTTGGATTTGTCGTGTGCAGAAACAGTTGTCCGGCGCCGCCCGTGCAAAGAATCACAGCTTTTGCAAAAATCTCGCGTGGAGCTTTAAGAATCGGATCGAGAAATCTGACACCAAAGCATCTTCCGTCCTCGACAATCAAACTTTCCGTATTGGCAAACGGCATCAATAGAATATTTTTTTCTTGTCTTGCCCGAGCAATCAAAGCCCGGACAAGTTCCTTTCCCGTCGAATCGCCGTGCGCGTGCAAAATGCGTCGCCGGGAGTGCGCGGCTTCCTGTGTAAAAACAAGTTTGCCGCCTTCACGGTCAAACTCGGTTCCCCATTCAATAAGCTGTTGAATATATTTCGTACCTTCGGTAACGAGCGTTTCAACGGCTTCCACGTCGCACAATCCCGCGCCAGCCATTAAAGTATCTTCTTCGTGCAGCTCGGCATTGTCATCATCCGATAAAACAACCGCCACACCGCCTTGCGCATATTCCGTGTTTGACTCCTGTGCCTTATCTTTGGTTAAAACCGTCACGCGCCCGCCCGATTTAGCAAGCTCAATCGAAGCGCGAAGCCCTGCCACTCCGCTTCCGATGACGACAAAATCTGTTTCAAGTGCCATAAGATAAAATTGTGAACTCTAATCGGGGAAATTTCAATTCTACCGCCGGTAACAATTTACACTTGACACTACGAAAGCTTTCGTATTACTTTAAATAAGTTGTACTAAACTCTTCGTAGGAAATAAATATGAAAATTCATAAACTAGCAATCGCCTTAATAATACTTCTAACCGGCTATTTTTCAATCTTCGGACAAAATCGCGAAGTGTCGGTAACCTTTGACGATTTGCCGACGGCATACGGGGCAAATTTGGAAGCGAAGCGCGAGCTAACCAAAAAGTTGATTAACGGCATAAAAACAAACGATGTTCCGGCAATTGGTTTTGTAAACGAAGCGAAACTTTATGAACGCGGCGAGACAGACACGCGCATTGCGCTGCTCGAAATGTGGACGGACGCCGGTCTTGAACTGGGCAACCATACTTTTTCGCACATCAACAACGCGAAAGTTTCGCTTGCCGCGTATCAGGACGATATTGTACGCGGCGAAACCGTGACGCGGCGTCTGCTCGCCGAAAAACAGATGAAGCCGCGCTATTTCCGTCACCCATTTCTTTTTACCGGCTCGACGCCCGAATACAAGCTCGGAATCGAACAGTTCTTAGCGGCGCGCAGTTATACGATTGCGCCCGTGACGATTGACAACGGCGATTACATTTTCGCACGGCTTTACCGCGACGCGCTTGACCGTAGAGACGCGGCGACGGCAAAACGTGTCGCCGACGCTTATGTTCCGTATATGGAAAAAATGTTCGAGTTTTTCGAAACACTCTCACGCGATTCGCTCGGCTACGAGCCGAAACAAATTCTGCTGCTTCACGCCAACGAACTTAATGCCGACCGTTTCGACGAACTCGCCCGGATGATGAAAAAGCGCAGCTACAAATTCGTCTCGCTCGAAGAAGCATTAAAGGATAAAGCATATCGATTACCCGACGCGCAAACCAAAAATGGCATTTCCTGGCTGCACCGTTGGATGATGGCAAAAGGCGGGAAATTAAGAGAAGAACCGGGCGCACCTGACTTTATTACACAGCTTTTCAAAGAGCGACGCCAATAATCGTCGGTTAGTTAAGTATTAAAACCTGAGTCCAAAATATTATGCCGAAACAAAATCAACGGAAACCAACCGCTGCCGAACTCGAAATTCTTGCCGTGTTGTGGGAAAAAGATGCGGCAACGGTCAAAGAAGTTCATGAAGTCATCAATCAGCGAAAGCCGACCGGTTACACAACCGTCTTGAAAACAATGCAGATTATGCGTGAGAAGAATTTGGTTGAGCGCAATGACGCTAACAAAGCTCACGTTTTCAAAGCTGTCGAGGCGCAATCTGAAACGCAAAAAAGCCTTGTCACCGATTTAATTGAAAAAGTGTTTCGCGGTTCGGCTTTGAAATTAGTCCAACACGTTTTAGAAGCAAAACCGTCGAGTGCGGACGAACTTAAAAAGATTCGCAAGCTAATAAGAGAAGCGGAAAAGAGAGGAGAGCAAAAATGAATTGGGAAATGCTGACAAATTCAAAACTTATCGAAAATCTTGGCTGGACGCTTGTTCACACAATTTGGCAAATCAGTTTAATCGCTTTTCTTTTATCGTTAATTTTGCGGATTTTTAAAAACTTCTCGGCGAATGCGCGTTATTTGCTGGCAGTTACGGCGCTCGGGTTCGCGTTTATTTTGCCGCTTGCGACATTTGTTCAATTGACAAATGATTCTGCTCAAAATCAATCGGCAGACAAAACTTTTACTGCTGAAACCGCGAATCCGGTAAAGAGTCGTGAACCGTTGCCGGATAATTCTCAGCTTCTGACAAACGGTAATTTGCAAACCGTAAAATTATCGAACGAAAATAATTACTTATCATTCACCAACTTACAAAAAAATCTCAACCAAACTCTCTTGTCACTTTTGCCGATGTTTGTATTGTTGTGGATTTTGGGAGTCAGCGTTTTTACATTTCGTTTGGGCGGCGGCGTTTGGCAATTGCGCAAATACAAAACGCAGGAAGTTTCAGCGCCGTGTGAAGATTGGCAAAAAAGATTTTCAGCTTTGTGCAAGAAACTAAAAATCATCCAGACCGTCAAAATTCTGCAATCGAATTTGATTGAAACACCAATCGTTGTCGGCTGGCTCAAGCCTTTGATTCTCGTGCCGACGAGCGTTTTTTTGCAGATGAATCCGCGCGAGCTCGAAGCGATTCTGGCGCACGAACTAGCGCACATCAGACGCTTTGATAATCTCGTCAATTTCGTGCAGAGCTTCGTTGAAATTTTATTTTTCTATCACCCGTGCGTGTGGTGGATGTCCGCCGTGATCAGGCGCGAACGCGAATTCGCGTGCGACGACGCGGTAACGGGAACGCTCGAAAACCCGCACACCGTTTATGCCAGAGCGCTGGCTAATTTAGAGGAAATTCGCCGGACGGCGAAAGAAAACGCGCCGCCGAAACTTTCGATGGCGGCGACCGGAGGTAAATTAATGTTACGAATAAATAGAATTTTAGAAAAAAATACCGAGAGGCAAAATCCCAAACACACGCTTTGGTCGGCTGTAGGTTTGGCTTTTCTGCTTATCTCGGCAGTTGTGTTGAGTGTATTTTGGACTGATTCGAGCTTTGATGTCAATGCTCAAGGCAAGCCAAAGGACAAAAAAATGGCAATCGGCTTCGTTTCGATTCCGCCAAACTACAAAGATAAAGCGGACAAAAGTTTTGATGAAACGGCGCGGCTTTTGATTGAAAAATTGACGACACATAAAATTCCGGCAATCGGCTTCGTTAGTGGCGGGAGCATCTCGCAAGAAAAAACCACTGAGAAGTTTCGAGAACGGTTAAAAGGATTCATCAATGGTGCGAGCAATCCCGCCGATGTTGTCCAAATGCGGTTAATGATTGAAAAATTGACGGCGCAGCAGTTATTGCTTGAAAAAATTTCTTCCAATCGCGCCGACGTCGTCAGAATGTGGCGCGACGCGGGGCTTGAAGTCGGCATCGGTAATTTCAGACATATCTGGTTTTACCATACGCCGTATGACGAATACGTCGACGGTGTCGAAAAAACCGAGCGTGTCACCAGAGAGATTTTAGCCGAGAAAAATTTGCCGCTCGCATTTTTCAGCTATCCGTATTTGAACACCGGAAAAACTGCAGAGGACAAAACTCGTTTTGAAAATTGGCTGACGACGCGCGGGCTTCGTCCCGTCAAATATACTTTTGATAATCAGGAATGGATGTATTCGTTCGCTTACGATGAAGCGCGAGAAAAAAATGACGCGGAAACGGCGCAGCGTGTGAAAACGGAATTTCTTGATTATATGACGAAAATGCTCGCGCATTACGAAGCGTATTCGCAGGAAATGTTCGGGCGTGACGTTGCGCAAACATTGGTTTTAACTCCAAGTCGTCTGGTCGCCGACACCGCCGATGATTTGTTTGGAATGTTTGAAAAACGCGGCTACCGATTTGTCCCGATGGATGAGGCGCAAGCTGACGAAGCGTATCGAATGCCGGATGATTTTTCGGGCAAGTCGGGAATTTCGTGGTTTGAACGCTGGCAATTAGCGCAAGGGGGGAAACTTCGCGCCGAACCGGAAGTTAGCAAATCAGTTGCAGAAGTTTGGGACAGAAGAAATAAAAATGCGCCACCACCACCACCACCGCCGCCACCGCCGTTTCCACCAAACAGAAAGTCGTAAAATTTCTATTATAAAGTCTAAAAAAAGCCTGTGTGATTTCTCACACAGGCTTTTTATCTCTAATTTCTGGCGATGAGAGGCTTCTCAAAATTCTTTATTGTTTTCCAAAAGATTATCAAACTTCCGTCTGTGTCTTTGCGGTAAACTTTGAAGGCGACAAGAATATCTGCACTGCCAAAAATAATCGTTCGCAGAACGTATGAGTGTCCGACAATTGCGGGAAGGCTGTTTTTATATGAAATATTATCAACTTTATAATCACCGGCTCGACGCTGTTCAATTCTAATAGTCGGCTCATCGGTCGGCGGCTTGTAATTAACAAGAAAATTTACCTCAGCTTTTTCATCAGTTATATCAGCGAGCGGTATTTCACCCAAATCATTTATGAAACCATAATCTGCACCGGCAAACCCGACATCTAAATTGTTTTGCGCCAAACCGATTTGCGCAATTTTTTGATAATCGTGGCTTCCGGTAGTAAAAGAGTAAAAAGAGCCGCCGCCCTGAAAAGTAAATTTATAGTCACTCTCGCGCGGGATTATTCTGGCAGCATTAAAACCTTCTTTTTGCGCTTGCTTCAAATCTTTTGCGGAAGGCGCAATGACATCGTTTTCTAACTTCTTAATCTGATTATTCAACTCATCAATTTTCTGTAACTTCTGCTCGCGGGTTAATTCTTGAGCGGCGGCGATGGAAACGAAGAAGAAAAGAAAGACAACAACATTAAAAAAGAAACGCATAAAACCTCCTCACAAGAAAAAGCACTTTGATGTATCTGCTTAACGCAAACATATCAAAGTGCTAAAGTTGAAGTCAATAAAATTCTACGCCGACGGAATTTTTAATTCCTGACCGGGTCGAATTTTGTCAGCATCGTCGAGTTTATCGCGGTTGGCTTCAAAAATTTTCTGCCAGCTAACGCCATAATTCGAACCGATTTTGCTGAGAGTGTCGCCCGACTGAACCGTGTAGGTCGAACCCGCGCCTGAACCTGAGCCTGAAGAAGAACTTGTAGAAGAATCGCCTTCCGGTGCGGAAATGTTTAAAACGAGATCACCTGAACGATAATCGGGATCAAGACGGCTATATTCATCCCAGAGTTGCTGTTTTGCATCTGCACTTCCGGCGATGCCGCCGACCTTGAGAACGTCGTCGGTTTCCTGCACGTCGAGTCCTGAGATGCCGAGACGATTTGCTAAATCAATTAGTGATTGGTATTTTTCAGTTAACATAATTATTTTCTCCTTTTGTCAGATTATTTTTCGCTTACTTGATTAGTAACTTTGCGACCTCTTCCCGCTTCGGATGCCGCCATCATCGCTTCGCCCAATTTACCTTTCGGAACAGTTCCGCGAATCGTAATTTCCGTGGTTGTCGCTTGAACCGTGACATCGTTTAATCCCTTTTTCGCCAATGCCGCTTTGACGGCAAGTTCAGCAGCAGGGTCAGCCGCTGCCATCGCCGGTGTCGTCATCGTCATCGCATTAGCGTTCATATTGGCGTTCGTGGTAGTTACATTGGTATTAGTCGCGCTTTTGCAACCGACCATCGACGATAATACCGCCAAACAGAGAACTGCTAAAAATTTAATTTTCATAATTTCCTCCTGAGAAATTTCTACATTCATTCGTCTTTTAACTTCAAACTGAAAGTGCCGACAATGATTTTTCAAATTTCGGCTGGCTTTCGCCAAAATTTTCTCAAAATATTTTGAGAAAATTTCACAGGCGTTTAGTTTGATGAATCAGTCTAAAACATTTTTCCGAAAATTTCAGTTAATTTTTGCTGAAAAAACTTCTTCGGCAATTTTTTTTGCGATTTCAAACGAATTCAGTTCGGGTTTGATCACAAAATGCCAATCCGCCAGACAATAATATTTTTGTCGTTCATCAAAAAGCTTTCGCGCGCCGCTCTTGTTTTTCGCCAGCGGTCGCTCTCGTTTTGAAAGAGAAATATTTCTCCAGCAATGTTCAAAAGACGATTCGAGCCAGACACTCGTCAATTTATTTTGTTTGATTAAACGGCGATTTTCTTCAATTGTCCACGCGCCGCCGCCGAGTGCGACAATTTTCGCATCATTTTCCGACAAAATCCGGCGCAAATTCTCGGTTTCAATTCGGCGGAAACGAGCTTCGCCATCACGTTTTATAATTGCGGCAATTGTTCTCTTTTCCTTTTTCTCGATAAATGAATCGAGATCAATTTTTTCGCACCCGAGCATGCACGAGAGAAGTCTGGCGATGGTTGATTTACCAACGCCCATAAAGCCCGTCAGAACAATTCTTTGATTAGAGTTCTCCATCTTCGCAGTCTATTTTACTACTTGTCCCAAAACTTGAAAAAACTCGGGAAACGAAACACCGGCACATTCGGCGCCGACGATTTCCGTTTCGCCAGTCGCCAGCAGCGCGGCAACCGCAAACGCCATCGCAATCCGGTGGTCGCCGTACGAATCAATCCGGGCGCCTTCCAGACGAGATTTTCCGACCCGAAAACCGTCTGGAAATTCTTCTACATCTGCGTTCATTCGCCGCAGATTTTCGACTACGGCGGAAATTCTGTCGGATTCCTTTACGCGTAATTCTCCGGCGCCCCGTATCTCCAAGCCGTTTTCAAGCTGTGTTCCGAAAATTGCTAAAATCGGAATTTCATCAATAAGATTGGCGATAACTTCGCCGTCAATTTTATTTGATAAAACCTTCGGCATAAAATTTCCGTTTCCTCGAACACGTAAATCACCAATTAATTCATTACACTTTTCCGTTTGATTTAACGTCTCGATGTCCGCTCCAAGCCCGCGCAGAATTTCGATAATCGCGGTTCTGGTCGGGTTCAGCCCAACATTTTCGATAACGATTTCAGAGTTTTTCAGACACGCCGCCGCGATGATAAAAAAAGCGGCAGATGAAATATCCGAAGGAACATTTAAGTTTTTGGAAGCTAGATTTGAGTTTCCGTCGATGGAAATTTCGTGGACGAATCCCTCAACTGTTTCAATAAAATTTTCTTCAATTTCCGCGCCCAGAAACTCGAGCATCAATTCCGTGTGATTTCTTGAAGTTGTAATTCGGCTTTTGGACTTTGGGCTTTGGACTTTAGACTTGCCTTCCACGTTCAAACCGGCGAGGAGGACACAGGATTTTACCTGCGCGCTGGCAACCGGCATTTTATAGAGAATAGATTTGAGTGGATTTTTTCCGTAGATTTTAAGCGGTGCGGAGTCGCCATTTGATTCGATTTTCGCGCCCATCAAAGTCAAAGGCTCGATAACGCGCCGCATCGGACGCTTTGAAAGTGATTCATCGCCAATCAAAACCGAATCAAAATTTTGTCCGGCGAGAACGCCTGAAAGCAGACGCATTGTCGTACCGCTGTTTCCGCAATCGAGTTCTGAAACGGGTTTTGTGAAACCTTTTTTTCCAACGCCTCCGATTAAAATCGTGGTGTTTTCTCTTTTGATTTCAACGCCGAGTTTTTCCAAACAATTTAATGTTGAAGCGCAATCCGCACTGCTTCCAAAGTTTTCGATGCGCGTTTCGCCTTCTGCCATCGATGCGAGAATCGCCGCGCGGTGCGAAATCGATTTGTCGCCGGGAAGGCGTACTTTTCCATTTAGAGATTTTACGGACTGAATCTTCATAAAATAATTCAAACTGCGCCAATAAATTTTCTTTACTCAAAGGCAACAGTGTAAGGCTAATTTTTATTCGCGCATTAGTACGCCAACTTATGTCTTTTACCGCTGAATTTACTCTAAAATCATAATCCTGATTTATAGGGCAGCCCGACGGTAACAAGTTTTTTTTTCGACACTTTTTTGACCCTTGCCGACGCTTGTTTTATTTATTCACAAAAATTTGCGATTTTCCCTTTTATCATTGGAAATATAAAACAAATTAGGTGTATGCTAATAGGTTGAATGTGCCGCATGAAATTCTTCCCATTTAGTAAGACTCAAGCGGTTTTTAGAGAGTTATAGTCTCCTTTCAAACAAAAAGCATATTTAAGATTAAATTTTAACACGGATATTTTACAAAAATGGCATTCAAGTCTTTATTTAGTTTATTTTCGAGCGACCTGGCGATTGACCTTGGAACGGCAAACACACTGGTTTACGCAAAAGGTCGCGGAATCGTCGTATCGGAGCCTTCAATTGTTGCAATTAATAAAGTTACTAACCAAGTCGAAGCCGTCGGGCGCGATGCCAAGGAAATGCTCGGCAGAACGCCCGGTAATATTGTCGCTATTCGCCCGATGAAAGACGGCGTGATTGCGAATTTTGAGGTGACGGAGAAGATGCTGCAGCATTTTATCCGCAAAGCGCATAACGGAAAATCATGGGTGCGTCCGCGGGTCGTCATCGGAATTCCTTCGGAAATCACGCAGGTTGAACGGCGCGCCGTCGAAGATTCGGCATACCGCGCGAAGGCTTCGGAAGTTTACTTAGTTGAAGAGGCAATGGCGGCGGCAATCGGCGCGGGTCTGCCGATTACCGAACCGCACGGAAATATGGTGGTTGACATCGGCGGCGGAACAACCGATATTGCCGTTATTTCGCTTTCGGGAATTGTTTATTCGCGTGCCGTGCGCGTAGCCGGTAACGAAATGGACGAAGCGATTACACAATTTATCAAGCGCAAATATAATTTGCTGATTGGTGAGCGCACTGCCGAAGCGATTAAAATCGCCCTCGGGTCGGGTTTTCCGCTTGAAGAGCCGCTGACGATGGAGGTTCGCGGACGAAATCTGATCGAAGGAATCCCCAAAACAATCTCAATCTCGGACGAAGAAATCCGTGAAGCGCTGTCTGATTCGGTGGCAACGATTATCAATGCCGTGCGCGTTGCGTTAGAACGAACTCCGCCCGAACTTTCCGCTGATATTGTCGAGCGGGGAATCGTTTTGACGGGCGGCGGCGCGTTGCTCAAAAACCTTGACAAACGCCTGATGATCGAAACCGGTCTGCCGGTCGTCGTTTCTGACGACCCGCTTTCCTCTGTGGTGCTCGGAACTGGAAAGATGCTGTCTGATTTTGAGCTTCTTAAACGCGTTAAGTGGGACAATTCATTGATGACGGGAAGCTGAAACAGTTAGCAGTTAGCAGTTAACAATAAATTTTGAATAACTGATAACTGATAACTGATAACTGATAGATGATTGAGCGAAGTCAGAAAGATGTTTGGAGAATAACGCCGTGGATTATGATTGCCCTGCTCCTCGGCAACTTTATTTTGATGGCGTTTGATGCAAAGACCAGCTCACAGGAGAGAGTTATTCGCACCTGGACGCAGGTAGCGGCTAATTTTGTTCAATCGCCCGTCACGAGTATTAGTTCCGCCGCCACAAATTATTTTCAATCATTCGTTAATTTAAGGTCTGCTCAAAGTGAAAATGACGTTCTCAAACAGCGCGTCCAGGAACTGGAAGTCGAGATTCAAAATAGAGAAAGCTTATCGGCTGAAAACGCCCGGCTCAGTTCGCTTCTCGAACTAAAAAAACAGTCTAACTATAAATTGCTGCCTGCTCAAATCATCGGACGCGACCCTTCCGTCTGGTTTGATACTTTGATTATCAATCGCGGAAGTCTGGACGGCGTAAAATTGAAAATGCCGATTGTCGATAATGGCGGTGTGGTCGGGAAAGTAACGGCGGTCAGTCCTCTGACGGCGCAAATTTATTTGGTTACCAGAGAAAAAGAGAGCGAAGGCGGCTTCACCGGTGAACTCAGCACATCAAATGCGCTCGGTGTAGTTACCGGCACAGGAAAGACAGACACACTTGAAATGGGTTATGTTCCCGGTAGTATTGAAGTTCAAGTCGGCGAAATTGTTTATACAAGCGGACAGGAGGGCATCTACCCGGCAGGTTTAAAGATCGGCGAAATTGTCGAAGTTCGTTCAGGTTCAGCAACAACGGCGCACCGAATTTTTATCAAACCGAGCGCGAATTTTTCTTCGATGCGGGAAGTTGCCGTGCTGCTCTACGAACCGCCGCTGCGCCCCGAATACGATAAAGCTTTGCCGAATGCAGTCAAGACCGATAAAGGAACAAATAAAAAGTCATCAAAATAGTTTAGAAGCGTTAACCGGATGGAACAGGTCAAAATTACAGTCGCATTGATTATTGCCATACTGCTTCAGTGGACGCTCCGCAACATCGCTGAACCTTTTGCATATATTGACTTTCCTTTGATTATTGTAGTTTATGCGGCATTCGGGCAAAACTCGATCAAAGCATTATTTTACGGTTCGGCAGCGGGTATCTTAATCGATGCTTTAAGCGGAGGACTTCTCGGGGCAAACGGCTTCTGTAAAACATTGATTGCATACATAGTTTCGGAGATTGTGCGGCGGGTCTACCTGGACAACCTTTTACTTCGTATCCCCGTCATAGCAGGTGCTTGCTTGCTGGATGATACGATTTATTACGGGGCGCATCTTTTGTTCGGGCAAGAACCAACCGGACAGTTTGTGACGACTGTTGCCTATTCGCTTATCGGAACAACCATTGCCGGAACAATTATTTACTTGATATTAGACAGCTTTTTCGTGGAAAATACAAAAAAACGAAGACGCGAAATTTTTGCCGCGCGCCGGCAAACTCGGCGCCGTAATCCAATTCGTTTAGGCGCTAGAAAATAAGTTACTGGCGGTGACATTAAAATTTACTATTAACGATTATGAAGATAAATGATCAGGCGCAAAATTTGGGAGCGCGGGTGAGCGTGATTCAGGTGCTCGCTTTTTTGCTGCTGACTATTTTGGGCGCTCGCCTCTACTATCTGCAGGTTGTCAAGGGCGAGTATTACAGCGAAAAAGCGGAAAATCAGCGAATTCGTTTTATCCCGATTCCGGCGCCACGCGGTGCGATTTTTGACCGCAACGGTAAACTTCTGGTTGATTCGCGTCCAACCTACAATGTAACGTTGTCAAATGAGCCGATCAAGCAAATTGACGTGCGTGAACGCGTCGACGATTACACGCAGGGGTTAAATGTTGACCGGCAGTTTTTAATCGAGCGGCTCAATTTTATCAAAAAACAGCCTGGCTTCGAAACATTAGTTTTAAAAGAAAACGCCACCATCCAGGACATTACGTGGGTTGAAGCGCACGCTTCGGAATTTCCGGAACTGCGTGTTGAGTTGCAGCCGCAACGTTTTTATCCGCACAAAACGGTGCTGGCGCACGTTTTAGGTTATGTCGGTGAAATCAGTCCGAAACAACTTGAAAAACCCGAAGTGCAAGCGAAGGGTTTTCGGGCAGGTGATATTATCGGCAAAGGCGGTCTTGAACAATACTACGATGAGTATTTACGCGGAAAACCCGGTTATCGAAAAGTTATGGTTGACAGTCGCGGGCGCTTGCAGAGCGTGATTGAAGTTGTGCCACCGCAAGCCGGACAAGATTTAATTTCCACGATTGACCTTGATTTGCAGCTCGTCGCGGAAGATAAACTTGCTAATTCAGCGACAAAACGCGGAACAATTATTGCCAGCGACCCGAATAACGGCGAAATTTTGGTAATGGCTTCCGCCCCTTCTTTTGACCCGAACGCTTTCGTGACGAGAAGCACTACGCCCGAGGGACGAAAGGAAATTTCCCAATATTACACAAACGAGCAAAGACCGCTGCTCAATCGCGCAATTCAAGGGCGTTATCATCCCGGTTCAACGTGGAAAATCCCCGAGTCAATCGGCGCGCTTCAACAAGGCGTAATTACCGTCGCGCGTTCAAATATGGTGTGCGGCGGCGGTATCCAAATCGGCAATAAACACACCAGGTGTATGGGCAACCACGGTTCGCCGCCGCTTTCTTACGCGGTTACTCATTCGTGTGACGGTTATTATTATCGTCTGGCGCTCAAAATGGGCGTTCAAGGTTTAATTGAAATGGTTGAAAAATTCGAGTTTGACAAACGTTCGGGCGTTGATTTGCCGAATGAAAAAATTACCCAGACGCCGAAATCCTGGATGCCGAGCGTGGTAAAAAATGAAGGCAAATGGAGCGACATCAGAACCGTCTATGCCTCGATCGGACAAGATACGGTGGTTGCCACGCCGATTTCGATGCTTCGCGCCATTTCAGTGGTCGGAGTTCAGGGCAGAATGTTTGTGCCGCATCTCTTGAAAGAATTTAAGCCCATCAGCGCTATCGGCGAAGAAGGTGAGGCGAGTTTCGTTCCGTCGAGGCAAGGATTCGTTTATTTTCAAACCGAACCAAAGATTATTGAAATGACTGTCGATCAAAATAAAATAATGCTTCAAGGAATGTGGGGCGTAGTTAATGGCGGCGGCACAGGCGCGGGTATCAAAATTAATGGCTTTGACATTGCGGGGAAAACCGGCACTGCGCAAGTTGCCAAACTTGGTCAAGACGTTGGCGCAAAGAAAGACCACTCTTGGTTTGTGTCTTTTGCACCAGCTTACAAACCCGAACTTGCCGTTATCGCTTTAATTGAAAACTCAGGTTTTGGCGGCACTCACGCCGCTCCCGCCGTTAAAGGCGTTTACGAAGCTTATATTACAAAACATCATTCGGATTTGTTGAGCGAACAGGAGATAGCGAAAAAGTAGCAATACGGTTATCAGTCAATAGCGAGTAGTCAACAAAAAACTGATAACTGTTAACTGAAACAATGGTTGCAATACTCGAAAAACGTAATTTTAGAGATTTTGATTGGCTGACGGCTTTTCTCGCCGTAGCCATCGTTTGCTTTGGCATCTGGCAAATTTACAACGCGCAACCGCAGATGAACTACTGGTCAAAACAAATTACCGGTTTATTTATCGCACTCGTTGCGCTGATTGCCATTGCGACGACGGATTACCGCCGCGTGATTGATGCCGCGCCGATTTTTTACGTTCTCGGTT
>MWVV01000319.1_pt1 | contig 17726 bp, 17 predicted proteins | sample 1047281 | NCBI WGS metagenome assembly MWVV01 (sample SAMN06349986, study PRJNA376086) | soil metagenome | isolation source: PT-2 sample Antarctic (ecotone) soil | place: Antarctica | collected 2015-01-13 | reverse complement strand
GCGTTCAACCAACGGCTTGGGCGGTTTCGGTTATTTCACCGACAAAGGCTTTGTTCGCGCAAGCTATAATTATTACACTTCGCGTTACGGTGTTCCGTTCGCCGGACTTATCGGATCGGGCTTTGTGAGCAATGACGAAGAAATCGATTTGAAACTGCGGCGGCATAATTTCCGCGTCAACGTCGGTTTCCGTGACGTAAATTCGTTTATCACGAGCGGCAACTTTAAGATTGATTATACCGATTATCGTCATAACGAACTCGCCGACGATATTATCGGAACGCAGTTCGACAACGACACTTTTTCGTATCGCGGCGTTTTCGAGCAAAAAAAATACGGCAAACTGACGGGACGCTTCGGGTTTGAAGGCTTTAACCGAAACTTTTTAAACACGGGCGAAGAACTCCTTGTTGACGGTAGAATCAAACAGAATATGGTTTCCGTCTTCGGTTTGGAAGAATTAAATTTCGGTCGCGTGAGTTTTCAATTCGGCGCGAGAGTCGAAAAAAATAATTACCGCGCCGACAATCCTGATTTTCTCGACCGCGATTTTACGGGTCTGTCGGGCGCGGCGGGAATTCGCATACGTCTCTGGGAAGGCGGCGCGTTTGTCTCGAATTACTCGAATTCTTATCGCGCTCCGGCACTCGAAGAGCTTTACAACAACGGTCCGCACATCGGCACGATTTCGTTTGAAGTCGGCAATCAAAACTTAAAACGCGAGCGTTCAAACGGCATTGATTTCGGCGTGCGTCATTCGACGAATCGCATCCGTTTCGACGCGAGTGCCTATTATTACCGGCTCAAAGATTTTGTTTATTTCGCGTTTGCCGACCTTGATGGCGACGGTATTGTAGACCGTGAAGACGGTTTGCCGCTCTCGTTTTATTCGCAGGGTAACAGCCGTTACGTCGGTGCAGAAGTCAATTTCGACGCGGACGTAAATAAATACGTCAACTTTTTCTTTACCGCCGATGTCGTTCGCGCCAAATTAACAAGTGAAGATTTGAATTTGCCGCGCATTCCGCCGAGCCGTGCCAGAATCGGCGTTGATTTAAAATACAAAAATTTGACCGTCAGACCGGAAGCGGTTTTTGCGAGCGAGCAGAGTCGGCTTTACCCGCTCGAAACACGCACGGCGGGTTACGGATTGTTCAATGTCGGAGCTTCTTATATCATCGGACAGGATCATTACGCGCATATCTTCGGCGTGAACGCTTACAATCTGTTTGACAAAGAATATCGAAATCATCTGTCGTTTATCAAAGAGCTTGCGCCGGAAATCGGGCGCGGCATACGTTTCAATTACACGATTCGATTTTTCTAAAAGAGCGGCAAGCCATACAAAAAGGGCAGCTTTGACGGCTGTCCTTTTTTGATGGAAGTTCGGTAATTGCTTTTTATACATTAACGGCGACCCCGTCAAAATATTGCCGCCTTTGTATTTATAAAAACTTTTTAAAAATCTTTCTTATCTTTGTCTTAACTATTGCGCGCTGATTTCCATATTATCTGAAACTCGCTCAATATCCGCGCCGACATTGCGAAGTTTTTTAACAATCGTTTCATAGCCGCGGTCAATATGATAAACGCGGTCAACCACGGTTTCGCCGTCCGCCGCCAATGCCGCTAAAACGAGCGAAGCCGACGCGCGAAGGTCAGAGGCTTGAACGGGCGCGCCGAGCAGTTTTGTTTTTCCGCGAACTGTCGCCGTGTTTCCCGAAATGTGAATGTCAGCGCCCATCCGCATCAATTCCGAAGCGTGCATAAAACGATTTTCAAAAATCGTCTCCAGGATATTTGAATCGCCTTCGGCTTGTGTCATCAGCGCCATATATTGTGCCTGCATATCGGTTGGAAACTGGGGATGTGGCTTGGTCGTTATGTCTTTTCCGCGCAAACCTTTTTCACAACATCTGACGAGAAGTGTGCTTTGAGTTAGTTCTTCAATTTCCACACCAACTTCGCGCAGCTTTTCAATTACTGCTTTAAGATGCTCGGGACGACAATTTTTAATTTCGAGTTCACCGTTCGTGATTGCAGCGGCAACAATAAATGTTCCGGTTTCGATTCTATCGGGAATAATCGTGTGTTCCGCGCTGCCGAGATTTTCGACTCCTTCAATCTCGATTGTTTCCCCGCCCGCGCCTTTTATTCGCGCTCCCATTTTATTCAAAAGCTCGGCTAAATCTTCGATTTCCGGCTCGCATGCAGCATTTTTAATCGTCGTTTTTCCTTTTGCCAGAACAGCTGCCATCATTACATTTTCCGTTCCCGTTACACTGACTTTTTCAAAATTGATTTCCGCGCCGATTAATCTGCCTTTCGGGGCGCGTGCCACAACATCACCCGATTCCAGAGACACGGTTGCGCCGAGTTGTTCAAATGCTTTTAAATGCAAATCAATCGGACGGGTTCCGATGGCGCAGCCGCCTGGAAGCGAAACTTTCGCTTGACCGAAACGTCCCAAAAGCGGACCCAAAGCCAGAACACTCGCCCTCATCGTTTTAACCAACTCATACGGCGCTTCAAAAACTTCGACGTGAGCGGCAGAAACCTTATGCGTGCGAAGTTCGGGCGTCAACACCGTCGCGCCCAAATCTTCCAGAAGGCGACGCTGTGTGATTAAATCCTTCACATACGGAACGTTATGCAAAGTAACCGTTTCCGGCGTTAAAAGAGTTGCGGCAAGACAAGGTAAAGCGGAATTTTTCGCGCCGCTGATTTCTATTTTTCCTTTCAAGCCACGACCGCCTCGAATCAAAAATTTATCCATTATTCTCTATATTTTGGTTGGTAAAAAGATAAGGTCTTTAACCGATTAGTTCAATTTACTGATAACAATATATCCTTTCAGAATATAAAGAAAATATTATGGCGTGTAAATTAAGAATTGAAATTACCGCAAAATTTTCATGGTCGGATTATTTATTTTGGTCATATAAAGATAAGCCCAAACCGAATTTTGCACTGGCGCGTCGAAGAGCCATACTTTCCGAATTAGAACTGGAATCTCCGTAAGAATCTAAAGTTTCATCTTCCTGCCCGGTTGCTTCCCGGTAAACGATGCCTTCCAAGCAGGGAATGGAAAGCCGCACTGTTAAAATCAATTTTCCGCTAACGGAATTCATCGAGCGAATTTCGTAGCACCAACCCGGCGCGTAATGGTCTAGATATTTGATAGCATCGTGCCAAGCGATGTATTGAATTTCCTTGCCGCCTTGCTTGCGTGATCGCAGATGGCGTTTAGCAACGGGTTTTGACAAATCTTTAACGATGTCGCGGATAGAGCGCAGTTCGCCGCCCGCCGCCGTGGTTTCAATTTCCGCATTTTCTGATTGGTTTGATTGATTGATGTTGTCTGCCATAATGATTTTTAAAGTTTTTATTATTCTACTTTAACTTGAAATAATACGAAATTGGTCAGCGCGCAAGAAGCCGTTGCATTTATTAAATCAAAAGACAGAGTTTTTATTCAAAGCGTCGCCGCCTTTTGCGTGTTTCGCGTGCAAAGTATCTTCAAATTTAAACAGCAACCGCTTCGCGGTATTCGCCCCAGACTTTTCGCAATCGGTGTGAAATTTCGCCGACCGTAACATAATTTTCTACACAATCCAAAATTTTTGGAAGTAAGTTTTCTTCACCTTTCGCCGCCTCTTCTAATTTCATTAAAGCAGTTTCTGCTTTTTGCGCGTTGCGTTTTTCGCGCACGGCACGGATTCTTTCAATTTGATTTTTTTCGATTTGCGGGTCAACTCGCAGAATCGGAATTGATTTGTCTTCTTTGATTTGAAAACGATTGACACCGACGACGATTTCTTTTCCGTGTTCAACGGCTCTTTGATATTCGTAAGCCGCTTCTTGAATTTCACGCTGCGGAAAACCGTTTTCAATCGCTTTCAGCATTCCGCCCATCGCATCAATTTTTTCGATATAATCTTTTGCTTTTTCTTCTAATTGATTGGTTAATTCTTCAATTGCATAGCTTCCGGCAAACGGGTCAACCGTATCGGCAATGCCCGATTCGTGCGCGATGACTTGCTGCGTTCGCAGAGCGATTCGCGCCGCCGTCTCGGTTGGCAAAGACAACGCTTCGTCCATCGAATTCGTATGAAGCGATTGCGTTCCGCCTAAAACTGCCGCCAAAGCCTGAATTGTTGTCCGAACAATATTTACTTCAGGTTGCTGTGCTGTCAAAGTTGAGCCGGCAGTTTGCGTGTGAAAGCGAAGCATCATTGATTTTGGATTTTCTGCAGCAAATCTGTCTTTCATAATTCGTGCCCATAATCTTCTTGCTGCGCGAAACTTTGCAATTTCTTCCAAAAGATTGTTATGCGAATTAAAGAAAAACGAAAGGCGCGGCGCAAATTCGTCAACTTCTAAACCGACGGAAATAGCCGCGTCAACATAAGCAATTCCGTCAGCCAAAGTAAAAGCGATTTCCTGCGCGGCGGTCGAACCGGCTTCGCGGATGTGATAACCGGAAATCGAAATCGTATTCCAGTTTGGAACCTCAGCCGCGCAAAAAGCGAATGTATCCGTAATTAATTTTAAAGAAGGTTTCGGCGGATAGATATAAGTGCCGCGTGCAATATATTCCTTCAAAATATCGTTTTGAATCGTACCTTGAACTTTATCGAATGAAACATTTTGTTTTCGCGCAACAGCTAAATATAAACAAAGCAGCGTCGAAGCCGTCGCGTTTATCGTCATCGAAGTCGAAACCGTGTCGAGCGGAATGGCGTCAAACAAACGCAGCATATCTTCCAGCGAATCAATTGCCACACCGACTTTGCCGACTTCGCCATTCGCCAGAGAATCGTCCGAATCAAGCCCGATTTGCGTCGGCAAATCAAAAGCCACCGAAAGTCCGCTCACACCTTGCGACAAAAGATATTTGTAACGCGCGTTTGACTCTTCAGCTGTCGCAAAACCTGCATATTGCCGCATCGTCCAAAAACGTCCGCGATACATATTTTTGCGAATTCCGCGCGTGTAGGGAAATTCGCCCGCCTTTCCGATGTCGGTTTCAAAATCAATTTTTGTGTTCGTCGGATTAAAATCTACGGGCAGTTCGATACTCGAGGAAGTTTGAAATTTTTCGCGTCTCTCTGAACTCATATTGAACGATAGATTAACACATTACTGTTGTCATTTATCAGTCGGCATTTTGATAGCTGCTGACTGTTGACTGATAACTGTAATGTCGCGTAGCATTTATTTTAACTGAAATGGAACTCGACGATAATGCAAAAGAAGCCGTTCGCCAACTCGGCGCGGCAATCAACGCGGCGATTGAAAAATCAAATCGGGTCAGCGAAGCCATTGAACATTTGCGCGAAATCGGTTACGAACCGCAACTTACACTCAAATTAGAAATCGGTTTGATGGAAATCGACGCTGAATTTGGCGATTTTTCCGAAGAAGTTGAACTCGATTTAACCGAGGAAGATTTGCGGGCGCTGCGCAGTATGAAAATCCGCTTGGAATAGTGGTGAGTGGTGAGTGGTGAGTGATTAATTAAAAACAAAAACTCACCGTTCACCGTTCACCACTCACCACTATCTTGAATTATTTTAATTATTTTTCTGAAATTGAAGAAACTTTTATTCGCCGCCGCGGGCGCAATTTGCTGTTAAGTCCGCTGGATTGGGCTTTGATTGAAAATTGGCAGGAGCGCGGCGTGCCGCTGGCGGTTGTTTTGCGCGGCATTGAAAAAGTTTTTGACGGTGTTGACCAGCAGCCGAAAAGCAAAAGACCGATAAAATCTTTGATGTATTGCCGCGAAGAAATCGAAGCGCAATACGCTGATTGGCTCGACATCCAAGTCGGAAAAAACGGCTCGGATAAAGTTCAAAGTTCCGAGTTTCGAGTTTCGAGTTCCGAAACCGAAAATACGAGTTCAGCGAAAAACGAACTTTTCTCCGCAAAAGTAATCGCCGCGCATCTTGAGAAAGTCACCGAACAATTAAATTCGGCAAGAGAAAAAGCAAAAGGGGATTTGCGCGAAACCTTACAAAAAATTATTGAACGACTGGCAAAACTCAAACAAAATTTAGAAAATGCGGAAAAATTAGAAGAAGCATTAGAAAAATTGGATACGTTTATTGACGAAAGCCTTTTAAAATCCTTTGAAACCGAAAAACTAAAAGGCGAAATTGAAAAACAGCTTGCATCGTACCGTAATAAAATGGAACGGGAAGTTTACGAGCGAACCTTCGATTTAATGCTGCTCAAGCGCTTGCGCGAAAAGGCGGAAATACCGCGCCTGAGTTTGTTTTACCTTTGATATATTGAAACCAAAATCTCAAACCAACCAAATTCTCGACGTAAAAATCGAAAAAATCGTGCCAAACGGTTTCGGGTTAGCCTTTGCCGAAAATCTCACCGTATTTGTTTCTTTGGCGGCAAAGGGCGATAAACTGCGCGTTAAAATTAATGAAAGAAAGGGCAAGACCGCTTTTGCCGAAATTGTCGAAATAATTGAGCCTTCAGAAGACAGAACCAAACCCGAATGTCCATATTTCGGTGTTTGCGGCGGCTGCAATTTTCAGCATTTAAATTACCAAGCGCAGCTCGACGCAAAAGTCGGTATCGTCCGGGATTGTCTGACACGCATCGGAAAAATAAATTACGAAAAAGAAATACAAATAATCGGCAGCCCGAAAGATTACGGCTACCGCGCCCGCGCTCAGTGGCATCTCGACACGCGCCGCAAAAAATTCGGTTATTTTCAAAGAAATTCGCACCGCGTTGTTGACGCGAAAATTTGCCCGATTCTGACGCCGGAACTTGAAAAAACTTTAATTGATTTACGCGACACCGTAGCTTGGGAAAGTTTTTGGTCGGAGACAGTTGAAATCGAAGCAGCAACAGACGGCAGGGAAGTTTCCGTTTACTCGGCGGAAATAGTTGAAACAACAAAAGAATTATGTTTTGAAGCAAGCGGCGAAAAGTATTTTTACGACGCAACAAGTTTTTTTCAAGGCAATTTGTTTTTAATCGAAAAGCTAATTGAAACTGCAACCAAAGACGCGACGGGCGAAACCGCGATTGATTTGTATTGCGGTGTCGGGCTTTTTTCTTTGCCGCTGGCAAGAAAATTCAAAAAAGTAATTGCCGTTGAAGGAAACGCCAAAGCGATTAAATTTGCCAGGAAAAATGTCGAGAACGCGCAGCTTGAAAATATCGAATTTTTTACCGAAACGGTTGGTGGTTTTTTATTTGAAAAACAAAGTGATTTGCGAAATCTAGATTTCGTCCTGCTCGACCCGCCGCGTTCGGGCGCAGAAAAAGAAACAATCGAAATGCTCGTAAAATTGCAGCCGAAGCACATTTCATATGTTTCGTGCGAGCCTTCGATTCTGGCGAGAGATTTGCGCTTTTTGACGGAAAATCTTTACACGATTGAATCAATCACGGCGCTGGATTTATTTCCGCAAACGCATCACATCGAAACGGTCGTGCGGCTCAAACTCAAAAAATAATTTGTAGTAAAGATTACAGCGAACGATTGTTGATTTTCGCATTGATTATCTGCTTTAATTCTTCAATGCTGCGGCAAGAGTCTATTGTGTTCGCATCAATCATTTCTTTCAGCACACCGTTTTCAATTCTGAAAATAGCCGGAAGTTTAATGCCTTCAATTTTGTATTTGGATTTCAACTTGTCGGCGTGCAAAAACTCGAACGCTGCGGGCAAAGTTTCCAAGTATTCTCGCCATTCGTCTTTCATTCCGAAGTTAGAGTGTGTCAAAGAGCAAAGATTGCACGAGTAAGTTTGCGGCGAAAGAATTTTGTGTGCGACATCCGTCAGCAGATTGAATATTCCGCCGTTAGCATTATAAACAAAAACAAGTGTTGGTTTAAGAGATTCCATTTGTTTAAAATTTTATTGTCCGAAGCCTATCTTAGATGCCCCAAATTGTTTTAGGATAAATATAGATTAACAACTATTTTTAACCGGCAAAAGTTTTGAAGTAAAACGATGAGCAAGATTAAGTTTCTGAAATGGCTTGGTGTTCCGCTTTCTCTGGGAACTTTTGCCGCGCTTGTTTGGCTCGAAAATCGCCGTCCGCTTCGCCGTTCGGTTGAATCAAAATTGATTCGAAACAGTCGAAATTTAACGGTTGCGGGACTCGCGGCAATTGCTTTGCAGTTATTTGAAAATCCGGTTGTGAAGCCGTTGACGAAATTGGTTGAACAAAAAAATCTCGGATTGCTAAAAATTGCTCGTCTCCCGAAATGGCTGGAAACAATTTTAGCCGTCGTTTTAATGGATTACACTTTATACATTTGGCACGTTCTAACGCATCGCGTTCCGTTTTTGTGGCGATTTCACATTGTTCATCACCTTGATTTAGACCTCGACGCTTCGACCGCGCTGCGGTTTCATTTTGCCGAAATGACGATTTCCGTCGCGTGGCGGGCGGGACAAATTCTTGTTATCGGCGTTTCGCCGCTTTCTTTTGCTGCGTGGCAAATGTTTCTGTTTCCTTCAATTTTATTTCATCACTCTAACTTGCGGCTGCCGCTTAAACTCGAAAATAAACTCAACCGTTTCATTGTTACGCCGCGAATGCACGGCATTCATCATTCAACAATTCGGAAAGAAACCGATTCAAATTGGTCGAGCGGTTTAACAATTTGGGATTTTCTGCACAAAACATATAAAATGGACGTTCCGCAAGAAGAAATAATCATCGGCGTTCCGGCGTATCAAAATCCGAGCGAGGTTGTTTTAACGAAAATTCTGAAAATGCCGTTTGAAGAACAAAAACCGAGTTGGCAATCGGCTGAAACAAATTTTCCTGATTCGTTGGAAAATCAAATCGAATGAATCCAACCGTTTCAATAATTATTCCGACGCTTAACGAAGCCGGTTCGATAAAACAAACGCTTGACGCAGTAAAAAACTTTGGAAAAGAAACGGAAGTAATCGTGGTTGACGGCGGAAGCACGGACGAGACGATTTCAATCGTCAAAAGTTTCGACGTTAAAATCTTGTGCAGCCCGCGCGGACGCGGAATTCAGATGCACGCCGGAGCAAAAGAAGCAAAAGGCGAGGTTTTGTGGTTTCTACACGCCGACACAATTCCTGAACCGATTGCAACCGAGGAAATAAGCAAGGCTTTGGAAGATGCAAAAATAATTGGCGGAAATTTCACAATTTGTTTTGACGGCGAAAGCGCTGCCGCGAGATTTCTGACATGGCTTTATCCGAATTTAAGAAAAATTAATTTAATCTACGGTGATTCGGCAATTTTTGTCAGACGCGACGTTTACGAAAAGGCAGAGGGCTTCAAACCGTTTCCGATTTTTGAAGACTTGGATTTGGTGCGAAAATTAAAACCGTTCGGGCAAATGATTTATCTGCCTGTGAAAGTTACAACTTCATCACGAAGATTTGAAAATCGAAGTTTCATTCTGACCTTTTTGCGCTGGTCAATTTTGCAAGTTTTTTATTGGCTCGGCGTCAGTCCGCATACACTCGGCAAATTATATTTACCGATTCGTCGAAAACCGAAAAAGAACTAATTTTTCGGAAATCCGGTTTAGCTAAATAATTCGGGATTCGATAAAAGCCATTGATAAGTTGCGGGCGCGCGTTTTTGAATTTCCGAATCAACCAGCATCTCATCGCGTAAAACAAAAAAATCGTCCGGTGTATCAACGTCGTAAGATTCGGGAAGCACGGACAATTTTCCGAGTCCGAGCCGTTCGGCATTTTTTACCGTTTGCTCGTAAACCGAATTTGTACTCCACGCAACGTGGTCAAAAAGCCGCGGAACAAATTTTCGTAATCCGATCAAATAAAAACCTCCGTCTGCGGCTCTTCCCAAAACCAGATCGGAATTTGTTTCCAAAGATACAAACGCCTGTTCGATAAATTCGGCTGGAAAAGTCGGGCTGTCCGTTCCAATCATCACAACTGCATCCGAACCTTGTGCAAAGGCGAATTCAAAGGCGTTCGACATTCTTTCGCCGAGATCGTCGCCTTTTTGTTCAACCAAAGTATTTTCGGTTTGTAAGATATTCTCCAAAAGGCTTCTTTTAGCGGCTGGCGAATATGCTAAAATTATTTTTTCGCAGGCTTTTTTCGCTTTGTTTTCGGCATCTTGTAAAAACGCGGCGGCGAGTTCAGCACATTGTTCGGGCGTAAGAAACGGTTGAAGCCGCGTTTTAACCGTTCTGGCAACGGGAACTTTCGCCATAATAATAATTGCGCGTTCCATAATAAAAATGCGAAATAAAAATTTTTCTTTTTAATTTTGCATTTTACATTTTTAATTTTCAATTGAATTTATGCACTATTACAACCAAGAAGATTTAGACAGATTCGGTGAAATCGGCAAATCGCGCCCTGACTTGTTCGAGAAATTCATGGCTTGGTATCAAGCCTGTCAGGAAGACGGCGCGTTATCAAAACGCGAAAAGGCTTTGATTGGTTTGGCGGTTTCGGTTGTCGTGCAATGTCCCTATTGCATTGACGCCTACACAAATTCTTGTCTGGAAAACGGCTCAAATATCGAGCAGATGACCGAAGCGATGCATTTAGCGTCAGCAATTCGCGGCGGTGCAAGCCTAATTCACGGTATCCAATCGCATAACGCGCACGATAAAGTTTCGATGTGATCTTCAGTTTCAAATTACGCAAATATCACGAATTTGTTTTGCTCTTATTCGCGTAATTCATGCTGGCAAAGGTTTCTAAATGCAAACGGCAACAATTCAAATTACAAGAAACGGTAAACCTGCTTTGCCGAATTCGCCAATCAGTTTTAATGAAAAATTAAAATCGAGCGGTTTGGAATTAATTGCGGAAACGATTGACACTTTGCAGGTCAACGTCGGAAAACTCTGCAATCAAGCCTGTAAGCATTGCCACGTTGACGCCAGCCCGAAGCGCACGGAAATAATGTCGCGCGAAACTGTCGAAGCGTGTTTGAACATCTTGCGTAAATACAAAATTCCGACGCTCGACATCACGGGCGGCGCGCCGGAAATGATTCCCGATTTTCGTTATTTTGTTACTGAGGCTCGAAAAACCGGCGCAAAAATTATTGTGCGTCATAACTTGACGGTGATGTTTGAGCCGCGACAGGGAAATTTGCCGCAGTTTTTCGCGGAAAATGAAGTCGAAGTCGTTTCATCTTTACCTTATTTTTTACAGCAGCAAACTGATGCGCAGCGCGGAGCGGGCGTTTTTGATAAATCAATCGAAGCCCTGAAAAGATTAAACGCCGTCGGTTACGGCATTGAAGAAAATTTAATCTTAAATTTGGTTTATAATCCGGTGGGCGCGTTTTTGCCGCCCGCGCAAAGCGCGATTGAAGCCGATTTTAAACGCGAATTAAAACAGCGTTATGACATTTCTTTTAACAATCTTTATACAATCACGAATATGCCGATTGCCCGTTATTTGGATTGGCTGCGGCGTTCCGGGAACGAAGAAAGCTATATGACGAAATTGGTTAATGCGTTTAATCCCGCAACCGTCGAAGGTTTGATGTGCCGCAATTTAATCAGCGTTGATTGGCGCGGTTTCCTTTTCGATTGCGATTTTAATCAAATGCTTGAATTGCCCGTTTCACTCGAATTACCGCAAACCATTTTTGATTTCGATTTGGAAACATTCACGAGCAGAAAAATTGCGACGGCAAATCATTGTTTCGGCTGCACGGCGGGCGCCGGTTCAAGCTGCGGCGGCGTTGTCGCTGCTTGACTTTGGTCAGCTATTATCTTTTAGAAAACTACAAAAACTAAACTTTTTACAACCTTTCCGCGTTTATCTCATCAGACGTTTATATTTGAATTATCCGAAATATCTAATTAAACTTTGAAATTATGCCAAGAAAAAGTTCATCAGCCGCAATCGCCGAAAGATACAGCGTTCGTTGCCGTTATTGCGGACAAAAAAATGCCGTCAAAGAAGATTATGTCAATGGTCAAGCCAATTGCGGGCGCTGCCGGTTACCTTTATCGAATGAGCCGCACAAAAAATTTGCCGATTTGAGCAAGCACGATTACGTTCATCCAGCGGACAGCAAAGCGCTTGCCGCGCTTCGCGCGATTCCCGGAATTGATACGGCTTTAAGAAAACTGCTCGCCGTCACAGGCGAATCGGCGATTCGCGTCACGTTTATGGCGAGCGCCGTCAAAGTTACGTCGCAGCAATGCCCGGATTTGCACGCTAAACTGCAAATTGCCTGTACGACTCTAGGCGTTGATATGCCCGAGCTTTATATTCAGCAAAACCCGATGGTTAATGCGTTTACGGGCGGTGTTGATAAACCGATTATCGTTCTGCATTCATCTTTGATTGAGCGTCTGAGCGATGAAGAAGTTTTAGCGGTTATCGCGCACGAAGTCGGACATATTCATGCCGAACACGTTCTTTATCTGACGGCGGCGCAATTGCTTCTGGCGGTCGCGCATATTCCGCTCGCGTCGCTCCCGATTGCCGCAATCCTCAAAGATGTTTTGTCGGCGACAATGCGCGGTGCGCTGCTGGCGTGGGCGCGAAGGGCTGAATTATCTTGTGATAGAGCCGCGCTGCTGGTTACGCAAGACCCACACGTCATCGGGCGAACGATGATGAAACTGTGCGGCGGAACTTTCGCTTCAAAAATTGATTATGATTTGTTTTTGGAACAAGCCCGCGAGTTTCAAAAAAATTACGATGAGAAAAAACTCGACAAATTCTGGGCGGATATTCTGTCGTCGGGTTTATCGCATCCATTTCCGGTTTGGCGTGTGTCAGAGATTTTACAATGGGTTGAAGACGGGCAATATGCCGATTTGATGAAAAAATAGATTAAGTATGAATTGTGAATGGTGAATGGTGAGCAAAAATATATGTTGTTATATTTTTGCTCACCGTTCATACTTTATAACTCACCATTGGTTTATGTTTGTTGTTTTAACTACCACTCCGAACATTGAAGAAGCCGAAACTCTGGCGAAGAAGATTATTGATAAAAAACTTGCCGCTTGCGTTCAGGTTTTGCCACCGATGAAATCTTTCTACTTTTGGGAAAATGCGGTTCAATCCGAATCGGAACATTTGCTTTTAATCAAAACATCGACGGAAAAGTTTGAAGAGTTAGAGAATTTTATCCAAGCTAATCACAGTTACAAAGTGCCGGGAATTGTTGCGCTTGAAGCGAAAAGGGTTTCGGAAAGTTACTTAAATTGGGTTAAGGATTATTTGGAATAGTTTAGCAAAGAATATCGTTTTTACCTTCGCTCAAGCAGGCTCAACTCTCAAATTTTTGCATAACCATTTCCAATGCAATTTCGGACGTTCAATTAATCGAAAATTAATTTCTAGCGTAGATTTTAATGCGCAAATCATCTCCGAGTTCTCGTGTTTCTTTTATTTCAAATCCGGTCAAAAAATCTCCGGGCATAAAAGTATCGGCATTTTTAACAGTTAAAGGAACTTCGGTCACAATCCATTTTTCAATCGCGTCCGAAAAGTTTTCATAAGTTTTCGCGCCTCCGATGATAAACAAATCGCAGTTCAGATATTTCGATAAAGCCAAAACTTCCGCTTTGCTTCGCAAAAGCAAAATATTCTGTTGATTTTCGACTTTTGCCTTTCGACTCAAAACAATATTTAATCTATTCGGCAAAGGTTTACCGATTGATTTCCAGGTGTTGAAGCCCATTACAACCGCGTGATTGATTGTTGTTTGTTTGAAAAACTTCAAATCTGCCGAGTAATGCCACGGCAGTCTTCCGCCTTTTCCGATAGCGAAATTATTTGCGATAGCGACAATGCCGGTAATCATACGGTTTTCTTAACTCGGAGAAAATTTAACAAAGGCACAAAGTTTCAAAGGCACAAAGGCAAACAAAAATAAAAATTACTGCTAGCTTTTTACTTCAATTCTTTCACCTTTATAGACTGAAATTTCCGAGCCTTTTGCAAGGAAAATTGATTTCGGCTCGGTTTCACTTAGAAAATCGAACTGCTCACCGTAAGCGAACCCAAAATCAACATCAATTTCAGCATAATCTATTTCAAAAAGTTCCCATTTCGGATGTTCGACTTTGTATTCGTCCGTCCGATTAATCTCGCGCTTAGTGTAACCCCAATAATGTTCGATGATAAATTCGCCGTGTGAATTTTCTTCCGGGACGCCCCAATTTCTTCCTATTTCTACCTCTATATGATTTTTACAGTCTGCTTTTGACCAAAAATAAGCCAGTTCGTTTTCCGTCTTTAGGTGACTCATTTCCCATGTTTCGTAAGGCTCGCCGTAAAAGACGCGGGCGACAAAAGATATTGCTTCGCGGGGAACAATTTCTTTAACAAAAACCACGCCACGCCGGGTTTCATCGTTCGTTTCTCTTTTAACATAAAACCGCAAATTGACTTCTTCAAAATTGATGTGAAATGGAATCGGAAAACCTAGAACTCTTGTATCAAAAAACTTAAACGCGACCAGACTTGCGTAACATTTGTCTTCGTGAAAATCCAAACTTGTTCCTTTCGGCACAAAATCGGTTAAAAGCGACGGCTCAACTTCGTAATTCGCCATTATTAAATCTTGCCATTTTGCGGTTAAGAATTTTCTCATTTGTTTATCTCAAATTCAGTTTTCTTTGCATTCTTTGCACCTTTGCAGAAAATCTCTTGCAAAGGCGCAAAGAACGCGAAGAAAAATTTTGAGCCTAAAATTAGCTCTACTATTGGTTTATTCAAATTTACTCATCTTACAATACAAGCCGCTTATCGCCTGCCCGTCGCGTGATGCGCTCGCGATCAAAATACTCTAAAAGCGGAATCGCATATTTGCGTGAAATGCCGGCGATTTCTTTAAAAGATGCAACATCAATCAAACGGTCGGAAGTCTTTGAAGCAAATTCCTTCACGCTTTCAGTCAAATTATTAACCGATTCTTTCCTAAAATAAAAATCTTCGGTAACTTTAACAATTTCACCCGAATTTAAAAAAAGCTGAAAAATCTTCCGAGCCTGTTCTTTGTTGAATTTCGTATTCTGAACTGCTTCGATTAAGGCATTTTCCAACGTCGGAACTTCCAATTTAGCGGTTTTATAAATTTTTTCAATTCTTTCGCGCAAGATTTTTTCTTCCGCAGACAATTCTAGATTGTGCGACGCGAGCCGCACCACATCTTTTTCCGCCGCGATTTTTCCTTCCTTTTCCAAAAAAGAAAGTGTCATTTTGAAAATCTCCAGCGAAAAATGCGAGAAGATTTTCTCACGCAAAGTTTCGCGTAAAATCCCTCTCGCAAGCGGTTCTTTTCGGTGGAAATTTTCAATCTCCGCAAGCGTTTTCCATTTTAAATTTTCAAATGGCGATCGCGCAATATAAAAATTTTCCGCTTTAATTGCCGCCTTTTTTTCGATATTTTCGGCAATTGCCATTCGCAAAATTTCACTGCGCCAACCTGTCCGCGCCTGCAAATCAGAAAAAGTTAAACCGTATTTGCCAGCGTTTTCGAGAAAGAGTTTCGATTGTTTGGCTTTATCATTTGCGTTTTGGGCTTCGATAAAATCTTTTAAATATTTTCGGACATTTTCAATATCCTTGCGACGATGTTTTACCGCAAAAGCATCGAGAACTCGCCCGCCGGCAATCGTAATCTGCGGCGAATACGAGCGCAAAATAAATCTTTCGCTCGGAATTGTAACTACCGGAATTTCAAGCCGAAGTTGAACAAAATCTTTTTCGCCCGGCGCGATTTCACTTTTTTCATTTAACACCTGAACTCTTGCTAGTGCTTCAATTGTTCCGATGTGAAGGCGAACTCTTTGGCGCGATTTCAAAGCGCGTTTGGCAGCCTTCAAAACTTCTATCTCCGCATCAAAAATCTGTGTTGGACGCAAGATGTTCGCTTCGCATAAAACCATTCCGCGCTCAATTACCGCATGTTCGATTCCTCCGAGATTGACGGCGGTTCTTTGTCCGGCGTGTGCCGTTTTTACGGGTTTTCCGTACGTTTGCAGAGCGCGAACACGCACCTTTTTTTGAAGCGGCAAAATTTCCAATTCCTGCGTTTCGTTTATTTCACCGGCGACAAGCGTTCCTGTTGAAACCGCACCGAAACCTTTGACGGAAAAACTTCTGTCAATAGGAAGACGCGCAACGATTTCATTTTTTCGTGAAGGAATCTTTTGTGCGGTTTCACTCAAAATACTTTTGAGTTGTTCGATACCCTCACCTGTTTTGGCACTCACTGCAATCACCGGCGCGTTTTCGAGAAAAGAATTTTCGACAAGTTCGGAAACGTCAAGTTTGACAAGTTCGAGAAGCTCTTCGTCAATTAAATCAATTTTGGTAAGAACGATTATTCCTGTCTTAATTTCGAGCAGACGGCATATTTCAAAATGCTCTCTGGTCTGCGGCATCACGCCTTCATCGGCGGCAACGACAAGCGCCACCAAATCAATTCCGTGCGCTCCGGCGAGCATATTTTTGACAAATTTTTCGTGTCCGGGAACATCAACAAAACCAATTCGTACATCACCCAAATCTAGTTCAGCAAAACCGATGTCAATCGTAATTCCGCGCTGCCGTTCTTCGGGCAAACGGTCAGCATCAACGCCCGTCAAAGCCTTGATGAGAGCGGTTTTTCCGTGGTCTATGTGTCCGGCTGTACCGACGATAACGTCCAAAGTCCAAAGTCTAAAGTCTAAATTTGGCAAATCTAAAATTAAGTTTAATGGTAGAAATAAAAAGTCCAAAGCCTTGTAAGTAAAAATTAGATTTTGGACTTTGGACTAATTGGAAACTTCAAAATCAATTGATTGTGAAGTCGTCTGATTTGAAAGCAAATCTTTGACGACTAACTGCAAAGTATAATCGCCCGCCTGCACATTTTGATTTAAGCGCAAGTAGCCGTAATTATTAATGCGCGATAGATCGGCTTGTGGTTCGAGTTGAGCATTTTGCGGTTTTCCCTCCGAGATTGTTTTTCCGTCGCGGTATAGATTTACCTGAACGGAAAATTTCGGCTGATTGGTTGATTTATCAATTTGCGCGTTGTAAATCGTATAAGCGTAAGCAACAATCACGCCACGCCGGAAACGTCGAATTGACGGAACTGCTGTCGTAGCCGTTAAAGATAAAGCGTTTTCCGGTTTGACGGCGGACGGTAAAACGAATTTGCCGTTTGCGTCAACTGGGTTGATTGTCAACCCCGACAAAAACAGCTTGTTTTTTTTCAGGTCGGGAACTTGAACAATCTGGCTTGCCGAACCTAGCAAACGGCTTGAAACGTCACGCACGGCGACGCGAAAATTATACGTTCCGGCTTTTTTTACCGGCACATCCGTCGTGTAAATCAAACCGTTTCGTTTGATGAGCGGGGTTGTCGCCGCTTCGATTTTGATAGTATGCGTGCGGTTAAATTCATCAACGACTTCGTTTTTCTCGTTTAAGGTAACGGCGATGACATCGAAAACCGCTTTTTTCAAGCCGTTCGGCTCGTCAACAAAAGTGATTTCGCCGCCGTCGAGATGCAGCAGCGAGCGCACGAAATTTCCTTCTGTCGGCGTGTTGCCGAAAAAAGCGGTGAGCTGCAAATTCAATCCGGCACGCGGCAGCGGCGCGACAATCGCTTCGTAAAGCTCGCTGTCGCCAGTGCGTTTTTTCGGTTTTGCGGCTTCGTCGGTTCTACCCAAAAATCCAGCGCGAGAAACGACTTTTAGTTCGGGACGTTTGCGCTTATGTTCAATTTTGTTGTGATTTGT
>MWVV01000318.1_pt1 | contig 17767 bp, 11 predicted proteins | sample 1047281 | NCBI WGS metagenome assembly MWVV01 (sample SAMN06349986, study PRJNA376086) | soil metagenome | isolation source: PT-2 sample Antarctic (ecotone) soil | place: Antarctica | collected 2015-01-13 | reverse complement strand
CAAATTCACCGCTTTTCGCTTATCGCATTGCCTCTTCGGGCAGCCCGATGAACGACTGGGCGCAGCATATATCTGTCAACAATCTGTTCAGGCGCGAGCTTGAGGAAAACTCCGTTTTGGGCGGCAGCGTCGTCGTTCGCGCCGTCGAAGGCGACGAAACGCCCGCGCTCGAAAGAGTCAAAATTTTAAGTTTGACCTACGCAACCCGCGTTTTCGGCAACTCTGAAGACGCGAAAGAATTTGTTCGCTGCGTTAAATCAATCGCCGAACCGCAGGCGGCGCAGTTCGAGCTTGAACAAATCGCCAGCCACTATTACCGCGAATGCCGCTCAGAGCGAAACGTCTCTGAAGTTTTGAAGGAAATGGCACTGCTCGGAATGGAAATGACGCGCGTGACGGCTTCGGTGAATGACCTTGAAATTGAAGCGACGGAAACCGAAATCGGCGAAATTAAACTTACCGAGCGAGACGAAAAAAGAGTCCGCGAAGCCCAGAAGAATTTGCCGCCGCTAGACGAATCCGCGCCGAATTTCGAGGCGGAAATGGAATTCGTCCGCACAAAGTTGTCGCGCGGGACGATCACCAAAGCGGCGTACGACGAATTCGCCGCGTTTTACCTTTCTGACGAAGGCAAAACGCTCGACGAGCTGGACGACGATTTCCGGCGGTTCGACGCGCAAGAGCAGTTCGACGAAGACGGTCTTTTGGGATTTCGGATGTCGGGCAGCCAGCACACGGAAGTCGTTCTCGAACTCGACGGCGAAATCACGGCGGAGTATCTGCCGACGGACACTCAACCGCTCGCCAAATTGCTGCAACTCGTCTTCGTCGGTCACGAAATCGGCGGGCGGGCGGCGCAGGCGGCGCGGCACTTCGTCGCCTGCCGAAAAATCGAAAACGCCGACAATGTTCGCGCCCGCGAAGCCTTCCGCCGGAACGCGCCGTTCGTTGAAACCGTGATGCCGAAAGCCTCGGAATTTTCGATTTTGCCGCTTAAAAGAGACGAAATTTTAGAATGGATTGATCTGAATCTCGACGCGCTTTATTCGCGCCAAGTCGTGCGTTCAGCGCGTCGCTTCACAACCGGAAAAAACGGCGAGTTTATCGAATTTATGGTTAATCAAACCGTCAACCCGGACTTTGACGAGAAACAATACACGAGCCAGATTTTGCAGATTTTGCTCGAACAAACCGGACGCGACTTTCACCTTACGGCACTCCGACGGAACGCGGTTTATCAATCAATTTACCTGCGAATCAGACGCGCGAAAGACACGGCGGTTCTCTCGCAAACCGCTGAAATCGCGCGTCGTGCGAAGGACGAAAAACGTCTTTCGCTCAAAGAATATACGGCGCTTTCGACCGTGGCGAAATCGCAGTTTGCGAGACTTGCGGGAGAGCGTCCAAGCCCGGCGTTATACCGTCTCGAAAAAGAAATCAGTCGCGCCGATTCGCGCAAAATCGGTTATCTCAAATGGGCGATGTATGGCACGAATTGCCCGGCGCATCCCGTTCACAGCTTGCCGAAACAGGAAGTTCAAAAGGCTTGGGGGTTACTTAAAAACCGCGACCAAGTTCTGAAACAGGCGATTGAAGCGGAGCGTGGGCGACAGCAACAATTACAGTTCAACCGCGCTAGTGCTGCGGCGGCGCAACACGTCAGAATTACGCCCGCGAATCACTAATTACGCTGGCAGCTTTGATCAATAAAAAATTCCGCTCGGGCAAGGTGTAGCCTCAGCGGAGTTTTTTATTGGAACGCTGGCGAACATTAGCAAAAATAAGCGGCGAGGAACCGAGCGTAAATAGGTAGTTCTGACTCTCGCAAACAATAAAATTATGAATTTAATCTTGACTGAATTCAAACCGGCGACGAGCGCGAATCTCTCAGAAGATGAAAGCGTTCCGCAGCGTTTCGTCGTCTTCGTCGCGGGCGGGAAACGCCCGATTATCTCATTTGAAAATTTCGCGCGGGCGGAGCGGCTCGCGGTTTTTTTCGCCGATTTGATCAACGTCCGAATGGAAGTTTTCAATTCGGTGAAAGAGATTTGTTATTTCGTCGAACCCGCGCCGCTGGCGAGCGCGCTCGTCCACTAGATTTACGCCGTTTGAAAACAAAAATAAAAGCGGCAAGCAGAAAAACGTGATGAGCGAAAGAGAGAGTCAGAGGCGCGAAAACCGAGGTTCTCAAAGGTTCTCTCAAACGGTCATCACTCAAAATAATCAAAACTAAAAAATTCAAGGAGCCAAAAGAAAATTATGTCAGCAAAAGTTCAAATCATCGGAAACCTGGGACGCGATCCCGAAACGCGCGTTAATGCCAACAACACTTTTATCGCCAACTTTTCGTTCGCCAGCAACAATCAGCGCAAGTCCGCGACGGGCGAAACAGTCAAAAAAGCCGATTGGTATAACATCACCGCGACCGGCAAACAGGCGCAGATTCTCGCCAAGCACGTCCGCAAAGGCGACCCGCTGCTCATCGAAGGCAGACAAACATTAAGCGAGTGGACTGACCGCGAAGGCAACAGCCGTAAATCGGTTGATGTTCTCGTGCAGGACTTTCGTTTCCTCGGAACGGGCAATCGCAACGACGAAAATCAAGCCGTGTCGGAAACAGCAGGCAGCCAAATTCCCGACGACATCCGCGAAGCAATGCACACCGCGCCGGACGATCTCGATTTTTCGGGCGATAACTTCCCGGCAGTTATGTAATCGAAATACAAGCGGCGGGCAACGGATTGGATAACGCTCGCCGCTTGTAAAACTTAAAAATTCTCCGCCACTTCCCGCCGTTTTTATCTCCTTTATTCTCCTGTGAACTCGGCGATTCTCGATTTGAAATCGAGAATCGCCGTTTTTATTTCTTCGACTTTCGCCGACTCAAAAAGGGATTTTTATGGCTTGCAGCAGCAGTGAAATTAAAATCTCGGCGAGTGGGACTGTCGCCGCAAAAACAGTCTTTTGGAAGGAAAGGAAAAGTTATGAAAACCGTTATTTTTAATCAAGGATTCAATCGGGTCGAGCATCATCAAATCATTTCGCTCGAACGCGCCAAATTAAATCGTCTGCTCGACGAGGAACGCCGTTTCACGGAAACATTGATCGTGTCGGCGAGACGCGAAATCGAGGCGGGAGCGCGAGGATTGCCGAACTTTGAAATCGTATGGAACATAATTCAAAATCACGTGGTTTTGCAAAATGTTCGCCGACGGATTGATTGTTTAACCGACGCTTACCCGCAGTTTTTGCAGCAAGTAAATGCAGTCCGCGCTCGCCTGCGTGAAAAAGCGCTCGCCACCGTCGAAGCTGCGCGTATGGCAATTCAGAAAGCAGATTGTTTGAGCCGGCGCGCGACTCCAATCGCCGTTCTCGTGATAAATTAAAATTGATGAAAAAGATAATTTACACGGTCGGCGATGCGACAAAACCGGAAGGCGCGGGCAGCAAAATCATTGCTCACATTTGTAACGACATCGGCGCGTGGGGCAGAGGTTTTGTGCTGGCTTTATCAAAACTCTCGCCCGCGCCGGAACGCGCTTTTCGGGAATGGTATCGGGGGCGCGAGCGTAACGATTTTGCGCTCGGCGCGGTGCAGTTTGTTTTCGTCTCGCCCGACATAAAGGTTGCGAATATGATCGGGCAGCACGGCATCCGAAAATCACAAGGCGTGCCGCCGATTCGTTATGACGCGGTTGAAACAGCTTTAAAAATTGTCGGCGAAAAAGCTCAAACGGAAAATGCGACAGTTCATCTGCCGCGAATCGGCTGCGGTCTGGCGGGCGGCAAATGGAGCGAAATAGAGCCATTGATTGAACGTCAAATCTGCGCGTCCGGCGTGCCGGTTTTTGTTTATGATTTGCCGTAAAAAATTATTCGCTTTGCCGGATTCTGAAGCCGAACAATCGAATCAACAAACAAAAAGCCCGAACAGGATTTCCTTTCATTTGGATAAATCCGTTCGGGCTTTTTTTATTAAACGCGGCGATTAAATTCAAGCGGGCGAAGCCGCATCGCTTTTCGTTGCCCGCCACTGTTTGAAGCCGCCGTCACGGGCGAAATGAGATTTGTAAATCTCGTTTGCCACTTCGCTCTGGCTGACTTCATAGCCATAACAATCGGAGACGAACCGTACATATTCGTCAGCCAAATCAGCGATTTCCTCGTCCACTTGGAGGGCGATGCGGCGAGTTTGTTTGCGCCGAATTGAGATTGAAGGTTTGAAGGCGGGCGAGTTTCCCGAATCGATTTTGACCGGGGTTTTTTCGTTAGTTTTTTCTAAAACTTCTTGCATTTGTTTGATTCCTTTTTGATTGAATTTGGATTTTCGGAAGCCCGCGCCGATTGAATTTGAAGGGTGTAAATCCAGGCGGAAAATCAAGCGGCAAGACGTTCAAAATGAGTTAATCAACCGCCGTGCCAGAGCCTTTCAATGGGCATTTGCCGAAGCCGAAAACGGGTGCGAAAAACGCATTTCAAAAATTTTTAAGTGGCGCGTTTTTGATGTATGACAAGTAGCAGTAAAAATGCCATCTTCTTGCGCTTTAAATAAAGCAAAATAAAGAGTTGGACTTGCAAGCGTGCAAGAAAATGAAAAACCGGCGATTTTCGCGCCACCTAAATTTGCAAAACTCCATATTTATCGGCGTTTTAGGCGATTTAAGCCGCCTTTTATAAAAAATAATTTTTCTTGCGCTTTAAGTAATTGAAAGAATTACTTTTACATTGAGCCGTGTTTTTCCTTCACCTGCTAAACAGTTGATTATGAAAGAGAACCGCGCTTGCAAAAAAGCGCAAGAATTTCGATTGGTTTTTCGCGCGGCAAGCAAATTGCTTTGAAGCCTATCCGATACTGCAAATTCTGTTGGAATCAGCACTAAAATTCGATGAAAGACGAAAACAAATTTTTGACGCGCAGCCGCGAGCGCGAAAGCTGGAAAAAGAAGTTGGCGACAAAGCCGAAAAAAGTAGCAAAAGCGAAAGCGATTTTTTTTCGTCCGAATCTTTCGGACGACCTTGCCATCCGTGAGCTGGCGGAAATGACGGGCGAGACGAAAAACACGATTGTCGAAAAGCTCGTCGCCGCAGCTCTGCACAATAAAACCTTTACGACGCAGAAACTCGAAGAACAGAAAACTTCTTTAAGGAGGCTTGAAGATAAAACTCAGGATGTTGCCGACAATCAATTTGAAATCGTCCGCCTGATCGAAGAAATCCGCCGCGAATCGAAGGCGCAGGAACGGCTCACGTCTTCCCTTTTAGGCGAGATTTATTGTATGGCTCACACCGCCGTTTCGCTTTTGAGAACCGCGCTCTTACAAATACTCGGCATCGCGCTGGAAAACCCCGCGCCGCCGGCGCAGGTTTTGGCATCGTTCGACGAGACGAGCGATCTGACGATTGCCCGCAGCCTTCAGGATTTAGAAAAGTCGTGCGCGCATCACCAGATTAAAACCGAAAAATTCGCGGGCGAAAATCTCTTTTGGAAAACAAAATTGAGAAAAACCAGTGAGGCGGCAAAAGCAGAATAATTCTTGAAATTTAACCGAAATGATTATCAGCATAAAATCGAGCGCGTCGGGAGGCAGCAGTCGCGGGCTTGTCCATTACCTCGCTCACAGCAAGCTCGACCGCGAGAAAGAAGGCATCGAGCGGCGCGAGTTTTTTAACGAAGCCGAAAACGATTTGGACGTTCGCGCGGCGAACCGTCATTTAAGCCTCGACGATTCTAAACCGAAATCGGAAGAACTGCTGCACGTCGTCATCGCGCCGAGCAAAGAAGAAATGGAGAGCGTCGGCGACGATTTGGAATCAAAAAAAACTGCGCTTCGCTCGGTCGTTCGAGAAACCGTCGCCCGTCTTGAAAAAGAGGTAAAGGCGCGAAATCTGAAATGGATCGCCGTCGCGCATTTCAACACCGACAATCCGCACGCGCATCTCGCCATTCAAAAACAATTTATAAATGAAGAAGGCAAAACGGAAATTCTGCGGATAAATCGGCAGATGCTTCATTACAACGAGCGGAGCGCAAACGGCGAGAAAAAGCTGCATAAGGGCGCGCTTGTTTTAGCCGCCGAAAATAAAATCGAAGCGATTGCCGGCGAGCGGCAAAAAGCGCGGGAAAATGAAAAAAGTTTTGAATCGAAAAAAGTCGCCGCAAGATCGCAATCCGAAACGGAAAATTCCAAACAATTTTCCGCCGTAAATTCGCCCGAAAATTCAAATTTCAAAGAGCGTCGAATTTTAGCCGAAGAAATGCTCGTCGCGGCGGAAATCCGCCGGCGCGAGCGTAACATCGAAAACCTCGTTGAACACGGCGACAAAAAACGCTTCAAAATCAAAGACGATCAGACGAGTAAGGCGCGCCACGTTTCCCTTTTTGACATCGAGCGAAAAATAGAAATCATCAGCCGCCGAAAAGCCCGGTTCGCGCAGCCGAACGACGCGGAAAAGCGCGCCAAACTTGGCGCGAAAATTGCGCTGGAGATGCGCGTCCAGCATGAGCCGGTCATTCGTCAGCTCGAAACGATTCGCCATCACGTTCTCGGTTTCGAGAATCGCCACTTGCACGAGGCGCAGGAAAAACACACGCGCCTCAATAGTCAAAAACTGCTGCTCGAAAAAAAGTATGTACTGCGGAAAGTCGCTGTTCCACTTCCCCTTTTCAAGCCCGACGAAATTCAAGGGCTTCAAGGCGAAGCAATCAGAGAACAAAATCTGGAAAAAATCTTAATGCTCGAAAGTATTCGGCAGAGCAATGCCGCCGAGTTAAATCGTCCAAGCCGCCGCGACGCGGATGTGCGCGAACTTTTAGCGGCAAAAACCGTCGCCGAGCTCAAAACGCAGGCGGCGGAAAAACGGCTGCGTGAGTTTCCAGCGAACAGAGAATTCATCAAAGTAAAAATCGGCGATTCCAGCTGGTCGCGCCCCGAGCTTAAGCAACACGAACTTCGCGCGGCTGAAAAAAACAATTTTTGGACGCAGGTTAAATCGAAAACGGGCGAACTTTTGTTTCGCTCGAATAAGAAAGGCACGACCACCGAAAAGCTTAATTATCCGGCTTTGCACAAAGCGGTAAAGGAAGCACTCGAAATTATTGAAAATACGCGCCGCGCCGAAATTGAAAAATTAAAAGAATTCAATCAAACTCTCGACAAAATTTTCGACGCGGAAACGAATCCGAATAAGACCCGACTTACGCCTGCTTTTTCCGCTTATGAACTTGCCGAAACGGAAGATTTATCAGTTGACGCGGGGCGCGAAAATTTCTACGAAAACGCGCTACTTTTGCAGGAAAGCTGGCTGCGCGAAAAGTTGGCTGAAACCTCGCGCCTAACGGACGATTCAAAAATGGCGAAGATTCCGGGCGAAATAAAAAATCAAAAACAATCTGCTTCGACGGTCGAAACCCCAATTGAATTTCTATCAGAACCGGACGCGCAAACCGCCGCCAACAAAATCATCGGCAAATTCGTTTTGGGGCGAGCCGCCGCGCGAAACATAATCGCCCAGACCAAAGCGATTGAAGCGCAGGAAAATCTCGACCGATACACGCAGGAAAAGTTTTTCGTCAAACACCGAATAAAAGACGCGAAAACGGGCGCGGAAAGCGAAGTTTCTCTGCGCGATGTCGAGCCGAGAAAACATTACTATCTGCTCGATTCGATTTTGGAAAAAGCCTTGGAGTCAAAAGAGCAGAAAAATTTGCGCGAGTCGGTCCGTCAAGCCGCCGATAAAAAAGAAAAGGAACTCGCGCAGAATTTCAGCGACGCTCAAAACCGCGTTGAGCGGCTTGAAAACCAAAAATCGCGGCTGCTCGAAAAGTATTCCGCCGTGCCGGAAAAAGTTCAGCCGATTTTCACGCCCAAAGAGATCGCCGCGCTCAATATACGCGCCGCCCGGACGATTGAAAAGCGCGAGGCGAATCGGCTCGAAAAAATTGTGAGCAATGCCGAGAAAGACAGCCGCGTCGAAAGAATCCAAGATTTGCTCGCCGAAGCCGCGAAAAAGATTCAAATTCTCGCTCCCGATTTAACGCAGTCTTACGAATCAAAAATTGTTCAAAAGAGCGAGTCTATAAACGAGCGAAAAACAAATAATCACGGGCAAGAAATTTCTAACCGTTCCGCAACTCCCGACACAAACCTTCGCATAAATGATAAGAGCGCGGAAACGACTCACGAAAAAATAACGGTCAAAGAAAAAGGGCGAGCCAGATGAAGCGCGGCTTTAGATGTTGAACAAAGCCTCGAAAATTTATGAGGCACGCGGGTTGCTCTGGAACGGTTTGAGCTACTGGCAGACAACAACGAAATCAAAAAACCCGTAGTTCTCTTTTCCCTTGACCGAAAATGAGCGAGCAATCTTCAATTTCCAAAACGGGCGAAATCAGTCCGCGCACGGCGCGCGCCGTCGCCGCGATTTTAAGTCAGACTTCGACCGACGAATCGTTACGCGCCTTTGATCAAACTGACGGACGCAATCAATCCGAGCAGGCTTCGCATTTGGCGAAGGAATCGCCCTTTTTGCGCGAGATTTACGAGCGCGGCGGGACGGTCGTGGACGGCGTGCTGACAATTCCGCGAGAAAACTTAGACGCAGCACCGGAAATCGAAATTACGACCCAGCGGGTGGCGGTCGAAAGACTGACGCGCATTACAGGAGATTCGGATAAAGCCAAAGAACTCGCGCCGCAGTTCGTCGAAATGGGCGTTTCGATTGCCGGGAGCAACGCCGACGGCGCGACGCGTCTGAAAGTCTTCGGCTGGCTTTACCGCACGCTCGAAGGCAAGCAGGAGTTGCTTGAACCGGAAATAGAAGAACAAAATGTTCCGCTTCGTTCAGAAGCGCAATTTTCGGAAAAATGGCAGCAAATCGTCGAGCTGTCCAAAGCGATGGCGACACTTGAGCCGAAAGACCGTTTGCCGGAAAACTCGCTCGAAGCGTTGGGCGAAAATGTGCAGGAAGGCGAATTCAGACTAGAGCGCGACGACAATCTGGCGGCGGCTGAAATTTATGAAAACGCCGGCAATAGCGAAAATGTAACGCGCGCCGACGAGATTGCGGCGGGCGGCAGTTTGGTTGGTTTTGAACGAATCGAAATCGGTTTCGACTTGCCGAGAATTCCCGAAAATCTTTCGCGGGCAGACTTTGAGAAACTGCTCGAAAAGATGAGCGCAGTTGACACGCGGCTCGAACGCGGCATTTCAAAGCGCGAAATGCTCGCGCCGCTTAAACGTTATGTCGAATTAACAAGACGCGACAACGAATTGCGTCTCGTTGAGGAAGAATACGCCAAAACTCAGGGAAAAATAATCGGCGCCGGACACGACGCGCCGCAGAATTACCGTTTCGTCGCCACGCGCGAAGAATTGCGCGAGCTTTCCGAAGACAAATCAACGCTCGCCGATCTTGGACGGCAGAAGGATAAAATAACCGAAAGTATCGAAGCGAATTTTGACGGAGGCGTTGACCGCGCAAAAATCGAGCGATCCATTGACGGTCGAAACAGCACGCTCGTCGCCGACAATCGAACCGACGGCGCGTCGAAACCTCAGAAAATCGAATTGACCGAAGACGAGGCGGACTTACGGCGCAGCCTCATCAAAGAAAAAAGCGTCAAGAGCGAAATAAACTCGCTTGGTGAATCAATCGGCACGCGAGAAAAAGGTTTTCGTTCATTTGCAGAACTTTTCGCCGAGCAAATATCTGAAACCCGAAAGCGCGAATTATTCGAAGAAGTTGCGACTTTGGAACTTCCGGTGTCGAGCGTCCTGAGAGAAAAATATCCCGAATTAACGATTCAAGAGAGGCACGAAAAATTAACTCAAAATAACACATTTGAAATCCGCACGCCGGCGGAATATTTGTTCGTGCGCGAGGCGGCGAAAAATCAATTTGAAATTACACGCGGGCGCGAAATCAAAAACGAGTACCGGCAATTTGAACGTAAAAACATAGCGGAAAGCGCAACCGCTAAATCGGCGCGGCAGGCTAAAGCGGAACATCTGGAGAAAATTCAAACGCTCAAAGAAATCGAACCCGTTTTCGCTTATAAAATTGAAGGAAGCCCCCGAATCATCAACGCCAAGCCTTCGGAACGCGCCGTCGCCGGTTACGAATTTGCCAATCAATATATTCGTTATCAATTAAAACAACCAGAAGTGCGCCTGCGGCACGAGTCGGTGGTTTATCGAGATTACACCGAACGGCTCGAAGCGGCGAAGACCCCTTCTGATGTCGTCCGCGAGGCTTATAAAATTCGGCAGGAAAATCACCAAACCGCCGGAATCTGGAAAAACGCCGGAAAAGAGGAACTCCGCAATCTGACGCGCCCGCTCTCGAAAAAAGAGATGACGCTGCTTTTTCTCGAACAGCCGCCCCGCCATTATACAGCGGAAATGTCGGTTCTGAAATACAATTTCGCGCATTACTCGGAAGCAAAAGCGCGAATGACCGCCGCTCTCGCCGAAGGAAAACTTGAATCGAGCGACAAAGCGAAAAAACTCGTCGAAAGCCTCGCAGAAAGATTAAACCGCCGCGATTTTGAAACGAAACATAAAGCGACGAAGCATTTTTTTGAAAGCCTGAAGACCGAAAGCGAAAAGCTCTTTATCAGAAACCGATTCGACCATCGCGCTCTCTACGAAAAACTACCGCCGCACGAAAAAGACTGGATTTACAACCGCGCCACCGAGCAGCGCGACAATCTCGAATACAAAATCGCTTACGACCGCGAAAGAAGCGCGAGCCGAAACACGGGAGCGCAAAGCCAAGCCGCGCCGACGAGCGAAGCCGCGCTTGAACTCAAGCAGGAATTTGCCGCCGGAACGCTTTGGCATCAAGCCGCTCTTTTGAGCGTTCGCAAAAAAGGCGAAAACCCGACGCGCGAATTCGGGAACACGAATGAAAAAACTCTCCAAACAATCGGCTTTTTGATTCACAATCAATCGGAAGCAAATAATCTGCGCGTCGCCGATTGGTTGGAGCTTCAAAAATCGGAAGAATTAAAAACGGCGGGCGAAATCCTCAAAACCTTCGCCCGCGCGACGCGCGAGATTGAAAACAATCAACTGACCGTAACAGTAAAAATCGAGGAATCGAATCGTGTCCGCGCCGCCGACTACAAAAATTTATTCGAGCGATACTTCCCCGCCGACTTTGAAAAGTTAAAAGAGTTTCGTGCCGACGGCAACGAGAAATTCCGCCTTGAGCAAAGCCGCCGCAACGGTCAATCCGCAATGCTGGGCGTTTGGGCGGAAAACGCGCAAACAGCCGTTTATCGCGCCGACGCGCCGCCAGCGGTTTTTGAGAACGAGCGGCGCGAGCTTCAGGAAATCGAGGGCATTAAAGCGGCACAAATCGAATGTCGGCGAGCCGCAGAAGCAAAAAACTCGATCACGCTTAAAATTGAAGAAAAGTTAAGAAAAGAATTTGAAAAAGAAAATCGCACGATTTCCGATGACGATTTACGCGCGGCAGTGACGCACGCTTTCGCGCCGGAAAAATCGGAAACGCTGACGCGGGAACAAAAAGCGATTTTTGAACGGGCGCAGGATAAAATTTCGATTTCCGATTTCGAGCGATTTGACGAAAGCGGCGAACGATTAGAAAAAGGTCTTGCCGAAATAAATCAGAGTTTTGAAAGAATCGCCGCGCTCCGGCTCGAAAACGCCGAATACAAATTTGCGCCGGAAAAGGTGAACTCAACCGATTCGCTCCAAAATCAGTATGAAGCGGCGCAACGTCAGGCGGAAATCGAACAAATCGCATCAGCCTCGCGCGAAAAATTTGCTGCCGATGCCGACCGCGGCAGCGACAATTTGACGCTCGCAGATTTGCTGACAAACGAAGAACTAGAACAGGCGCGAATTGAATCGCACAGACAAACGCGAATCGCTTTAGAGCCAGCCGAAGTGGGTCAGCTTAATCAGAGTTCGGAAATCCAAGTCAAAGCCTTAGAGCTTGCCGACGCGCTCGAATCGGCGCACCAATCGAGTTTGAGCCGACAATCGGAATCGGAAATCGCAACCGCTTTCAAAGTCGCCGAGACAAAACGCGAACAACTCCGCGCGCTTTCGGAAGTTGAAAACGAGTCGCAGGTTTCGCGCGAAACGAAACCCGTCACGCTCGAAATCTACGAGCGAGAATTGGCGCGAAACGAACGTACCGTCACGCGGGCGAAAATCTCGGAAATGATTGAAACCGGAAAAATATCACTCGCCGATCTTGAAACAAAAAAAGCCGCAGAGATTTTTTCGACGAAGGAGCGCGAAGAAATAAAACTCGAAGCAGGCGAGCTGACGCGCGAAAATCTCGAACCGAAAGAACTCTGGGCAAAACGCGGCGACGTTTCCGAACGATTGCAGCAAGCCGCTCTCGGCGCAAGCGACGCGCTCGAACAAGCGCACGAAATTTATCACGAGCCGGGAGCGAACCCGAAGGAAATTTCGCGCTCGTTTGCCGCGCTTGATGCTGGCATCGTTCGGCTCAAAAACGAGCGGCAACGCGAAAAAGCCGCCGCCAAATTTATGATTTTCAAAACCGAGTTCAAGCGCGATTTAGCGCAAATGTTCGGGCGCGGCGGGCAGTCACAAGACGATTCGAGAATCTTAGCTGCAACGACTAAAGGCTTGCTGATAGACGGGCTTGAAAAGCAAAAAATCCAGCCCGAAAAAATCGGCGTCGGCGCGGAAAAACTCAGCGAGATCAGTCGAACGATTACTCTGGCGATGCTCGGCGAGAAAAAGCGCGGGCAATTTGCGGAGAAAAGTTTTGAAATTAACTCGCCATCGAAGACGGGCGAGTTCGCCAAAAATGACAATTTTGTTCACGGGCGAACCGAACATGAAAACCAGCCCGTTCAAGCTAAACCGAAACAATACGAACGTGCTAGCTAATCGTTTGAACAGCCCGAAGCAATAGTCTTCGCGGCGAAAATTTCGGCGGGTTAGTTAAAACGCGAAGATCAAAAACGCACGTTTTATTTGTTGGAGTTCGCCGACAAAATAGTCGGCTGAAAAAGTTTTGCCGACTTATTATTGTTTACGCCGCTAATTTTTCTCAAATCGGTTGGCGGCTGTTCGGTCAATCCAAGTAAAGCAAGAAGTTGGACGCTCGGCGAAGAATTTAATTTCTGCACTTGATTGTCTGGTATCGCCGGACCTTTCCAACGTCTGAGCGCGTCGGGCGAAGCCAAAATATACCAAGAAACGCCCTCTTCACGCCGTCCGCCCGACGGCACTGCCCAGAGCGAAAAAAGATGCGGATTCTGCCGTGCGTAAAGATAAAAAACTTTGCCGTGTTGAAAGACTTTGCCTGTTTGGTCGAAATCGCGCTGTTTTTTCGCGTCCCAAACTTTGCCGACCAGCGGGCGTAATTCTTCCGGGAAAGTTCCCGTCTGCTCGTGATATTTCAGTAAATCTCTGACAAGCGCCGCCGCGCCGTCTTGCGGCATTTCGTCGCGGCGTTTCACTTCCGCCGCCCACATCGAGTAAAAGTAAGAGCCGAGAACCAGCACGACCATCAAAGGCGTGATGATAAAGGTTAATTTCATCGAACTGTTTTTCATAGATTCAAAAACATTACAGAACGCGCTGGACGAGCGCGTTGTAAAATTCATCTTCCGACTCAATCGTTTGGCTGGCGCGCCTCTTTTCGCGCGCCGCCTCGCTTGCGGTTAAGGCGACGCTTGCGGTCAAAGTTATTTCTTGATTTTTTGCGGCTTCGTCGTTCGAACTTCTAACCTCGCGGGAGCGCAAAACGGTTTCGGAGTCGAAACAATCGGTAACTTCTCCGCTTTCCTCGCTCGGATCGCTTTCAAATTGTGTTGGTGTTTTCGGTTCGGTGTCGACTGTCAAAAATATTTTCAATTCCTGCTTCATAAAATCTCTTTCGCCTTCGCCGGAAGTCTCACCATCGGCTAAAGCTAAAACTTCTTCGTCATTGCCGTTCTCATTCGTTGTCTCGAAATCCGCCATTCGCTCGCCGATTTCATCGAGAGCGCGGTCTGTAATTTCCGATTCAAATTCAAATTGATCGCTCGTTGAATCCGGCTCTAAAACCGCGACCGCATTGCCGGCGGGCGAAACGGCAACGGATTTATTTTTCGCTCGTTTGGTTTTCGCCTGTTTCTTCGGAACGGTTGAAACCTCAGAAGTGATAGGCGCGTCATTCTTGCCGGAGTTTTTCGGGAAATTAAAGTTTCCGTCGAAGATTTTAGAGTTACCGAGCCGTAAAACTTCCGGCTTAACGTAAGCAACAGCCCTTTGAATGTCTTTTCGCAAATAAACCGGCGGAAATGCGGCTTTGACGGGCGGCGCGGTGTCGGTGACGACGAGCAGTTGACGGAATTTCGGCATCTGACGGATTTCGTCCGGCAGCATCAAAGCGCGCCCAGCTTCCGAATAGCGCGTGTTGTCTTTGTCAGTTCCTTGGTAGTCAACCGAAGTTTCGGTGTGAATCGTCGTTTTGCCCAACAGGTCGGAAGCATACGTTGCCGTCTCGCCGTTCACGCCGGGCAGAAAGATTTTGGTCATCATTGTTTCCAAAATCGCCTTTGCTCCCTTATCGCCGTATTGGTCTAAAACCTGCGGGTAATCCTGATAGCTCAAAGCCATCCCGATTCCGCGCCCGCGCCCGATGCCGGCGATGCGGCGCACTTCCGCCACGTCCAATTCACGCGCTTCGTCAATCAAAACGAGACACGGATGTTCCGGTTCGCGCGTGTTGTCGAGCCGAAGCTGAAAAATCGCCTGCCCGAAAAACGTCGCTAAAAATTCCTTATAAACTTCGGTCGCGCCTTCCGGCACGACAATAAACACGGCGGTTCCCGGCTCTCTGAGTCGGGCGAAATCAATTAGTTTCACGCCTTCCTGCAATTCTTCGTGCGTCGGCAGTGCGGTGATTTGCCTGGCTTCGTCGAGCGTGAACGGGCGCAATTTGCTTCCCAATCCCAAAAGAACCGAGCCGAGAGTGTTCTCCGGCGCGCTGTTGCAAACGACCTGCATTGCTTGTCGCGCCAATGGACTGGGTGAATCTTTGAGTTCATTAATTCGTTCGCTTTCCTTGAGCGAATCAAACTCGGCGACGAAATCGTAGGCGAAAGCCGGAGTCGCCGACGGATAACACTCGGCGAGATGCAGCAGCACGGCGGTCAATAAAACTTGCTCGGCGTTGCCCCAGAACGGGTCTTGATTCGTTTTAGCTCTAGCTTCGAGCGACAGCATCATTCCCGCGATGGAATTAGCGAAAAATGCGCTGCCGCGACAAAGCGGCATAAAATTCCAGCGGTCTGATTGCGCCGGGTTGATTAAATCGAGCCGATAAAACGTGCGGTAATCCATCGCCGTCTGCTCGTAAAGCTCGCCTTTCGGGTCAAACGCGATGGTCGAACCGTGCCGCGCCAAATAGCGCAGCATACTCATAAAAAACGTCTTGGTTTTGCCCGCGCCGGTCGGTCCGAAAAAGACGAGATGCAAGAGCCACAATTCTTTCGGCAAAATCAAATCATAGTCAGAGAAAACGCGCCCGATTCGCAAAGTCCCGTTCGGCACAGGTTCGCCGATTTTTCGCAAAAGATTATGAACACGCAAATCTTCAAGACCAGCCCATCGCGCCGAGCCGTGCGTGGTTCGCGTCCAAAATTGGTAATAAGGGAAAACGAGCGAGTAAGCGTCGAAAAAAGACGCGATGACGGCAAGCGCGGCGAAGGCAAGCGCGGCGAGCCACAGCAAGCCGGAGATTCCCAGCAAATACCCGGAAAGCAAAACCAGCGCGGCGTTTATCCAGCCGAAAACGAATAGCAAAACGCCGGTGCTGACATCGCGCGCGAGCAGCCAGAAGGCTTGAAAAGCGGGCAGATATTGCTCGTTCGCTTTGCGGTAAATGCGCCCGCTCGCGTCCAGGTGTTCGATCCATTTACGGCTCAACATAAAATTTCGGCATGGTCTCCAAGCGAAAAACTAGCGCGAGCGTCCGTCGCCATTGTTCGGCGCGGCAGTTTTTAGATTTTCCTGTTCATCGGCGAGCATTCGGGCGAAATCCTGATTGCCCCCGCCGATTTGAGTTCCGCGCCACGTCTCAATAGTCCAACCGCTGCGGATCACTTCCGCGGCGGTTGCGAACGGCGGCGGAAGATCAATGCCGGAGACCCGCGAAGATTGGAAATAAGCGATGTTTTTCCCGTCCGCGCTCGTGAGCGGAAAGCGCATCAGGAGCGTCGGACCGAAACGCGCTTGGGCAGGAACGGAAACGAATTCAATCTGCATCGGTTCGGGCTGGTAGCGAATGAAAATTACACTCGTTTCCGAACGAATTTCGCCGTTTTCAACCGTTAAGCCGGGCGGCAGAAGTTCGCGCGACGTGACAGCGTTTACAAGGGCGTTAATCGAACCCGGAATCTGACGTTTGTTTTTGGCTTCGTCCAAAATGCTCAAACAAACGGCAAAGCCTAACGCGCCCGTTTCGCGCAGGCGGCGGCTCGTGTCGAAAACTTCGCCGCCGAAAATGTCGGCGGGCTGGGAGGCGATTTTGTTTTTCGCATTACCGCCGTCCGAGACCGTTTCCGAGTCGTTAATCTGAATCTGAGTTTGCGCGTTTAATCTGCGCCATTCCAAAATTCGGAAAAACGCCGATACGCCAAGCATCAGCGCGACCATCAGCAAAACATTGAAAAGCGGCGAGCCAACGAATTTAGATTTTTCGGCGGAAATCTTTCTTGAACTTTTACCGTCGTCCGAATCAGTAGATGCCGCGCCGCGCTTGAAAAACGATAGAAATGAAGACATTTGGTTTTACTCCGTGATTAAAAAATTGAGCGCGTCACATCGCCGCCGGCGCGAAAGAAAAATCGTTCGGTGAAAGATTTGCCGTCTGCTCAAACCGGACTGAATCTTTGGACTGTTTAATAAATTGCTCGTTTCGGCAAGCATCAATTATTTCGCGCTTTTTTGCCCAATGCCCCGCCCATTCCGCGTCACGCTCGGCGAGCGCGACGTCAATCTCCGGGTGAAAAGTGCCGACGCAGGATAGGAGATAAGGAAGCTGCTTTTTCAAATACTCCGCGTCGCGCCTGTTTTTGGCGAAGTAGGTGAAATAAATCGAAACATTGCGCTCGGTGATTTCCACGACGTTATCGCGTTCAAAAGCGCGGGCGAGCTGAATGCCAGTGCGTACCGAAGGATAATGCGACAGCCCGGCGACCGAGCGGATCGCGTCGAGCAGCTTCAATGCTTGTGACAGATTCGCCGCCTTGATTTTGGGACACCGCCCCCGCAAAATCTGAAGCTCTTTCATCAAACCGGGCGTGGCGAAATAAGTGTGCAAATGACGGTCGCGGAAAGGCTGTGATAATTCGTATCGTGAATCGTTTGACGTTGAGATGACAATCGGCAAAACGTCTTCGTTAATGCAGCCGACAAAGCCATCGCTCAGGCGTTCGACGTAAATTTTCCCCGTGGCGAGCGGGGACAGCAGCGCGTCTTCGATTGCCGCGCCGAATTTGTCAACTTCGTCGAGTCGCAGCAAAGTTGGAAATTCGCTTTCCTGAGCTTTAGAGTAAGCCGCCGCGACTTCGCCTAAGATTAAAAACCGCCTCGTCCATCGCTCGTTCCGCGCCGTTTCAAGCGCGCGAGCGCGCATCGTTTCCGGCAACGCACAGGCGAGCGGACGTGCTTCCTGCATAAACGAATCCTGCTCGCGTTCGTCCCAGGAGCAAAGAAGTTCTTCCTGCTTGAGTTCGTCGCGTCCCGTGACGGTGTAATAATCG
>MWVV01000317.1_pt1 | contig 17792 bp, 18 predicted proteins | sample 1047281 | NCBI WGS metagenome assembly MWVV01 (sample SAMN06349986, study PRJNA376086) | soil metagenome | isolation source: PT-2 sample Antarctic (ecotone) soil | place: Antarctica | collected 2015-01-13 | reverse complement strand
GAATTTGCCGAGCAGGTATTTGAATATTTCCGGCGTTTGGCGGGCAACCAGTAACATGTAATTGACTTCGCTTATAACAGAGTCAGGTTCGGGAACCACATAATATTTATAATACTCTTCAAGCTTCGGTTCAAAAAAAGGTGTTCGTACCAGGCTTTCTTCATCAAACGAAACTCCATCCCACCAATGCTCTTTCACATGCCGGTACGGATAGGCAGAATCCGCTTTCCCATTTGCCAGAACAGGCATTGGGGGTATTGTGGGCCGTTTCATTGTAAAGAAAAATTTACCCAGCATAGAAGCCGGATTATTCTTCATTATGTTTTGCCGGTAATCCTGTAATTCTTTATTGCCTCTTTCTAAAACAATTTTTAATGCTGCAGAATCCTTTGCGGTTTTTGCCGCTGCAAGTTGCTGCTGGAGGTTATTTAGTTGTGGAGCTTTTTGTGCCAGGAACTTTTGATAATCCTGGAATAGCTGATTATCCGGAGAGCCGGTGATGGTTACAAGATTTAAGTTCGCTGTATCAGCTTTAATTGAAAAGTTTTGCTGCTTATCCATCAAAAATTCGAACAGCAAAACTTTATTAGGAGAAACCGCAAAGTAAATGCCTTGCGGAAGTTTTTCTTTTCCTTTAAAAACGCCCTGGCTGTTTTCGTTTAACCATGCTGAGTCAGCGAGATTTTTATACTTTCCGAAATAGCAACCCAAATATACCCAGGTGTTTTTTAATGGCGTAAGTGCAATAGGAATATTATAACCGGTGGCAGTCTTTTGTGGTGAAGGGGAAGTTTTTTGTACGCTTTTCGTTTGTCCTACAGAAGCTATCACCATCATAATTGAGCACAGGGTAAAAACAAATCTCCTCATAGCGTTTCTTTCAAATTAGGATTAGCTGTAAAAATATCTTTTAAATAGCAAAAGAAAGTGTAAAACAAAAGCCGCCCAACCTTATTGCTGTTATACTAAAAGAAATTTTATGGAAGCTATTATTATTTTAAAGAATGAAGCAAATAATCATCGGCTGATGGAGGTTGATATTGATATTCTTTCAAAAGATCAGCAACTTTTTGAAGACGTTTATGATATAATAACTATTGAGCTTCGTAAAAATGAAGAGACAATTCCTTGTAAACAGATAAAGCAACAATTACATGATTGTGCATTAGCGATCATCCCCATCTCTTATCACTGGCCTCGGCATCTCTATGATCGGAATGATAAACATTCGAGAATTCACCTATAACAGCTTTTTGATTTTGAAATCGAAGCTTCTCTAATTTTAATAAAGCTATATCCTCAGCAAAAACCTTTCTGTACATCGGATGCATTGTTCCCCCTGTAACACCTGCAGGTTTTGTAGAATCATATTGAAATTGAGGATCGACTAATGTTCCCCTGGGATACATTATACGGGGAATACCTTTTCCCCTGTAATCTAAATTGGAAGGATGGTCGAGACCAAGGGTATGTCCGTATTCATGAGCAGCGGTGGTGGAGCCTGCATATAAATTTTCCAGTTTGAAATAGCCGCTGTTACAACCCAAGCCGTCAACAAACGAAATATTTCCATGTGCATATTCCTCTATTCTAAAATAATTATTACGGCAGTTCGTGTTGGCATAAATTTCTTCAACATCGATAGAAGCACGCAGTTCTGCAGTTATTCTAAAAGTCACATAAAATTCATTTCCTTTTATATAAATCGTTCCCTTTGGTTCGTTCCACATCGTTTCTATTTCATCCCGTATCAATGCTGTAGTCTTTTCATCAGCCGCATTTCCGTAGGTGATAATGTTTGAATGAATAGTGATTGTATTGCGGAATGGATCAAGTTCTGTTTCTCCCATTTAAAATGCATTTTGAAAATAGTAAATTCAATAAAAACTCCTTTCAAACACTCCTTTTAAACAAAGCAAATTTCTTGTTCAAAGCCCAATTTGAAACTTAATTGCTTCAATGATTTCATTTTGAACAATGGGATCATCAATTGAACCATATATTTCAATCAATCTTCTTTTATCTAATGTTCTTATTTGATAACATAAAACAACCGATTCATTTACCAACCCAAATTTTCCGGCAGAAATCAAAGCTTCATTAGGATATGTTAAACGGTTGTTTTTCCTGCTGGTAACCGGCAGGACATTCACAATGCTTAATACAGCATTAGTATAATTTTCACTAATTATAATAACCGGCCTTGTTTTACCTTGCTCTGCACCAATTATGGGCTCAAGATTGGCAAGCCATATTTCCCATTTATTTATAATCATTCTTCAATCTTGCTTTCGGCAAATTCGAAGTCTTGATTAACTTCCTGCATATCTGATAGAAAACCTTTATCGTTGCAAGCTTTTGCGAGAAGAGTAATTTTATTTTCTAGAGTATCATCAATGTCATTAATAATAAGTTTTACTCTCTTCCTGTTTTTTAAATAAGATGGTAATTGTATCTTTAATTCTCCACCTGGCGGAACATCTACTATTTGTTCAATACTCATAAAATAATTTCTACTAAATTAAGAAATGTTGAGCTAAGTACATTAGGTAGCGTTTTAAGACTGTTGAAAGAGGTAAGCTCCTTACTTTTGCCGCATGAAAAGAAAGAGGATTGTATTGCCTCATGTGGTTATGGAGAATTATGCTGCTGAAGGAAAATCTTTGGCAAGGGTAGATGGCAAAGTGATATTTGTGGAAAATACAATTCCCGGGGATGAAGTAGAAGTTCTGCTTCAAAAGAACAAAAAAGACTGGGGTGAGGGGATGGCCTTACGTTACCATAAGTATAGCGATCTTAGAGTAGAGCCCTTTTGCCAGCATTTTGGTGTGTGCGGTGGTTGCCAATGGCAAATGCTTCCTTATTCATTGCAATTGCAATATAAGCAGCAGCAGGTTACCGATAATCTTACACGTATTGCAAAAGTGCAGCTTCCTGAAATAAGGCCTATTATTGGCGCCGACCAAACCACCCGATACCGTAATAAAATAGAATACACTTTCGCCAATAAACGATTTCTGCTTCCCGAAGAATTGCACAATCCAAATATCCCGACAGAAGAAAATGTGGCAGGATTTCATGCCCGCGGCTTCTTCGATAAAGTGGTACCCATTTTCGAGTGTCACCTGCAAAATGAGCCTACCAACTTTCTCAGGCTTGCTGTATTAGAGTATGCGAAACAACAGGGGTTAACGCATTATGATATTCGCCAACATACCGGTTTTCTCCGTAACCTGCTTGTAAGGCTGGCAACTACAGGCGAACTGATGGTTAATGTTGTTTTAGGTTATGAAGACACGAAGAAAAGGGAAGCTCTGTTAACATTTATCGAAAATAAATTTCCTGAAATCACCACCTTATTATATACAATTAACCCTAAAAAAAATGATAGCCTTATTGATCTTGAACCTCAGGCTTTTAAAGGCAAGGGTTATATAATTGAAAAGCTTGAGGATTTTGAGTTCAGGATTTCTCCAAAATCATTTTTTCAAACCAACACTTTACAGGCAGAAAAGTTATATGGTATAACACGTCAGTTTGCGGAACTCACCGGCTCTCAAACAGTTTACGACCTTTATTGTGGCACAGGAAGCATTGGTATTTTTGTAAGTAAACAGGCAAAAAAAATTGTTGGGGTTGATGTAGTACAAGATGCAATTGCTGATGCCAAAGAAAACGTAGCGTTAAACGGATTGCAAAATACCGCCTTTTTTGCAGGTGATGTAATCGATATCTGTAACGATACTTTTTTTTTGCAGCAAGGAAGGCCTGATGTTATTATAACTGATCCTCCCCGTGCAGGTATGCATGAAAAACTGGTAAGAAAACTTCTCGATATTGCTGCGCCTTTAATTGTATATGTAAGTTGTAACCCTGCAACACAGGCAAGAGATCTTGCTATGTTAAATGAAAAATATGGGGTGGAAAAAATACAGCCTGTAGATATGTTTCCGCATACTCTGCATATTGAAAATATAGTTCAATTAAAACACCGTTAAATAGATACGGACTTACCTTTGTTTAACAAGAAAAGTTATGACGGAATTTAGACCGGGCCGATTCGAGATACTGCCGATAGTTATAAAAAACCTTCTGATTATTAACGTTCTCTTCTTTTTAGCCCAAAAAACTGTGGGTGCCGCGGGAATGTTTAATATGCTGGATCTGCTGGCTTTACATCACGTAAAGTCGCCTCTGTTTCAACCATGGCAATTGGTTACTCATATGTTTTTGCATGGCGATTTCTGGCATCTGTTCGGAAATATGTTTGCCCTTTGGATGTTTGGAGCTATACTTGAGAACGTTTGGGGACCAAAACGTTTTTTGACTTTTTATTTCTTGTGTGGAATAGGAGCAGCACTAATACACCTCACTTTTTTGTGGTACGATTACTACGGATTGTTAAATGATTTTTTGGCCCTAAAGCTTTCTCCCAGTCCCGACAAGATTGCTGCTTTTTACAATAATTACGGCTTATCTCAATCTCCTGCTGCTGATTTATTAGTAAAAAATTATCTTGCAGACCCTACAAACAGGGTAATTGTTGAACAAATTGTAAATTACATTTCAGATGTCACTTATGCTGTAGTAAGTAGTCCTACTTTGGGTGCAAGTGGTGCGGTATTTGGGGTATTAGCAGCGTTCGTTTATTTATTTCCTAATACCTATATATATCTGTATTTTTTTGTACCTGTTAAGGCAAAATGGATGGGACTGGTTTATTTTGGAATAGAATTAGTTTCAGCCATACAAAACAGTGCAGGAGATAATGTGGCGCGATGGGCACATATAGGGGGAGGCTTAGTAGGCTTTTTATTAGTGATAACCTGGAACAAAAAAAACAGAAAAATCTTTTATTAACCATGATAAAAAAAATTGATAAATGAGTGTGTTGGAACAAAACAGCCGGAAAAGAATGTTGCTGGGACAGGACGGCAATTCGCTTACCCTTTTAATAATTTTTAACGCTATTATTTTTGTGCTGCTAAACTTTGTTAAGGTTATTTACCTTCTTAATAATAGTACAGAAACTGTTTTTAACGACCAGGTAGTAACCTGGGCTGTAGTGCCGGCACAACCCCAGGTTTTTGCCACCCGCCCCTGGACGTTGCTGCTATATATGTTTACCCATATTAAAGTGCTGCATTTGTTTGGCAGTTTATTATGGCTATGGAGTTTTGGATATATTCTTCAGGATTTGTCGGGAAATAAAAAACTAATCCCGATTTATTTATATGGCGGTTTAGTTGGCTCTGTTTTCTTTCTTTTAACTATAAACTTAATTCCTTCGTTCCAAAATAATATTGATAGTTATCTGCCTTTGACAGGCGCAGGCGCTTCTCTTATGGCTGTTGCTGTAGCTGCCACCTCTTTGTCTCCTAATTACAAAATATTTCCCTTAATTAATGGCGGCATTCCCTTGTGGGTGCTTACGGCAGTGTTTGTGCTAATAAGTTTTGGCACAGTAGGTATGGATAATCCCGGAAATGCAGCCGCACTCATGGCGGGAGGTTTAACAGGCTATGCTTTTGTATGGCAGCTAAGTAAAGGAAACGACTGGGGACAATGGATGAACAATCTTGTTACATGGGCTGATGATCTTTTTAATCCCCAAAAGAAACATGTGCAGAAACCACAGAAACAGCAGCTATATTATAAATCTACACAAAAGCCATTTGAAAAAACACCTCATGTAACACAGCAAAGAGTTGATGATTTGCTTGATAAGATTCACCAGAAAGGTTATAATTCCCTGAGCGAAGAAGAAAAGGAATTCCTGAAGAAAGCCAGCCGCGAAGAATTGTAAGCATGAAGAAATTTTTCTGGTTCTTACTTGTGCTTGTTACTTTTCCAACTGCCTTCATTTACCTTCTTAGCTGTCTAACGCCCTATATTAGTCCTTCAGGCTTTTGGCCCATCAGTTTTCTTGCCCTCGGTTATCCTATATTAGTTATAGGAATGACTTTATTAATGCTTTTATGGGTTTTTGTAAGATGGAAAACAGCTCTTTTATTATTAATTATGTTTTTGTTGGGGTATAAAAATCTTACCTCTACTTTAGCTCTCAATGCTCCCCAAAAGTTCAACTACAAAAAAGATACAACAGCTATTAGAATATTAAGCTGGAACGTAAGATATTTTAATGACAATAGTCGTTGGGTTGCTGATACTTTAAGAACCGGGATCATTGATTTTATAAGATACGCTGATGCTGACATTATTCTTTTGCAGGATTATAGCGACTGGTTAAAAAAGCAGGATTATTTTTCAAATGTTGAAACTATCAGAGACTCGTTAGGTTATAAGTATGCATTCATCTCAAATGATTTCATAGACTCGGTATCTTATGGCGGGGTTATAAAAGGCTCTGCTATCTTCTCAAGAATTCCTTTTTTAGATACCGGAAAAATAATTTATAAAAATATTACTGAACCCGAGTCTATAATTTTTGCGGATGTTCTTTTTGCAAATAAGAAGATTCGTCTTTATACTACTCACCTTATTTCAATGAACATCCTGCCACATACGGGCCTGCTTGAAGAGCAGGGAAAAGAACGTTACGACAGCGCTTACCGCTATAGTAAAAAAATTTTTCACACCATAAAATATTTTGATCTAATACACGCGAATCAGGCAGATTTCATTAAAACTATTCTTTCAAAAAGCCCTTATCCTTCAATTATAACCGGCGATTTCAATTCTGTTCCCAGCAGTTACGTTTATCATACAATAAAAGGAAACAAGCAAGACGCTTTTATAAAAAAAGGTTTCGGGTTAGGTCATACTTATTACGGGCTTTCAAAAACCTTAAGGATCGATTATATACTTGCAGGTAAGTCTTTTAAATACTCTCAGTTTACTTCGCCAGTTCTTTATGCATCGGATCACTTTCCTCTTATCGCCGATATTAAATGGGCTAAGTGATATAAATTATTCGTGCTTAAATCTTATATATTTACAGCATGGCAACCGGAAGATTCAAAAGATTTTTCAAGAAATTTTTAATAACATTAAATGCGATAGTTGCAGGTCTTTTTCTTATTGCATGCCTGGTACCTTTTCTTAATCCTTCTACCTGGTGGTTTATGGGTTTTTTGGGTCTTGCATTTCCGTACCTCGCTTTGCTTTTGGTGTTTTCGATTATATTTTGGTTGGTTATTAAGCCGGTAATTTCTTTCATACCCATCATTACTTTGCTTATCGGACTAAAACAATTAAGCGTATTGTTTGCGGTACATAAGTTTCAAACATTTACTGAAAAGAAAGACCACCGCTATATAAGAATAGTTGATTGGAATGTTAGAAGTTTGCAAGGCTTAAGCAGCAAGGCCGATAAAAAAAGGATCGACCGGGCCACCATTCCTGAAACAATATTAAATCGCAACCCCGATATAGTTTGTTTGCAGGAATTTAATAATTCAGATATTCAAAATAACATCTCCCGTTTCACCAAATTGCCTTACTATTATTTCTCCAAAGATTTTAAACGCACTAAGCAGGGGTACCAGGCTGGCAGTATTATTTTTTCAAAATATCAAATTGTTGATTCGGGAAAAGTACAGTTCCCCGGCAGTTTAGGAGAAAGCCTTATTTATGCCGATGTGCAAACACCAGAAAAAATTATCAGGGTTTTTACTACACATCTCCAATCGTTTAAATTTAATAAAGAAGATTATGAAGGCCTGGAACAAATTAAGAATACTAAAGAAAATGCGCTTCCTGCCTCTAAAGGTATTTTTCAAAAAATGAAACTTGCTTTCACACGAAGGGGCGAACAGGCACGCATTGTAAGAGATGCTTTAGACAGGTCTCCATATCCTTCAGTTATATGCGGAGACTTTAATGATGTGCCAAATAACTTCGCCTACTTTCATATTAAGAAAGACTGGCAAGATGCTTTTTTGGCTACATCGCTGGGTATAGGGAGAACTTATCTTGCTATCGCACCCACTTTGCGAATCGATTATATTTTACCTGATCAACAATTCTTTATCCACCAGTTTGATATGGTAGATGAAGACCTGAGCGACCACCTGATGCTTGTTGCTGATATTAGTATTAAATAAAACAATGAGGGTGATACTGGAGGAAGTTTTTATTTTTATAACATTTCAAATATTATCTTCGTAGTATGCCCGCCTGCTATAAACATATTTGTTTTTGTTGCTGTTGCTGCTAACCAGCCCCATTACCTTTAGCTTTTTAGTTATTACTTCCAAATCATTATCACAATGTCTTCACTCAAAGTTTATAATTCTTTAACGCGTAAAAAAGAAATATTTACTTCTCTTACACCTGGTTATGTTGGCATGTATGTTTGCGGACCGACAGTTAGCGGCGAAAGCCATTTAGGCCATGCCCGTCCTTACATTACTTTCGATGTTGTTTATCGCTACCTCCAATATCTTGGCTATAAAATACGTTACGTAAGAAATATAACGGATGCTGGTCATTTCGAAGAAGAAGGACGTGAAGCAGAAGATAAGATCAGCAAAAAAGCAGTGATAGAAAAGCTGGAACCTATGGAGCTGGTTCAAAAGTACACGAACCTGTTTCATTGGGCAATGGAGCAGTTCAATACCATAGCGCCAAGTATAGAGCCCACAGCCACAGGGCATATTGTTGAGCAGATAGTAATGATTGAAAAGATAATTGAAGATGGTTATGCTTATGTTGCCAACGGCAGTGTTTATTTTGATGTTGAGAAATACAATACTGATTTTGCAAAAAAGGGAATGCCTTATGGAATGTTAAGCGGTCGGGTTTTGGATGACCAGTTAGATACAACACGCGAACTTGATAACCAGGATGAGAAAAGGAATAAATCTGATTTTGCTTTATGGAAAAATGCTCCGCCTGAACATATTATGCGTTGGAAGAGTCCATGGGGCGAAGGTTTTCCGGGTTGGCATATCGAGTGCTCTGCGATGAGTACAAAATATCTCGGTGAAGAATTTGATATTCATGGGGGAGGAATGGATCTTCAATTTCCGCATCACGAATGCGAGATAGCTCAAAGTGCAGTATGCAATCATAAAAGGATGGCTCGTTACTGGTTGCATAATAACATGATAACCATTAATGGAAGAAAGATGGGCAAGAGCTACAATAATGTAATAAAGCTAAGCGAAATGTTTAGTGGCAACCATCCTATTTTAGAACAGTCGTACAGCCCGATGACTATACGGTTTTTTATTCTCCAAAGCCATTACCGTAGCACTCTCGATTTTGGTAATGAAGCATTGCAAGCTGCCGAAAAAGGATTAAAACGCCTGTGGGAAGCTTATGAAGCATTACAGAAGTTCCAGGTTATAGATATCACTTTCCGGGAAGAGAATATTGATCCGGAACTTGATGAAAAGGTACAAAAGCTGCTTGCAGAGTTTGATGAATATATGAACGACGATTTTAACACCGCCAAAGTGCTTGCTAATATGTTTGAACTGGTGCCGGTAATTAATTCAATTAAAGACAAGCATATAACTGCAGGTGCACTTAGCCGCTCAACATTTACTTTGCTGCAGCATAAGATGAAGATTTTTGTAGTGAATATTTTTGGACTACAAAGCGAACTGCAGGGTGATTATAGCAAACTTGACGGAGTAGTACAAATATTGATTGAACTGCGTAAAAAGGCAAAGGCTAAGAAAGATTATGTAACATCAGATGATATAAGAATGCGACTTTTGCCATTAGGTATAGCTTTAAAAGATGAGAAAGACGGAAATATTTCCTATTCGCTTACCTCTTAAACTTTTAAAACTAAACCAATAGCTAAAATATTTTAAAAGCAGGGCGATGTAGTTTATTTTTACGAAATTTACTTATTAATTTTTTCAACACTTATGTCTACAATAACAGAAGTCAAACAAACCACTTTAACAGCAAAGGATTTTGCAACCGACCAGGAAGTAAGATGGTGCCCCGGTTGTGGTGATTATTCCATTTTAGCACAGGTTCAAAAGATTATGCCCGGCATTGGAGTACCAAAAGAAAACATTGTAATAATAAGCGGCATTGGTTGCAGCAGCCGCTTTCCTTATTATATGAACACTTATGGCATGCATAGCATTCATGGCCGCGCTACTGCCATTGCAAGTGGTTTAAAAGCAAGCCGGCCCGAACTAAGTGTTTGGATAGTTAGTGGCGATGGCGACAGCCTGAGCATTGGCGGTAACCATACTATGCATATGTTAAGAAGAAATTTTGACTTAAATCTTTTGATGTTTAACAACCAGATTTATGGCTTAACAAAAGGACAATACTCACCCACCAGCGAAAAGCAAAAAGTTACCAAGAGTACTCCTTACGGAAGTATTGATCATCCATTTAATCCGCTGGCGCTTGCTTTAGGCGCCGATGCTACTTTCATTGCCCGTAGCATGGACCGCGATCCTAAACATTTGCAGGCTATGCTTACCCGAAGCTATCAACACAAAGGGTCTTCATTTTTAGAGATATATCAGAACTGCAATATCTTTAATGATGGAGCGTTCGAAATCTTTACGGAGAAAACAACTAAAGCAGAAGAGGCTTTATTTCTTGAGCATGGTAAGCCCTTAATTTTTGGTGCCCTGCAAAACAAAGGAATTAAGATGGAAGGTATGCGGCCTATCATTGTTGAATTAGGCGGAGGTGTTACTGCAGACGATCTTTGGATACATGATGAGAAAGATTTTTATAAGGCGCAGATGTTAGTAAGAATGTTTGATGATCCTCAAAAATCGGGAGGTCATTTTCCAAGACCTTTCGGCGTATTTTATGAGACTGAAAGAGCTTGCTACGAAGATATAATGGAAATGCAGATACAGGAAACTATAGCTAAGAAAGGTGCAGGGGATTTGGATAAATTATTGCGTGGCCGCGAAGTTTGGGAAATTGTGTAATAAGAAAGAATATACCTCATAAATTGAAACAGCCCTTGCAATTGCAGGGGCTGTTTTGTTATAAGTGTGCACTATTCTTTAAGCCTTGGCCAATTCCTTTTCAGCATTCTCAAATATCTTCTTTTTCTTATTGTTATACCACCATTCAGGTGCGGTCTTCTTCATAACAGTATCTATACTTCTCATGCCTAATAAATTCCAGGCTCCGTGCAGTTTACCGCCTAAAGATGATTGCATAGCTCTTAAACTCATAGCAAAACCACTATTAATGTATTCCATGTGATGCCAGTATCCGGCAGGCATAAATAAAGTATCTCCATGTTCCATAATTGCTTCATATCCCTTTGCATGTTTTAGGGCAGGAAACTGGTTATAATCAGGTGTGCCATTAAGATGATGGTAATTAGAGAAATCAGCAAGGCTTAGTACTTCAAAAGGCTTACGGTAGAGCTTATATTGCTCTTCATGTGGAAAGAGCAGTACTCTCTTTCTGCCTATAAACTGTGTATGAAGTATATGAGAAAGATCAATATCAAAATGCATGTGAGTAATGCTGGTAGCCCCTCCTACAAACAGCATTGGAAACTTCTTTACAAAACCTTTCATCAAGTGTTCGGGCCAGGTGAAATCCTTTGTTAGCTCTGGAGCATGGTTAAAAATATTAAAAAGAAAAATTCTCCATTGTGCCGGCCCTTTGCTGATCATAGCAATGTACTCGCCAAAGGTTTTATAATCATCGGCAGTGTTAATAGGGGTATATGCATCGCTCTTTGTGTTATTGTACAATCCAACTTTTACGTCACCAACTGTTTGTTTAAAATAATCCCAGTTCCATTTGGTATATGCAGGCCATTGTTTAGCAAGATCTTTTATAATTAATGGCTTTTTACAATCATAATAGTTGCTTTTAAATGCTCCAGGCTCAATATTGTTAACTGCTTCGATGAGTTGTAATTGCATCTGCCGGGTTTTGGTTACAAAAGTATAACGGATTTACTTGTTAGAAAAAGCTAATATCTAACGCTTTGTGTCTTCCTAAATCCAAACGTTCTATTTTGGGCAATAAGCTTTTGCATTGTGCTTTTGCATGAATCTTTCAGGCTCAGGCAAAGGCGTCCAATCAAACTTTTTATAAAGTTCATGAGCATCACGTGTCCCCAACATCCATCTTCGTAATGTTTGCAATTCAGGATGATCGTGTATTGTTTGGATAAGCCATTTAGATAAACCATTACCTCTATAAGCTGCTATAATAAAAACATCAGCGAGGTAAGCGAAGGTTGCTTTATCTGTTATCAACCTTGCAAATCCAATTTGTTCCTCTGCATTATAAATACCAAAACATAAGGAGTTTTTCACAGACTTTTCAACAATATTAAGAGGTATATTTTTAGCCCAATAACTTTCGACAGAAAGAAAATTATGAATGAAATTAATGTTTAGCAACGAAGTATCATCGCTTATTAAATAACTATCCTTTTTAACTTCGTATGTCATAATTGTCGATTAAAACAATGCTTTATGAATTTCCTGCTTTGTCAATTCTTTTATCTCGCCGGGCAATAAATTTTCTAGTGTTATTTTTTCTATCCTATATCTTATCAATCGTAATGTTGGATGACCAACTTTAGCAGTCATTCTTCTTACCTGCCTGTTCTTACCTTCTGTTAACGTTAAACTTATCCATGCAGTTGGAATACTTTTTCTAAAGCGAACAGGTGGATTTCTATCAGGTACAGCAGGATCATTTGTAAAATGTTTTGCTTTGGCAGGTAAAGTTTTATAAGGCTTACCATCTATAGAAATCATCACTCCTTTTTCCAACTCCATTAAAGCCTGTTGCGTTATCAATCCTTCTACCTGCACCCAATATTCTCTTTCGTGTTTATAGTTTGGATTTAATAATTGATGGTTAACAGTGGGATCATTCGTTAGTATAAGAAGACCTTCGCTATCATAATCAAGACGGCCAACAGGGTATACATCTTTAGGAACAAAAAAAAGATCAGCAAGTGTTTGCTTCCCTGGATTGGAAGTAAATTGTGATAAGACATTGTATGGTTTATAGATAAGAAAGTAGCGTTGCATATGCAATAAAAAAGCCCGGCAGTAAACCGGGCTTCATATATGGATGGGTTAGTAAGTACCAGGAAATAAATTTCCTTACACAATATTAAAAATACTTTTTTCTAACACAAAAATTTTATCCAACTATTTTATACACAATTTTATTTTAATCGTGTTAATAAGAGATGTTGATGCAGTAATACAACATGCCATCATTAGAATAACGATGTAAAAAGTTACCTAAGCTTGTAGCAGCAATGTTATATACAAACATGATGAAACATAGATGAATAAAGAGCTTCAGCATTTATTTGTTTATTGCCGGTATTCATTTTTTAAGTTCTGCTTCTATAAGTATATATACATTATGTAGAAAGAAGCTACTTATCTGTTTAATTAAAAAATATTTTTAAGAAGATGCAGATAATTACAACAACTCTAACTAAATTCTATTGCAACTACAAGTAATCAACATAATAAAGTTCTCTTTATTATTTCTATAACTTAATTTAAAACAATAGCAATAAGTATAATAAAGGGTCAAGCATATAATCTCACAAGTATATTGCCTTTCATTTGCGTAAGTTCAACTATTTAAATCAACGAATAGAACAAGCAGCATCTAATACTACCTTTGCCTTAAACATTTTTATATGAGGTTTCCTTCGCCTGTAAATCTTCAATGGGTATCATCTTTAATTAGTGCAGAATTGTTTGGTAATGAATCAGGCGAAGCAACAGGTATTAATGAAATACATCGTGTTGAAAGAGGGGATCTATGTTTTGTTGATCATCCAAAGTATTATAATAAATGTATTAACAGCAAGGCATCCTTTATTATAATTAACGCCAAAGATGTTGTAATACCCGAAGGAAAGTCGCTTCTTGTTGTACCGGATCCTTTTGAAGCATATCTGAAAATTGTTAATCATTTCAGGCCATTTGCTGCAGCAACCAGGCCTCTTAGCGATACAGCACAAATTGGTGAAGGAACTGTAATTATGCCAAATGTTTTTATTGGCCATCATGTAACCGTAGGCAATAATTGTATCATTCATCCTAATGTGTCGTTGCTTGATTATACTCAAATAGGAAACAATGTGATTATACAATCGGGAAGTATAATTGGCAGCGATGCTTTTTATTATAATACTAAAAAGAACCGCGATGTTTGGTATAAAAAAATGCAAAGCTGTGGAGAGGTAGTGATTGAAGATGATGTAGAGATTGGCGCAGGATGTACCATAGATCGTGGTGTAACTGCTGATACACGTATAGGTGCAGGAACAAAGATGGATAATATGGTACACATTGGACATGATGTGGTAATAGGAAAGAATTGTTTGTTTGCAGCACAGGTAGCTATTGCCGGCGGAACTACTTTAAAAGATGGTGTAAAGCTATGGGGTCAGGTAGGTGTAAGTAAAACGCTTACGATAAACAGCAACGTTACCGTATTAGCACAAAGCGGTGTGGGACACGATTTGGAAGAAGGTAAAGTTTATTGGGGAAGCCCGGCTGATGATGCTGCTATAAAAAAGCGGGAACTCGTTTGGGTAAGAAGAATACCTGAACTGTGGAAGAAGGTGATGGAAAATAAATAGTTTCCCTGGCTCGATCTTCTAAGGTTTTGATTTAGTTGTAATGACTATAATTGTAACAACAAAGCAGGCATGCCGGTAAAAGTTGGTTGGCCTAAGCGGTTGAAAAATATAGCCTTCCTGCTTGCCTTCGAACCGCTCTATACCTTGCCGGGCTTATCGAAAGTAAATGTTTATGTAGCATATATAGGAGTTACATGAGCATAGTTAAGATGCTTGCTTTTATTGGCATGAATAGCACCGAAACTAAAACCAGCTAAAGGAAATTTATTATCAGACATAAGGTATCATTAGGAGTACGCTTTATTATGAGTAGGTTTTGTAAAACCTGCTATTAATTTTACTGACTAACAAATTTTAAATCGCCGAAGTAACCAATTCAGATGAAGGAAATTCTTAAGCAATACGCAACCTATAATAGATGGGCTAATCAAAGGCTGAGTGCATTGATAATAACTTTGCCCGAAGAACAATTACACAAAAACATTGCAAGTAGCTTTACAAGCATTCATAAAACATTACTTCATATGTGGGATGCAGAAAGTATATGGTGGCAGCGGTTGAAACTGAGTGAGCAGGTTATTTGGCCTGGTACGATTAGAGAATATTCTACTAAAGAAGTAGCAAACGAATTATTTCAGCAAGACCGGCAATGGATGGAGTGGGTATCTGAAGCAAGTGAAGCAGCACTCATTCATGTATTTGCTTACCAGAATTCGAAAAGGGAACAATTCAAGCAACCCATATTTCAAATGCTGTTACATGTTTTTAATCATGGAACTTATCATCGCGGGCAATTAGTTACGATGTTAAGACAGTTAGGTATTGAAAAAATTCCGGCAACTGATTTTATAGTTTGGAGCAGAGAGAAGAAGTAAGGACTTTAACGACCCCTGTAATTGAAGCCTGATGCTCACAAAATAATATCCGCTAGTAATTCCAACTTAGTGTAGCGGTCCGGGTGTAAATAAGATCGTCGCTTGTATCCCGATCAAAAAAATATTTTAAAGAAGCGGCTTCTGTGTCAATAAAAGTAATAGAAGAAATAGACTTTGGTGAATGTATAGATTATGAGCAATCAGGTTTTAGCAGTAGTATTTCTCTTATTTAGTGCCTGTCCGAAAACGCTTCAAAAGCAGGTTTTTTGCTATAGGGTTTTGAATAATGGAATTTTTTTGGTGTCATCCTTCAGCTCCTAAGCTCTTCTATAAGTCATTAATTTTATTTTGGGTATGCTTTTTATGCTTTTTCTATACACTAAGACATGCTTCGCCCATCATTTTTTTTTGAGCTACAATTAATACACCGTTTTATGCTGCCGTACTAAAGTACTCTGCCTTTTTGTTTTGATAACGCTTTTTGTCTTCTATCCTTTTTGCTTCCTTTTGTTTTTGTTGTTGTATTAAATGGTTGCCTATAACATGGAGGTTATAAGCTAAAACACTTAAGCCCACATTTCTTTTGTAACCTTTTAAACCTTTATCCACACAGCGGTTAAGGCCATGATGCTCCAGCATATTTATGTTGCTTTCTATAGCAGAATGGGCTTTGCGTAATTGCTTAAATGTTTTGCCGCTTTCTCTTTCTTTGTCTTCTTTGCTAAACCTGCCTCTTTTAGGTAAGATGACCTGATCTGTATAATCCTGCTGCAAGCAGTTAAGATTGTCTTTGCTGTAAAAGCCTTTATCAAAACTGTGGCTAAGGATTTTTTTATCAGTATAGTTTTGTTGTATCCTTTGCTTAAGCGGCTCTATTTGTGCAGCATCTTTTTCACCTTCCATTATTTTATAATCTACTATCAACTGGTATTGATCGGTGGTGATGAGCAGCAGATGACCCAACTCTACTTTTTTATTAAGCTTGCCTTTTGTTATCCATTCGGTATGTTCTTCAAATATGGAATATGTCTTTTCTGATGCTGCTATGGTTTCTCCATTTAATAACCTGCGTTCTATCTGATCGGTAAACTTCTTTGCAAAATCATTATATCTTTTTAGTGCTGTAACATGCACCAGGATGAGGTCTGTATTAATGCCAACGGGCAGCACTTTTGTGAGTTCATCAAAGCGTTGTTGTAAAGTGCGGGATTGTTGCAGATAATCCTTTACTGCCTGCCTTTTTTGTTTTTCGTTTTTACCATTGCTTGCGAAGACCTGCTGCGATGCCTGGCGGAACAGGCTTTTAGTGGCGCTGCATATACGCTTTATCTTTCTGTATCCTTTTATATCGCTTATCTCTTTTAGCTTCTTTACCATGTCGAGCCCCTTGCGAAGGCTGTCGTAAAGCAGGTTTAAATCTGTGGGAAAGTGGACATTGGTTTCTAAGGCATAACTGTCTGTTTTAAGCTGAAGGCTTATTTTTTCTTCTTTTTTTTTAAGCAGATTATGACCGTGCTCTACCACAAGCATATTGATCTGAAGCAACAGACCTTCATCTATCAGCGATACATTATCTACAATGGTTTGATAGGAAAATTCAGTCTCCTCTATACCAAACTTTTCTACATGTATGCCTAATATTTGTCTTAACAATTTATGATAATTGGCCATGTCTTCCAGTCTGTCCCAGTTAGTGTCAAGGGTGTGCCTTATTACGGCCAGCACCAGTATATGCCATAAGTCCATACCCTTACGACCGGTTTTCTTTTTGTTGTTTATAACCTTTTTTTCAAGTAGGGCAAACACCTTTTCATTTAATACAGGGGTAACAAAAATATGCTGCAAAGCCATTAGCACCGGCGGCAGTTCATCGCGGCTGCGCAATGGAAATTTTACCTCTGATATTGGTGTAATGCCTAAGGTGGTTTGCTGTTGAAAATGTTGACGCATGTTCACTGATTTTACAGCGAATAATCACACAATTATTATCCCACGTTCAATGCTATCCACATAGTGTGGGTAATATTCATCTGCTATAAATTACTTCTACCCCATGACAGTACTGTATTGTAGAGTTTACTGACAGACACTAATTACATCAGGGACACGCTGAAAGAATTCGGTTCGAAAAAATATAACAATGAAAGCAGTTTGCCGATAAGGTATACAACTGTAAAACTGCAATCAGGTGATGAAGCATTTGATTTGCTCATTAAAGTTTCGGGGCAAAAAGATAAAGATGGGTTGTTGAGAACTCCTTATTTTAATATCGCAAAAAGGGTATAGCTCATTCATTAAATTTCACTGCTTAAAAATTATAAATGATTTTGTAGAGGACTTAAACTTGAAAATATGCAAAA
>MWVV01000316.1_pt1 | contig 17809 bp, 15 predicted proteins | sample 1047281 | NCBI WGS metagenome assembly MWVV01 (sample SAMN06349986, study PRJNA376086) | soil metagenome | isolation source: PT-2 sample Antarctic (ecotone) soil | place: Antarctica | collected 2015-01-13 | reverse complement strand
GCTTAGCATAATGCTCCAATGCAGGAAATTTCGTTAGGAATAATATAATAGGGCCGGTTAGATTTGCGCCCGAATAAATACCTGTTTTAGCCGATATAATGAAACCTAGTTTGTTTGTTCCGGAAAACAATACCGTTTACCAGGTACTTGAAAAATTTAAAAACAGCCAAACCAATAGTTGTTTTATTGTGGATGAATACGGCAGTGTGGAAGGTATGATGACCTTGAACGATATTTTGGAAGCAATCGTGGGAGACATGGCTCCTACTTACGAAGATGATTATGAAATTCTGGAACGCGAAGATGGTACTTACCTTACTGACGCACAAATACCCTTTTACGACTTTTTAAGCCGCTTTGATAAAACGGAATATGTAAAAGAAGGCGAACAAAACTTCAATACCCTTGCCGGTTTTATTTTGCACCTGTTACAAAGTATTCCCCAGGCAGGCGATAAATTACATTGGAAGGGTTTTGATTTCGAAATTATAGACATGGACGGAAACCGTATTGATAAAGTATTAATTACAATTTCCAAAGAAATAAGAACTGAAATGGACGAGTAAGGGTTTCTCTGCGTCTCCGCGCCTCTGCGGTAATAAAACGCCTCTATTATTTTTGAAAATTTTTACCGCTAAGACGGAGAGACGCAAAGTTTTTGCTCACCGCCTCTGCGGTAATAACAGTTATATACAGATCTTAAAAGCTCATGCTAAACGCTTTATCGGGATAATTAAGTTTATCCGATTGCTCTTTACCATTAATATTAATGTGCAGCATATTTATCTGCTCCTCTCTAAAATCATATAATATAGAATTATTTATCTCGATTTTCTTCACTTGCTGTATGTCTTTAATTTGATAGTAATTCCAGGTACTTTCTTCTTCCTGTTGATAACCAGCAAATTCCAGCGTTTTTGTTTGACCGTTTACTCTCAACTGAAGATGCTCTTGTATATACTGGTTGATTAATATGCCCATTGCTTTTTTATCCTGCGGTTTCAGCAGGTCAACTTTGCAATTGCAATTCTTTCGCAGCACTTTCTCAAAATCATCCGTAAAATTCTAACGCTTACTTCAAGCGATTTTGCTTTATTGTTATAGTTAATATCAGTCATACTTATATAGTATGGATGCAGTAAAACAACTGCAGAAACACTTAACCATTTAAATAAGCTGAGCAACACCAGAACTTTTTTTACATCATTAATATCCGACAACCGAAATCAGAGGTCAGAAATCAGAAATTAAACATCAACCATCTGACATCAGAACTCCGCCTTCATACCTAATACATCATACATCCGACATCATACATCATACATCATACATCATCCTTCCTACATCCAACATCTCTGGCTCTATTTAAATATACTTGCGAAAATTTTATAAGTAACCCATACAGCACCAATTACTATTGCAAACAATACAATTAATACCGGAAGAATAATTTTCCATGCGCTGCCCCTATGTCTGCCCTCGGCATAATGCTGATGCATCAATTGCATGTTGCGGATGTTTGCCTTGAATACAACATCAAAAATATCCCCTAATAGAGGTATCATACCTATTATAGTATCAATTAACACGTTTAGCACCATACGGGCAAGTAAATAACCACTTGCTCCGTTCTTTGCCATTATCAATAACATATACCCGGAAACCGCAAATGTTGACAAATCTCCTACCCCGGGAATAAGACCAATTATCGCATCGAGCCCGAAACGAAAATTAGTACCTGGTACTCTAAACTGGTTGTCCATCAGTTTAGCGAGGTATTCTATATCCTTTAATCCCCGTTGAGGAGATGTTTGTAGCGACATTGTATTTGATGAAAATTATAGAGTTAACTTACTACTCCCTTTCACATCAAAAATTCTTCCACGCTTCGCTTAATTCATAATAAATTAAACTTATATTGTCTTGCATTTTATTATGATGAGAGAGTTTGCTGTTTTAATGATCGTGTTTAATTTGTTTGCATTCAACAAATCAGATGCTCAAACTGCCCATGCAGTAAGCGGCGTGCTGCACGATAGCAGTGGAACAATTATACATGGTGCTAATTTGCAACTTGCAGCAGGAAAAGATACTTTTAATACCGTCAGCAACAAAGATGGCCGTTACACTTTTAAAGGCATTAAAACAGGCAGTTTTACTTTGGTTATTACATCTGTTGGTTACCGGTTGTACAGCGGTAACTATCAATTTAAACAAGATCAGGCAACGTTGGAACTCGAACCGGTAATCATGAAACCGGAAATGCACCAGTTAGAAGATGTAGTGGTTAAATCGGTGATAGTACCTGTTACAGTAAAACCAGACACAATTGAGTATGATGCAAGGGCGTATCAGGTAAGGGAAGGCGACATGGTGGAGGAACTTTTAAAACAACTTCCGGGAATAGAAGTTGATAAGGATGGAAATGTAAAAGCACAGGGTAAGGAGATGACCAGGCTGCGGGTGAACGGAAAAGATTTTTTTACAAATGATGTTACCACTTTTATAAAACAACTTCCGGCTAATATTATCAGCAAACTACAGGTGATAGAAGATTATGGTGAGGAAGCTGAATTTACAGGTATAAAAAAAGGTGAACCTAAGAAAATGCTAAACCTGGTTACCAAACCCGGTATGAACAAAGGCGTTTTTGGAAACGCCGGCACAAGGGCGTCAACGAACGAGACTTACGGCCTTAATGGGAGCGCAAATGTTTGGCGCGACAATAAACAAATCTCCGCGAATATCAATCTTAACAATGCCAATAATCATAATCTTGTAAGCACAAGCAGCGGCACTTCTTTAAGCTACCGCGATAACTGGAGTAAGAAGCTTGTAGTGAATGCCGATTACAACTATAGCTCTAACCAAAGAAATAATACCGGTAATCTTTACCGCGAAACCATTTATCCATTTGGCACTATTTATACCAACACCAGCAATACAGCCAGTAATAAAAATAACGGGCACAACCTTAACATGGGGATGCATTATGAAATAGCACGTTCCACTTACCTAACCGTAAACGGCGGTATTAATTACAACCAGGGCAGCAACAACTCGGCTTCCATTTCGAATCAAACAGGTGCGCTCATGCAGGATTTACAGAACGTTAATTACTCGCAACAAACCAGCCCTAATATTTTTGCCGCAGCCTTTTTTGGTCACAGGTTTAAAAAGGCGGGAAGAGTATTGTCAGCAGGCATTAACCTTAACGGTTCAAAAAGCGATAATGAGCAGCAAATAAAAGATCATGTGGTGTATTATGATGCAAATACATCGGCAATGGTCAAAGACTCTTTATTGGAAAGGCTGGTGCTTACACACAACAGCGGTCGTATTATTGGTATGAACATAAGCTATAGCGAACCATTGAGTGAAAGGAAGCGTCTTGATCTATCGTACAGTTACAACTCGAGCCTTACCGGTAACAACCTGCTTACAAATGTTAGCAGAAGCCCCGGTAAATATGATTACATTGACTCGCTGAGCAACATTTCCCAATACTCCTTTTCTAATCATCGCATCAACCTTAGCTATCGTTATACATCAAAGAAATTGAATTACAGTGCAGGCATAAATGCTCAGCCGAACAGTACAAACGGTCAATATACGGGGCGTAAAGAAAGTATACATTATAGCACTCTAAACTTTTCTCCAACGGCCAACCTTAGTGTGACTCTATCTAAAAAAAGTACAGTTAATATGGGTTATAATGGCCAGAACTCGGCTCCAAATATCAACCAGTTGCAACCTGTCGCCGACAGTAGAAATCTACAGAATATAATAGTAGGTAATCCCAATTTAAAGCCTTCGTTCAATCATCAGTACAATCTTTCGTATAATAATCGTTACTCTGATAAGGGTGCAATGTTTATGTTAGCGTTCAATGGTTCTACTGTTAAAAACCAGGTAGTAGCTAATGTCCTGCTGATACGGGACTCTGTATTAGGGAGTTTAAAACAGGAAACACACTTTGAAAATGCTAACGGGGCTTATAATTTAGGAGCGAGCTACAATTTATCGCAACCATTTTTTAACAGGAAACTTAATGTGAATCTTAGCGGCAGGGTAAGCAAAGCAAAAAATATTTCTTATGCTGATAATGTGAAAAATTACCGTTCAAGTACGAATATATCGCAAACGTTAAACATGGGGATGAACCTGAAATGGATAGACTTTTCTTCAGGTGTGCAATACTCTAACTATCAAAGTCACTATACTCTTCAAAACAGGACTACGAATATTGTTACCTGGCAATTGAACCTGGCAAATACAATCTTTTTTTCAAAAACCTTTGGCATGGGTTACGATATTAGTAAGCAGATCAATAGTGGATATTATAGTTCAATCTCTAACAATCCTCTTTACATTAATGCCTATGCAAATGCCAATTTGTTTAAAAGGAAAACTGCAAATCTGCGGCTTCAGTTCAACGACATTCTGAACCAGGGAATTTCACCTGCCCGTTACATTTCAGAAAATTCTATCACCGACAGCAGAACTAATGTAATTACGCGTTACGTACTATTAAGCTTTAACATGAGGCTTAGTAAATTTGGGAAAAAGGAGTAAAATTTGAATCCCTTAATCTTAAGCGATTGAAAATTAAAAAGTGGCAATCCTAAAAAAGAAGAGGGTAACATTTCCAGCAATCTGAGGTTAAACGTCTTATGCCTGGCGTTGCCATATATCGGCACCAAGTGCTTCTGGCAGGCGCTCCTTCATTAAATGCTCTGCCTTGCCCCAGCGATCTTGCCAAATGCACCATTAGAGATAATGTGCCCTAAAGCATAATCCATCGTAAAGAGCAGCGAAATACCTTTATAACCGAATGTGTTTTGCATACCGTCAATCTTACGGTAACCCATAAACACCTGGTCTTTTGTATCAATAACATTATCATTATTGATGTCATCAAAGATGAAATCGCCGGCATGTTTTTTTGCAGTAATGCCCAGGGGCGAAGCGAGATTATCTTTTTTGTTGCATTCCATGCCGTGCTTCTTCTACGGTAGAAAACACACCTAATACTTTATAAGCATAAAGGGCATAAGAGCGTTCACCTTCAGACCCAATAGGCTTTTATATTTGAAGTCATTTTTAATTTGATTCAAAAAAAATTACAACCTTTTTTACTCCTGTTATGATTCACACTATAATTATAGGGACGGACATAATTGGACATAATTATGTGGGGCTAAAGCTTTAGTTTGTAATGAAAATACCTTAGAATTGTTTAATTTCTCCTTCCTTACATTTTGTTTATGAATACAATCAGTCTATCAAAAAAAAAGGCTTCTCTTGTTAAAGAAGTAAAGGATTATTTTCTTATTAGCTTAGGAATTTTATCTGCCGGCATGGGCATTAAAGGATTTTTGCTTTCCAGTCATTTCATTGATGGGGGTGTTACAGGTATTTCAATGTTGATTAATAATATCTTCGGATTTTCATTGTCTTTGTTAATCCTGATTATCAACCTTCCCTTTGTCTTTCTTGGTTATAAGCAAATGGGCTTTGCATTTGCACTAAAGAGCACTATTGCTATTGCTGGTCTTTCTCTTTGTCTTGCAGTAGTTCCATATCCTGATGTAACCCATGATCTGCTGCTTACCGCCTTATTTGGAGGTTTTTTTATTGGTGTTGGCATCGGCCTCGCTATGAGGGGAAGTGCGGTTTTAGATGGAACGGATATAGCAGCATTGCTGATTAGTAAAAGTAGTCCTGTACTAAAGGTTAGTGATGTTATTCTTGTTCTGAATGTTGTTATTTTCGCTTCAGCCGCATTTTTTTTAGGTATTGAAAAGGCCCTGTACTCTATCCTAACATATTTCGCCGCTTCTAAAACCATCGATTTTCTTATAAATGGAATTGATGAATATACAGGTGTAATTATTGTTTCTGCACAAAGCGAAAAGATAAGAGAAGCCGTTGTAAAAGGTATGGGCAGAGGGGTTACTGTATACAATGGAAAAAGAGGTTATGGCACAACCGGCGAAAGTGATATTGATACCGAGATACTTTTTACAGTAATAACCCGCCTGGAATTGGGGAAATTAAAAACGGAAGTACAAAAATATGACCCTAATGCTTTTATTGTACAGCATAGCGTTAACGATACTCATGGAGGTATAATAAAAAAAAGACCGTTGCATTAAACTATACACATCTACGCGTGTATTAAGCCATATAATCTTTAAATAACTTATTAGGGTTAAGTATTTAAGGTTATTAGTTACATATCCTCTAATTTCTCTTAGACGTTCAACTCTAACCGTATTTGTTCTTGTTAATCTGTTCAATAAGCTATCAAATAATACAACATACGAATATAAACCAACACTTGCTGAAGCTAATTATATACAAACTCTGTTGAATTTAAAGCCATTTCTCCATTACACAGTTTCTTTACCAGGGTAGAAATTGCATGCATTGAACTTGGTTTTGTAACATAATGATTGGCCCCACAGTTCAGGCATTCTTCAATGTCCTTTGAGTTACTTGAAGTTGAATAGATTACTATAGGAACTTTTTCATACTTGTCATCTTTTCGGAGAACTTTCAAACAATCTTTGCCGCTAATACGTGGCATGTTCAGGTCGAGAACAATTATATCGGGAAGTGAAATTTTGTTTAGCATATACAGTAATTCGCTTCCATCTTCAGCCACCGTTACTGTAATGTCAGGACAATTATCTCTTAAAGCGTCTGTAAAAAAATCAAGGTCATCTCTGTCATCATCTGCTACAACAATGTGTTTTATGGAAGAAGACATATAAAGGGGGTTTTTATGGGTGAAAGTGAAATTGATACAATATAAAAAAATCTTTATAAATATTGAAGTATAATTATAAGTTCCACCAGCTATATAAATGGAACTCAGTAAATAGCCGGATCTAAAAAAATAATAGAAATAGTAATAATAGATTTAAAACTCTTTTACATCTCCTGGAAATTCTTTATCTCTTTATTATTAACCAGGAACTCGAATATGCTCTTGTATTGCTCTTTCGACAATTTCAAACGATATTCTGCAGTTAGTTCATTTTCATTTTTAGAAAGGCGAAATCTTATATATGATATTTTAAAGGATGATAATTCATCTTCCAGTTTATTAACAGAGTAAACATCTTTATCAAAACAAAATTTAAATTCTTTGGCTACAAGCTTTGCATCTAAGAATTGCTCAAACTTAGAAAGGAGCGTAAGCACTATTAGTGTTAGAAATAAAGTTGTACAGCCAAGCCAGTAATTGCCAAAACCAATAGCCATTCCAATGGCTGCAGCCACCCAAATTGTTGCTGCAGATGTTAGGCCTTTTACATTCATACCTTCTTTAAAAATTACTCCGGCGCCTACAAAACCAACCCCGGTAACAACATTACTTGCTATACGATCCGGCGATTCAGTATCTATGGTAAGGTTAAGTAAAGAGAATAATGCCGCACCTACAGTTATCAAAATAATGGTGCGAAGACCGGCTGGTTTATCACGATATTCACGTTCAATTCCCAGCAATGTTCCTGCTACAAAGGCAACTAAAATTTTTATTATGTCATTCCATGGAATTTCCATAGGTAAAGTTACTAAACCAATTCTATTTCCTGGTTCATCGCAGGCATTTCTACCTTTTCAAAACCTTTTCTTTGCAGCCGGGTTGCTAGTTCCTGCTGAACTAAATATTCGCCATGTACTAAAAATAATCTTACATTTTTTAGCTAAGCATTTCTGCAGTGTGCATACCGGGAATTTCAACTGCATATCCTATACTTCTTAGCCGTTCAGCAAAATCGCGTTGAACATCATATTCTCCATGAACGAGGAATATCTTTTTTACCAGCTTTTTATCCTGGTTCGATATAAATTTTATAAGATCTTCATAATCTCCATGAGCGCTCATACTTCTTATAGAACCTACTTCAGCAACCACATCATATTCTTCTCCAAAAATTCTTACTTCTTTTTCGCCACGCATTAGTCTTGCACCTAACGATGCAGGCTCACAATAACCAACCATCAAAATAGTATTTGCCTGGTTTGAAATATTGTTTTTTATATGATGCTTTACACGTCCTGCATCAGCCATACCGCTGGCAGAAATTATTACGCAAGGTCGATCATAAAAGTTGATTTGTTTACTTTCATCAGAAGTCTTTATGTACTGTAAGCCATGAAAATCGAAGGGATCTTTATCATGCAGCAATACCTGCTGTAAATCGTGATTGAAATTCTCCGGATGACTTTTTACAACCTCTGTAGCTTCGCGGCTTAAGGGGCTATCAACAAAGTAGGTAAGCTGTGGAAGCCTGTGCTCATTCTCCAACTGGTTTAGTGCATATAAAATTTCCTGCGTACGTCCCACACTGAAAGCCGGAATAATAAGCTTGCCTTTTTTCTGTACACATGTTTTTGTGATCCAGTTTAGTAATCCTTCTTTTGTTTCGTGCACATCCTGGTGTAATGAATTTCCATAAGTACTTTCAAGTATAATATAATCAGCCTCCGGAAAATTTTCAGGTGAGCGAAGAATTACATCACGGTACCGGCCTACATCTCCACTAAAAGTTATATGAGTTGTCTGGCCCTGTTCCTTAATCCGCAAACTCACTGCAGCGCTTCCAATGATGTGTCCTGCATCGGTAAATAAAACGTCAATGCCGTCTTCTATTGTAAACCAGTTGCCGTAATCTGCTTCTGTAAACAATTCTATAGCTGCTGCTGCATCCTGCATATCATACAATGCTTCAAGCAAAGGCAATCCTTTTTTACTCCTTTTCTTGTTCGAAAATTTTGTGTCGTCCCGTTGAATAACGGCACTATCTTCAAGCAGTATGGCAGCAAGGTCTTTAGTGGCAGAGGTGCAAAATATCTTACCATTAAAGCCCTGCTTTACTAATAGAGGTATTAAGCCGCTATGATCGATGTGGGCATGAGACAGAATTAAGTAATCAACCTCTCGCGGGTGAAAACCAAAATTTCTGTTTAGCTCATCCGTTTGTGCGCCCATCCCCTGAAACATGCCGCAATCTAAAAGTAACTTCCTGCCGTTATTAAGCGTAAGCAAATGCTTTGATCCTGTAACTGTTCGTGCCGCCCCGTGAAAAGATATTTGCATAAAATATTTAAGTATGATGTTTAACTTTGGTTTTAAAGCTCCATGTGCAAAAGAACTCTGCAATAATCTCTCCCTGCTCATTTCTCCCGGTAGAAGCACATTTTACTGTTACGCCTTCGCCTGTCGTCATTGCCCTTTCAACTGCTTCGTTCGCTATAATTCCATCATTGCAGGTAAATGTAACTTTTCCGGTAGCTTTTTTTAAAAACGATCCTTCAATTTTAATGATAAGCATACTAACTGCAGGATTGCGTTTATATAAAGCGCCCATACATAAAATGCCGGTACTCATTTCGGCAGCCATAGATAATACCGCAAAATAAATTGAACGGAAAGGATTTTGATTTATCCATTTCTTTCTTACACTAACCGAAGCAGCTTCGCTTGTAACGCCTTCAACGTTCAGTCCGGCAATAAAAGCCGCAGGTATTTTAAATAACATAAACATCCTGGATTTAAGGGGATGTGTTATTTGTTTTTTAAATTCAGCGAATCGCGGGTTCAAAGCAAATGGATTAAGAATGATTAAGGTAAATTTTATCTCTTGTTTCCTATTACTAAAAACACTTCAAAAATGAAGTGAGAACGAAGTACCCAAACCCTCTTTAGATTGAATATGTATATTTCCTTTATGCAACATCATAATCTGTTTACATAAACTTAACCCAATACCGCTTCCACTCTTTTTAGTACTAAAAAAGGGAATGAAAATTTTATCCATAACCTCTTCAGACATACCAACACCATTGTCTGCCACTTTTATAACTACTTTACCGGAAGAAGCAAGAAAACCAGATAATACAATACGAGCATGTGCTCTATCTTTTACAGCTTCAATGCTGTTTACTACAAGATTAATTAAAACCTGTTCTATCAAATTGGTATCTGCTTCCAAAACAAGATCCGTATCTTTTAAAACGATCTCCATTTCAATGTTCTTTTGATCGAGAGTTGGCTGCATTAACTGGTTTAGATTCTCGAACAGATCACGAACGTATATCTTTTTTAAATTAGGAGTAGTGATCTTATTAAGGTTTCGATACGTCTCTGCAAACTTTAGCAAGCCTTCACTCCTTCTTTTAATAGTCTCGATACCTAATTCCAGGTCGTCGACACTTCCAGCTTTATTATCCAGGCTACTGATTGAAATTTGAAGTCTGTTTTTAAGTGTATCTGCGAGAGACGAAATGGGTGCAATGGAATTCATGATCTCGTGTGTCATTACGCTCAATAATTTTTGCCATGCTTTTGATTCAGTTTCGTCCAGCGCTTCATCTACGTTTTGAAAAGCAATCAACTTAAACTTTTCACCATCAGTTTGAAATGCAGTTGCTGACAACAACACTTTAAAAGAACTTCTTTCTAAATGTGCCGTACCAATTTTCGTTTCGCCTGGTTTTAAAACCATTATTTGATTGTACAACTCTTCATCCCTTTTCATTAAAGAATGTATAGTCTTTAAATAAGGAAGCTGCATCATCTTTTTTAACGACTCATTCATCCAAACAATTGCACCATCTTCGAGTTTATAGGAAAGGATGCCCGTATTTACAAGCTCTAATATCTTTTGTAAATATTGATACTGCGTTTCCTTTTCTTTGCTTATTACTTTAAAAGTTGTATTGATTTCATTGAAGCCTTTCCGCAAGGGTTGAAGTTCGACAGGAGCATGCTTTACATCAAAGTTTCTTGAGAAGTCACGATAGTGAACCGACTCTACAAACTGGTTTAGTTCTTCGTAAGCTTTACGATGAAAATGATAAAACTCCACTCCCTGATAGATTATTATAGGAACGAGAAATATTAAATAAACGAACCATAATTTTACCAATAGCAATGCAGCCGCTGAAAGTGTTACAAACATCAGCAGCACCCGTATTAATATTCTCCAGCCAAAGTTTTTAAATATCATAGACCTCACCCTCGGTCCCTCTCCTCGCAGAGGAGAGGGAGGTCGGGCATTTGTTGTTTTATTAGCTTTTGTAGTAACGTATCATCTTCATTCATAATCTCATCTTTTTTCTATCTTCCATTTCTATCTATCTCATCTTCTATCTTCTCTCTCCCATCTTCTCTCTCCTATCTCCTATCTTCTCTCTCCTCCCTTTAGGGCCGGGGCTCCTAAATATCATATTTACTTAATCGTCTGTATAATGCAGTTCTTGTTAGCCCAAGTTCTTTGGCGGCTTTGGAAATGTTGCCGTTGTTCTTTTCAATTACTTTAAGAATGGTATTCTTTTCTACCGAACTCAACTTTAATTCTTTCGGTTCTTCTTCAGTTTCACGTACGGATTCAATGGGTGAGAAAATAATATCTTTTGCTTCAAGCAAATCTCCATCTGCCATTATCACTGCACGTTCAATCGTATATTGAAGTTCTCTTATGTTGCCGGGGTAATGATAGTTTATTAATTTGTCTTCTGCACTTCCGGCTAACCGAAGCCTTGGCTTTAAATATTTATTGCTATATAGCTGAATGAAATGATTAGCCAATAGAAGAATATCGCTTTGCCTTTTTCGCAAAGGGGGAACTATTATTTCAACAGTATTGATTCTGTATATCAAATCTTTACGAAAACGATTTTCACTTGCTAATTCCTGTAACGGAACATTGGTTGCACAAACAAGTCGAATATCAATAGGTATAGGTTGGTTATCTCCTAAACGCATTACCTGCCTGTTCTGCAACACGCTTAATAACTTTGCCTGTTGATGAAGCGATATATTTCCTATCTCATCTAAAAATAAAGTTCCGCCATCTGCTGCTTCAAAACGTCCGGAACGGTCTTCTCTTGCATCGGTAAACGCTCCTTTCTTATGACCGAATAATTCACTTTCAAAAAGTGATTCAGTTAAAGCGCCCACATCAACTTTTACGTAAGGCTTTTCTGCACGCATGCTTTGCTGGTGAATAGCTTTTGCTATAAGGTCTTTACCAACTCCGTTCTCACCAAGTATCAAAATATTTGCATCTGTTGGGGCAATCTTTTCAATCTTGTAAAAAATTTCCTCCATTGCTTCAGACTCACCTAATAACTCCTTATGCACTATAGAATCAATTTCATGATTACTCTTTGCCTTTGCTTTGGAGCCTTCTTTTTTATTAAGCGTATCTTTTATTATGCTGATAAGTTTTTCGTTGTGCCAGGGCTTTACCACAAAGTCTGCAGCGCCTTCTTTAAGGGAACGAACAGCAAGGTCAATATCACCATAAGCAGTTATCATTATCACCGCAGCATCCGATTTAAATTCTTTTGTTTTCTTCAGCCAATACAAACCTTCGTTGCCGGTGTTGATAGAGCTATTAAAATTCATATCGAGCAAAATCAAATCAAAAGAGCGACGTGAAAGAATGTCGCGAAGATTTTCAGGATTAGGTTCGGTTAAAACTTCTTTTGCTTCCGTTTTCAATAAAAGTCTTACAGCGGTAAGTACATCGGGATCATCGTCAATAATTAAAATAGAAGCATTTTTAAGCAGCATGTTTACTAATAGTTTAGGCAGAACGATGCAAACTACAATTATACCATAAATACAACGGATGGAAATTAATTTTTTAAGTAAAATGCGGGAATAAAAAGTGTATCAAAAGCGAACACTTAGTGTAACACTAACGAACATGTTCGTAGATTTTTATAATTTAAACGGTTGGAAATTAAAGAATTAGAAATTGGCACATTATTCACAAGAGTGTTACAGCAGATTTTTACAGACAAAAATTGTTGAAAGAGCTTTAACCCTAAACCAAGCACAAGAACGTGGATAGAGTTATTAAAAAAAAGACGTGGACACAAAAAAGGATATTAACTATTGGAGGTATTGTTGCTATCATCATTCTTATCGGCGGAAGTTATTATTTCACATCGGGCAAAAGCCGTTTAAATGTAGATACTGAACGTATTACTATTTCTGAAATCAAGAAAGGTTCGTTCCAGGAATTCATACCTGTAAATGGGGTTGTACTGCCTATCACAACTATTTATCTTGATGCTGTAGAAGGCGGACGTGTAGAAGAGATTTTTGTTGAAGATGGAGCGGTTATGAAAAAAAATCAACCCATTTTAAAATTGGCAAATACCGATTTGGAGCTAAGCTTATCAAACCAGGAAACAGCCGTATTTGATGTACTTACTCAAATGCAGAATACAAGAAATAATGCTGATCAAAATACTATTCGCCAATTGAACCAAATGGCTGAAGTAGACAATGCTTTGGCGGAAGCTGAAAGAGTTTATAAACTGAATAAGCACTTGTTTGAAGAAAAGGCAATCGGCTTACAGGAATATAAATCTTCTGAAAACAATTACCAGTACCAGTTTCGTCGCACAAGACTTACACAGGAAACTTTACGCAAGGACTCCTCATCCGGCAAAATGCAGGTGGGGCAAATGAGGGAAAGCTATTCGCGTATGCAAAACGCTTTGCAATTAATGCGAAGAAAAGTTGGAGACCTTATTGTAAGAGCGCCGGTTGATGGACAATTAACTTCTTTGGATGCAGAAATAGGACAGTCAAAAAATAAAGGCGAAAGGCTGGGGCAAATAGATGTATTAAGTGGCTTTAAAGTGAGGGCTGATATTGATGAACATTATATCTCGAGAATATTTACAGGCTTGATGGGAGAAGTTACGCTTGCAGGAAAAGATTATAAACTAAAAATAAGGAAGGTTTATACACAGGTTAATAATGGACGCTTCCAGGTAGATATGGATTTTATTAATGGTGTGCCTGAAGGTATACGTCGCGGACAAACATTACAAATTCGGTTGGCGCTAAGTGATGAAACACAGGCACTGCTTTTAGCAAAAGGTGGCTTCTTTCAACAAACTGGTGGTAACTGGATTTTTAAAGTTGCAGACAACGGCAGGTTGGCTTATAAAACAGATGTTCAATTAGGTCGTCAAAATCCGGATTACTATGAAGTGCTGCAAGGACTGCAACCGGGTGATAAAGTGGTTACATCAAGTTATGAGAACTATGGGAATATGCAGGAACTGGTGCTGAAGCCCCGACCCTAAAGGGAGGAGAGAGAAGGAAGCCCCGACCCTAAAGGGAGAAGAGAGGAAGTTGCAACCCTAAAAGGGAGAAGATAGTAAGCCCAGCCCTAAAAGGGAAAAGATAGAGAGCCGCAGGATATTAAGAAGAAGATAGACGAAAAAGATTAATAGATGATACGTCACTACAAAAGATTAAAAAAAAACTACTGCCCGGCCTCCCTCTCCACTGCGTGGAGAGGGAACGAGGGTGAGGTCAAAACAAACTTTGCTATGAAAAAGATAATTGCTGTTTCAATTCTAACTATTCTCGGTTATGGTTTCACATACAGTTCTGAATGCAGGCTCTGTAAAGCAGCCACATTTCATAAGTACGAAAATAAAAATGGAAATGGTTTATCTGCTGACCAGAATGAAGATGAAATGAGTTTCCATCCGCTGATGTTTGTTCGAATTCCTTTTAAATAAAATGTTTATACAAATCCTATCACCAAAACAAACTTTCAACTCAAATAAAATATCATGATCAAGATTAATGACCTTGAAAAAGTTTACCGAACTGAAGAAGTAGAAACCATTGCACTTAATAAATTGAACTTCGAAGTAAAAGAAGGAGAATTTGTTGCAGTGATGGGTCCTTCAGGATGTGGCAAATCAACGCTGTTAAACATTGTAGGATTATTGGATGATCCTGATAGCGGAAGCTTTTTGTTTAATGGAACTGAAGTCGCCCACTATAATGAAAGAAAGCGTGCTGACCTTCGCAAACGCAACATCGGTTTTGTTTTTCAAAGCTTTAATTTGATTGATGAATTAACTGTTTTTGAGAATGTTGAACTTCCTCTTATTTATCTTGGTATAAAAGCTCCTGAAAGAAAAAAACGCGTAGAAGATGTTTTAGATAAGATGCAAATAATGCATCGCCGCAATCACTATCCCCAACAATTATCAGGTGGCCAGCAACAACGTGTGGCTGTTGCAAGAGCCGTAGTAAATAAGCCTAAACTTATACTTGCAGATGAACCTACCGGAAATCTCGACTCTTCTAATGGTAACGAAGTAATGGCTCTGTTAACAGACTTAAACGAGCAGGGTACAACCATCGTAATGGTAACACACTCCGAACATGATGCACGTTACAGCCACCGCATTGTTAGAATGTTGGATGGACAAACGGTGCTGGAAAATATTATGGTGTAAGCCCCGACCCTAAAGGGAGTAGAGAGACAGGTGAACGTCATTGCGAGGAGGTACGACGAAGCAATCCGCTCTACAAATAAAAACAGGTTTATAATCAAGTCATCAGATTGCTTCGTTCCTCGAAATGACGAAACAAGTCAGGTGGTAAAAGTGAGAGATACGATGATTTTGCTATGAAAACTAATACTGGTAACAAAACAAAAATCACATCTGTAATTGAAATTTAATGTTACGCAACTACTTCAAAATAGCTTTCCGCAACCTGCTCCGGTATAAGTTTATCTCATTCATAAACTTATTCGGCCTCACTATAGGTTTAACCTGTTGCCTGTTGATTCTAACTTATATTCTTAACGAGCTAAGCTTTGACGTTTATAATAAAAATGCCAATAACATTTACAGGGTAGAAAGGACATTCAAAAATTCGGAAACAGGAACGCTTTCTCTGGAACTGGGTGCCGTTGCTCCGCCCTTTGCCCCACTATTACAAAATGATTTTAAAGAAATTAGAAAAATAACCCGCTTTCTTGACGGTGGCGGTTCTGCTCTACGTTATGACGATAAAATTTTCAACGAGCAAAATGTTTATTTCGCTGATGAAAATCTATTTGATGTATTTGATGTAAACGTTACAAGAGGTAATCCTTCGAGGGCTTTGAACGACCCCTACTCTATCATGCTTACTGAAGATGTCGCGAAAAAATATTTTGGAACAGAAGACCCAATCAATAAAATCATTCGTTTAGATAACCAATTCAGTTTTAAGGTTACCGGCATATACAAGGCCTTTCCTTCTAATTCGCATATTCATCCTGCTATCATGCTATCTTTCAATACCCTGAAGGATACTGCAATTTATGGTGAGCAAAATTTAAGAACCAATTGGGGCAATAACTCTTTTTATACCTATTTACTTTTACCTGCTGGTTACAACTCTAAAAAGTTAGAAGCGCAGTTTCCTGCTTTTTTAAACAGGCATATGACTGATAATGGAGATAGAAAATTTAAACCTTCTGACGGCACATCTTTATCTCTAAGAAAATTAACTGATATACACCTTTACTCACATAAAGATTCAGAAGTAGAAGAGAATGGTGATATCAAACGTGTATATATTTTTTCCGCGATTGCCTTATTCATATTGCTGATAGCGTGTATCAACTATATGAATTTATCTACTGCACGTTCTGCATTAAGAGCAAAAGAAATAGGTGTGCGAAAAGTAATAGGTGCAGGAAAACCAGAATTGATAGCTCAATTTTTAAGTGAATCAATTCTTATCTGCTCAATAGCCACCGTACTCGCTTTCCTTCTCACATGGCTTGCCTTACCCGCATTAAATAAAATTTCAGAACAGTCGCTTTCTGTAAGCGGTTTATTAAAATGGCAAATAATTCTTCCACTGGTTTTAGTGCCATTTATTGTTGGCATATTATCCGGTATTTATCCTGCCCTCTTTCTTTCTTCCTTCAAACCTATAAAAGTATTGAAAGGTATTTTGAAAGTTGGTGAAAGCAATTTCTCATTTAGAAAAGTCTTGGTCGTAACACAATTTTCCATTTCCATTATTTTAATCATAAGCACTGCAATTGTTTTTCAACAGCTGAAGTATATGCAAAATAAATCGTTGGGTTTTAACAGGGAGCACATCGTCACTCTTAACTTCAACTCAGGCTTAAACAATTCTTACGAATCATTCAAAACCGAATTACTTGCTAACGCGAACATAAAAGAAGTTGGAAGATCTACCCGTATACCTTCCGGTCGCTTATTAGATGCAATGGGATCTAAGATAAATAACGGTGATTCTTTAGCGCCAACAAAAGCTGATATAAAATTTGTAAGAGCAGATGAAGGTTTCATTCCAACCTATGGAATGAAAATAGTTGCAGGCAGAAATTTTTCCAAAGAATATGGTATAGATACTTCTTCTTACTTAATAAATGAAGCCGCCGTACAAGTGCTGGGATTAAAATCAAATGAAGATGCTATCGGAAAACAATTTACTTATGGTAACAGAGCCGGACAATTAGTCGGTGTAATAAATGATTTCCACTTTGAGTCATTGCATCAGCGTATTCTTCCCATAGTACTGTTTACTTCGACAACCCCTGATGGTTATCGGAGAATTTCAATAAAAATTTCGGGAAATAATATTCCTGCAGCTCTATCGCACATTGAAGCCACCTGGAAAAAATTTCTTCCCGAAACGCCGTATGACTTTACTTTTTTAGATGAACGCTTTGCAGATTTATATAAGGCAGAGCAGCAACAGGGCAGCATCTTTACAATCTTTTCATTCATTGCCATTTTTATTGCATGTCTTGGCTTGTTTGGTTTATCCGCATTTACCATTACACAACGCATTAAAGAAATAGGCATACGCAAAGTATTAGGCGCCAGTATAACAAGCATAGTAACGCTGTTATCAAAAGATTTTATGAAGCTGGTAATTATCGCATCAGTTATAGCATTTCCAATTGCATGGTATGCTATGCAC
>MWVV01000315.1_pt1 | contig 17828 bp, 15 predicted proteins | sample 1047281 | NCBI WGS metagenome assembly MWVV01 (sample SAMN06349986, study PRJNA376086) | soil metagenome | isolation source: PT-2 sample Antarctic (ecotone) soil | place: Antarctica | collected 2015-01-13 | reverse complement strand
CAGTAGCATCGAAAGCGAAATCATAACTCATCGTATCGCTTAAATTTACCGACAAGTCATTACGGAATCAAACTTGTGTGCAGGCAAACGGCATAGTGAAAATAACGCCGCGCCGAACAATTCAATGGATGTGAGGGCGAAACAGCTACTTTCTTATGGCGGTTTTTCTTTAATTCAGAGTTGCGCGTAGGCGGTTTCGCACCACGTCATCTCAGTCGATAGAGGTAATTATGAAAATTTTAGCACTACTGGTTCTTGTTCTATGCATTTCAGTCGTAAGCGTTTCATCGCGGGCGGAAGAGGGATCGTTAGAGTTCACTCCGCACAATGGGTTCAGCGGTCATAGCGAGGGAAATGGCGTGATCAGGCTGTTTTTAGGCAAGCGGCGTCTTTTCCACGTTGAGAGTCATGGATACGACCAGGCTGATGGCACTTTCCGCCTCGATCAAACCGTCACTTTTCAAGGTCAACCGAGCCAAGAGCGATCCTGGATACTCAAGACCATCCGTCAAAATCATTACACGGGCACACTGAGTGATGCTGCAGGGTCCGTAACCGGACTTACGAATGGCTCTCGTTTGCTACTAGAGTATCGAATCAAGGGTCCTTTGATCATGCACCAAACACTTGAGCTCATGCCTGATGGGAAGACCATCGATAACGTGGGCAAGATCACGTTTCTAGGAATTACAGTAGGTCACCTGCACGAAACGATTACACGGAAGGATTAGGCAATCACCTCTAACGCTCCGGTTCAGCGGACGGTGCTACGCCCCGCTGAACCGGAGCGTTAGGCGTTTCTTGTTAAGAAATCGAACGGCAAGATTGCTTGTTTGAAAACTAAGACGCTCCGCGTTTCCCGTAAAGTTGCGCGAAGTTCTGCGGTGTGCTAAAGACGGAGACACGCCTAACAAATCAATGGGCGTGAGGGCGAAACAGCTACTTTGTTATCGTGTTGTCTTTTACCCTGACGTTGCGCGTGGTGAAAAGTTCCGATAATACCGCGTTTTAAAAGAGCGTGAACGCTTTCGGCGGTGTCGACGTGAGCATTGCCGCGAATATATTCGCCTTTTTTGTGATTAACGGCGTGATGCGTGGCAAACTCGTTTTGCGCGAAAGAGTAAGACGGGCTTTCGTCAGTATTGATACAAGCATCAGACTCGACACATTCAATTAAAGTCTTACTTGTTTGTTTTCTTGAGTTTAGCTGACTTCTTTTCACTTAGCCTAACACTGCGTTTTATCGAATTTCAGTTTATAATAGTTTCATTGAGTTTTGCTAAGTTTGGTATACTTGGCACCCATTTGGCACACAAAAATATATTAGTTATCAGTAGTATTCCTTAATATATTCGTAAGCCTTATTGAATAATTCTGTATCTTTGTGTAATTGATACTTGAGCAAGGTTTTTCTCAAAGCCTTTTGAACTTCACGTTCGCCTGCGATACTGCTTTGCCAACCTTCAAAACGAACGATTCTAACAATTTCATCAATATCACTTACAATTCTTTCGACAATCGCGGGCGTTTGGTCGGTTTTCATTTCTAAAAATAATTCTGTTAAAGCGGTTTTGCCAGATTCGATTTGTTCAATCGGCTCGTATTGCTTTTCAGCTTGAAGGGTTTCAGTTGCAATCTGGCAGAGTTCTTTGATGAATTGGATTGAAGTTATTAAACCTTGTTCGGCGCGGGCGCGGATTTCGTCAAGCCTTTCGCTTAATTGTTTGAAAATCGAAATATTACCGTGTTGTCTTAATCTGCCGACTAAAAGTTTAGTAACTTTCGCCGCTTCTTTTGAATCGCCTTTGGTTGCTAAATCGTCAATTACTTCGGCGTTCAAAATCACTTCTTCCATTTCGGTATTGATGCCGGAAACGTGAATATGTTCGTGAATTAACTTGGTAGTTTGAACACCTAAAGCGTGCCATAACAAACGCCCGTTATCATCGGCGGCGGGCTTGACCGAAGTATAAACTTGCGAAAGCCATTTATAATCTTTTTGATATTGGTTCAAAATTTCATCCGGCGAAAGAGCTTCCCAAAGTTTTGCCAAAACGCTGAAATCTTTTGCGAAGGCATCGCGCTTTTCGTTTGATTTGATTGCGTCCTGTGCATTCTGCAAACCTTCAAAGCCTTCAAGATTGCGGTCAACATTCGGAAAATGTAAAATGCATTTTGTCATTACGTCCGAAAGTTTATCGCGTAATTCCTGTAAATTTGTAATTACCGCTTTAACTGATTCTTCATCAAACGCCAAAGATTTTGCCGTATCATCAAACACGCCGAAGTAATCAACAATTCGCCCGAATAATTTGTTTGGGAAAAGACGATTTGTGCGACAAATTGCTTGCAAAAGAGTGTGGTCTTTAAGCGATTTGTCAAGATACATCGTTTGCAGAATCTCTGCGTCAAAGCCTGTCAAAAGTTTTGCGGTAACAATCAAAAATTTCAAAGGCGAATCGGCATCGTCAAAAGTTTCTATAACTTTTTCCTGTTTGTCTTTATCCATCGCCCAACGCTGTTTGAAATCAAAATCATCATTTGCCGATGTGCTTATGACAACTTCGCTTGCTTCAGTCGGCAGATATTTGTCTAATTCTTTTTTATATTGAACGCAGGCTAAACGGTCGGGTGTAACAATCATCGCTTTGAAGCCTTCCGGCTCGACGTGATTTTGAAAATGCTGCACGATGTCTTTAACGATTGTCGAAACTCTTTCCGGCGATTTGAGAAAGATTGCCATATTCGCTGCTTTTTTGCTCAAACGGTTGCGGTCTTCATCGCTCAAATCATCGGTTAATTCTTTGAAAGCAATGTCCAATTCTTGTTTGTCTATGTGATAATCCGGCAAACGCGGCTCGAAATGTAAAGGCAAAGTTGCGGTATCTCGCAAACTTTCTTGGAAAGTATAGCGGCTCATATAACCGCCCGCGTCTTGTTCCGCGCCGAAAGCCCAAAATGTGTTTTTGTCGGCTTTGTTTATCGGCGTTCCCGTCAAACCGAATAGAAAAGCATTAGGCAATGCAGAGCGCATTTTTCTTCCTAAATCGCCTTCCTGCGTCCGATGCGCTTCGTCAACCATCACGATAATATTTTCACGCTCGCTCATATTTTCGTAAGCGTCTTTGAATTTGTGAATCATCGTGATAATGATTTTGCGCGTGTCCGTTTCCAAATAATCGTGAAGTTCTTTAATGTTGTCGGTTGTAACGATATTCGGAATTTCGGCTGTGTTAAAAGTTGCGGTTATCTGCGTATCCAAATCAGTTCGGTCAACGACAATCAAAACCGTCGGATTATTCAAATCAATTTGCTTTCGGAGTTTTTGCGCGGCGAAAAGCATTAGCAGAGATTTGCCCGAACCTTGAAAATGTCAGATTAAACCTTTTTTGATTGTGCCTTGTTTGACGCGGTTGATGATTGCGTTTGCGCCTTCGTATTGCTGATAACGGCAAACGACCTTTATCTTTTTGCGTTTGCTGTTTGTCGCATAAACCGTGAAATACTGCAAAATATCGAGCAAGGTTGCCGGATTCAATAAATGCTTTAATTGCTTTCCGACATCGCCCAAACCGACAAATTGCTGAAGTTCGTCTTTATCTTCCTGCAATCGCCAGGGTGACCAGAGTTCAAGCGGCATTCGGACGCTTCCGATATAAAGCTCTTTGCCTTCGGTTGCGAATGAAAAGACGTTCGGCACGAAAAGCGAAGGAACGGCGTTTTCATAAATTTGGTGAATATCGTGCGCGGCATCAAACCAACTAACCGCCGGGCGAACCGGCGTTTTTGCTTCGCCGACGACAAGCGGAATGCCATTGACGAACATCACAATATCGGGAATTTTAGTTTCGCGGGCGTAAATCCGAAATTGATTTGTCAGAAGAAAATCGTTGTTTCCCAAAAAATCAAAATCAATTAGCTTAACGGCAACGTGCTTTCCGCCCGCGCCGAAGGGCATTGTAACTTCGCCGCGCAACCATTTCGCAAATTCTTCATTTGCCCTCACAAGTCCGACATTATTAACCGTAATTAAAATCGCCCGTAATTTATGAATGACTTCATCGGCATATTCGGGATTTGCGGCAATATCAGGATTCAAACGACACAAAGCCGCTTTCAATTCCCTTTCGAGTAAAACATCTTCGATTTGACGCGATAACAAATCGCTTTGGACATAACGCCACATTGCCGAATCCGCAACGTGAGCAATGCCGGACTTGGCTTGGTTGAGATTCACGCCCGCCAGACGTTCAATAATAAAATTCTCGACGCTGTTAAGTTCGGTAAAACTCATTTTTATTTGCATCGGACGGCGAAAGAGTTAGTTGTCCCAAGATTCACGTTCCGCTTTGAGATACTCGTCCGCTTCTTCGGCAGTTTTGAAAATCCTGCCGCCGTTTTGCTCGTTCAATATTTGCAGAGCCGAAATCTGTTCCGGCTTTTTGTCGTTTTCTGGTTGTTCGTCATTCATACTCTTTTTCTCAGACAACAAATTTATTTGATTAACGGATTGATTGTTTTCAAACGATTACCGAAACGCCCAAAATCTTTATCGGTCGTTACTAAAGACGCGCCCGTTTCGATTGCCAAAGCCGCCAGATGCGCGTCCGAAATTAGGTTTCCGGCGGCTTGTGCGGTTTGCAGCATATCTTGCAGAATTTCCCAATGGCGCGTCGTAGGCTGTGCGATTTTGACCGCCGGACACGCCAGCCATTCTTCGACAATTTCGATGGCTTCGGCAATGCTCAAAGGCTTTTGGAAAACACGCGGATTCGTGCCGATTCGCAAAAAGCCGATGATTGTATGCCACGATAAAGCCACAGGTTCACTTCCCGACAGCGCATCTTCGAGCCACTTTTTCGCGCCTGCGTGAAACGGACTGTCTGCATCGTAGGCGTAAAGTAAAATGTTTAAATCCGGCAGTATCATTTGTAGTCCGCGCCTTCGACGATTTCCAGCAGTTCGGCGGTGTTGTCGAGATTCAAACCCGGACGTAAGCCGAGGACGCGCGCCCGCACGCGAAACTGTTTTGGCTTTTCAACGCTTTCGGTTTGTTCGGCGGTCAAATCTTCCAGAATCAAAGCTGCCAGACGCAGACGCTCCGCCGAAGGCAGTTGCCGCACTTGTTTTCCGTAAATTTCTGTGGCGTTTTGCATAATTATTTTCACTCCAAACGAAACGATTTTATCATTATTAACCTAATATCTCATTCAATAGTTTGAACTTGAGATTTTTTAAGGTTTGTTTCTGCTGGCGAATTTCTCCGATAACTTTATCGAAATGAATAAAGATTTCGGCAAGCTGTTTTTGTTTTTCTCGTTTTGGTAAAACAAATTCCTGATTTGCCAGAACTTTCCATTTGATTGTCGGTGATAACGAACCTTCGGAAATTTGAACGGCGCGATTCATAAACGCATCCGATTGCATAAAAAATGGAAGCAGGTCTTTTTCAATCGCTTTTTCATTTGTTCGTAAAACCATCGAATGCGCCGAACAAATTCCTTCAAAATCGGCAACCGCAACTTTTCTTTGATAAGCGCGGCGTTTGCCGAAGATGATGTCGCCTTCGTAAATCTTTAACTTTGTTCCGATAACGTCTTCGGGCTTTCCTTTTCTTTCAATCTTCAAATTGTCCGGGTCAAGATGCTCAAGCCCGACATAAATTGTGTAATCGGTTTCTTGCGGCTCGACTCTTTCCGAGATATTAAAAGCTATTTGCTCAAATTTGACCTTTTCAAAATCATCTTCATTTAAATAGTTTCCAAACTGCTGTTTTTCGCCGAATAAATTTCTAAGCAAATGATTTTTCAAATTGAGCAAATTACTTTTTTGTTCTTCAGTTTGTTCTATCAAAAAGTCTAGGGATTGAAATAAATCAGCAATTTGCTGTTGCTCTTCAAGTGAGGGAAGCGGGATTTCAATATTTAAAACATCTTTATTTTTAACAATTGGATAAGTTGTTCCGCCTGAAAACAATAATAATTTTTCATTAAAACCTTCTGTTAAGCATTCGTAAAAAAGAAATTTAGGAAAAACAAATTCTTTGTTAGCTCTTATTACACAAAAACCAACAGTAGCAATTCCATCATCTAAATCCTTATCAACCAAAGCAATTTTTCTCAAATTAACACGAACAGTTGAACATAAAACATCATCCTTAAAAACTTTTTGCTTCGCGTTAGGTGAAGCGTTTTGCCACTTAACTTTTTCATAGGAATCAATTTTATTTGAATTTGGATTGATTGCTCCAATTTCAATATAAGTAAAATCTTCTGCCTTTTCACTATTCAATATGTTTTGGACTTTTAATGAAACTTCACTAAGTTTTACTTTTCCACTGATGTTAATGTCGGACATCTTTTCGAGGAATATAAAACGTGGATAGAATCTCGCAACGAGTACGAAAATGTAAGCGCTGAACTGGAAGATTTGGTTCGTTACGCTAGGGCATTTCACCAGCTTACGAATGACAACGGGGAATCTGTTTTCGGCGATTTTTCTGAGCGTTTAAGCGTACTTGACGTTAAAACAATTTACCCGCTGCTGCTTTTTCTTCTTGCCGATTCAGAATTGCCGGAGAATGATTTAGTCGCAACCGGCAAAATTTTAGAGTCGTATTTAATACGCCGCGCCGTGTGCGGATTGACGACAAAAAACTACAATAAATCTTTTCTACTGATAATGCGCGAGCTGCAAACAAAAACTGTCAGTCTTGAGGCACTTGAAAACCTTCTGCTCGGTTTTACCGGTCCGGCTGGCGTGTTTCCAAATGATGAAGAGTTTGAAAGAGCGTGGCTCACGAACCCGGTTTATGAAACCGTGGGACAAGGCAAGGTGAATTTGATATTGCGCGCCATTGAAGACGAAATGCTCAATGAATTTAACGAAGAAATAACGATTCACTCAAATTTAACGGTCGAACATATTATGCCGCAGGAATGGGAAACACATTGGGCACTCAGCAGCGAAGCGCATCCGCAAACGATCGCAGCATTTGCCATAATGAATTCTGAAAGCCAATCGGAAATAAGAGATAATGCCATTCAAACATTCGGAAATCTCACGCTTTTGGTGCAAAAGCTTAATTCTTCAATTAGCAACGGACCGTTCGCTAATAAAAAGTCAAAAATTCTCGAAAATTCTCTTTTAAGAATAAATAGGTTTTTGATAACCGTTGACGATTGGAACGAAGAAGCAATATTAAAACGCGGAAAGGATTTATTTCAGATAGCCAAAAAAATATGGGCATATCCAGAAAGGACGCAATCTTAAACAGCTCGAACCACCAACAAAAGCTTGAAAGGCGGTTCGAGAAACAAAAGGGTCGTAATAAATAACAGCTACTGATTACTGCTCGCTTCATAAAGTTTGCGGGCTAGTGTTTCAATTAAATCTCTTTTGACAATCGTATTTAGCCAATCATCCGGTATTGATTGAACGCCGTAATATGCTCCGGCGAGCTGACCGTAAATAGCGCCGTAAGTGTCGGCGTCGTACCCTAGATTTACTACCTTTAAGGCTCCCTCCGCGAAATTTTCGGTGTGATAAAAAGCCCACAACGCTGCGTGAAGCGATGGAATAACATAACCTTGGATTGAGCCGTTAATTTGCGGTAGTTTGCTAGCTTTGAAAGAACCACCGGCGATTTGCGGAGGCGGATGGAAAATTTAGGTATAGGTGCGGATTTACAAATTAAATTTAAGGAACGGGTTGAATTATTTATTCAAACAATTCGCTAATGCTTTCGCATTTTCTTCATTAAGAAACAACCCAAAACATATACATCTCTGCCTGCTTTCACTTTCAACCTAATAGTAAGGTCTAAAATGTTTTTATAGGCAAAATCACAAAAATAGGCAAAAGACTTGAGCTAAAAAATTGTTGATACTAGAAATTTTATTGAAAGACAAGTAAAATCAGCAAGGAATTTTCAGAGAAAGCGAAAATACAAACTTAATTCTTTCTTTCTACTCCAAAACAATATCTTTGTTAGCTAAATATGAATAACTTCAGAGAAAAAGCAAATCTCATCTGGTCTATTGCCGACCTTTTGCGCGGGCGTTACAAGCAAGCAGATTACGGCAAGGTGATTTTGCCTTTTACGGTTTTGCGAAGGCTTGATTCGGTTTTAGAGCCCGCGAAAAAGATGTTTTGTTTGCCTTTGAAATTCACAAGGACAAAAATCCTGAGATTCTCGAACCTATCTTGAATCGCGTTGCGAAAGCCAAATTTCACAATCACAGCAAGTTTGATTTCTACGAGTTAGTCAGAGACCCGAATAACATCGCGGCTAATCTGCGTAATTACATCAACGGGTATTCCATCGGGGCGAAGGAAATCATCAAGTATTTCAAGTTTGACGAGCAGATTGAAAAGCTCGAAGAATATGATTTGCTTTATCTGATAGTGAAAAGGTTTGCGGAGTCTAGTCATATTTTCACGAATGTCAGTTCGATTGAGATGGGCTATATCTTTGAAGAGTTGATTCGCAAGTTTGCCGAGCTTTCAAACGAAACGGCAGGTGAACATTTCACGCCGAGAGAAGTTATCAAACTGATGGTGAATCTGCTTTTTGCCAATGACAAAACCGCTCTAACGCAGGAAGGAATTGTTAAAACTTTGTATGACCCTGCTTGCGGAACGGGCGGAATGCTTTCGGTTGCCGAAGAGCATCTTCACCGAATGAATCCTGATGCTAGATTGGAGGTTTTCGGGCAGGAAATCAATCCTGAGTCTTACGCAATCTGTAAATCGGATATGCTTATCAAAGGTCAGAATCCTGCCAATATCAAGTTTGGCAATACTTTTACACAAGACCAATTAGAAGGCGCAACTTTTGACTATATGCTCTCGAATCCGCCTTTTGGAGTTGATTGGAAAAGCGCGGAGAAGCACGTTAAAGACGAATATCTAAACAGAGGACATTCGGGGCGTTTCGGCGCGGGACTGCCTGCAATCAACGACGGTTCTTTTCTGTTTCTGCAAACGATGATTGCCAAGATGAAACGCGGCGAGCAGGGCAGCCGGATAGCGATTGTTTTTAACGGTTCGCCTTTGTTTTCGGGCGGCGCGGATTCTGGGACGAGCAACATCCGTAAATGGATAATCGAAAACGATATGCTTGAAGCGATTGTCGCGCTTCCCGACCAGCTTTTTTACAACACGGGCATTTCGACTTACATTTGGGTTGTTACTGACCGTAAAAGCGTTGAGCGGCGCGGCAAGGTTCAGTTAATCAATGCGACAGGCGCGCAGTTTGCCGACAAAGATAATCCGTTTTATGTGAAGATGCTGCGGAGTTTGGGAAACAAGCGGAAAGAGATTGGCGACGTTGAAAGCGGGAAAGCTGACCAAATCGGATTTATCACGAATCTTTATTTTGATTTTGCCGAAAACGAGTATTGCAAGATTTTTGATAATGAAGATTTCGGTTACAGCCGAATTACGGTTGAACGTCCTCTGCGTGATGAAAACGGCGAACTTGTTTTGAAGAAGGGTAAGGTTCAAGCCGATGCTAATTTGAGAGATGCTGAAAATGTGCCGTTAAAAGAAGACGTTGAAGAGTATTTCAAACGCGAAGTTTTGCCGCACGTTGCGGACGCTTGGATTGACCACAGCAAAACCAAAATCGGCTATGAAATAAACTTTACGAAATACTTTTATCAATACAAACCTTTGCGAAGTTTGGCGGAGATTCGTGATGACATTTTGGCACTCGAAGCCGAAACCGATGGAATGATTAAAGCAGTAATTCAAACGGCATAATGAAAAGATACGACAACTACAAATCATCAGGCGTTGAATGGATTGGCGATATTCCAGAAAGTTGGAACATCAAAAAATTGAAATTTGCTACTGCAAGGAAAAAGTTTGCCATTGTTGATGGACCTTTTGGAACTCAATTGAAGGCAGATGAATACATCGACGAAGGCGTACCGTTAGTAAGAATTACGAATCTTTCTTACGTTGGCAAACTATCAGAAAAAGATATTGTCTTTATTTCAGAAGAAAAGGCTGAAGAAATCAAAAGGAGTAGTATTGGGTTGGGCGATATAGTCATCGGCAAGACTGGAGCAACGATAGGAAAATCAGGGTTAAATGACAAATATGAGTTTGGAATAATAGCGTCAAGTTGTATCAAAATCTCTCCAGACAGTAAAAAGCTTAATTCCTATTTTCTCAAATATTTTATTTGTAGTAATAATTTTCAGACTGAGTTAGTCGAAACTTCTGGTGGCTCAACAAGAGATACAATAAATATTGAACCTTTTAAGAACTTATTCTGCATTATTCCATCTATTGAAGAACAAACCGCAATCGCCAAGTATTTAGACGAAAAGACAGAGCAAATAGATAAACTGATTGCCAACAAGCGAAGATTGATTGAACTGCTCAAAGAAGAACGCACCGCTATCATCAATCAAGCCGTAACCAAAGGCATCAACTCTCGCGCCAAACTCAAACCTTCAGGCATTGATTGGCTCGGTGATATTCCTGAACATTGGGAAGTTTCAAAAATGAAAAATGTATGTAGGGTTAGACAAGGATTGCAGATACCAATTAGTGAAAGGTTTCCAACAAATGGTGAAAACTATAGTGAATATATTACGATTAAATCTATTCATAACCCAGAAAATCCTAAAGAGTATATTTCTAATCCTTCACCGAGAGTTGTTTGTAATAAGGATGATATTTTAGTCGCACGAACGGGGGCAACAGGTGAAATTATAACAGGAGTAAGTGGCGCTTTTCACAATAACTTCTTCTGTGTGGACTACGACAGCGAAAAGATAAACAAAAAATATTTTTACTATTACCTTTCGGATAAATTGATTAAAGATTGGTTACTACTTGTGGCAGGAACAACAACTATTCCTGATTTAAATCACGGAGCATTTTATGAAACGCCATTAACCATTCCATCAATGACAGAACAGTTTCAAGTTGTCGAACATATTGAAACTCAAATGGAAAAGATTAAATTAACCATTTCAAAAGTAGAAAAGGAAATTGAACTAATACAGGAATACCGAACAGCCTTAATTTCGGAGGTTGTAACGGGCAAGATAAAAGTAGTTTGAAGTAATGGAAGAAAACAAATCCGCCGAAAGCACTCAAATCGAAATTTATCAAACGCCTGATAATCAAACTCAAATTGAAGTCAGGTTTGAAGGCGATACCGTCTGGCTTAATCAACAGCAAATCAGCCTTCTTTTTGAGAGAGACAGAACCGTTATTACCAAACACGTCAACAATGTTTTCAAAGAATGCGAGTTAGACGAAAAAAGCAATGTGCAAAAAATGCACATTCCAAATTCAGACAAACCAGTTTCGTTTTACAGCCTCGATATTCTTATTTCCGTCGGTTATCGCGTCAATTCAAAACGCGGAACGCAGTTTCGGCAGTGGGCGACGCAAAGGTTGAAAGATTATCTGGTGAAAGGCTACGCGCTCAACGAACGGCGTTTGCAGAACAATCTTGCCGAACTCGAATCCGCCGTCAGAGCGATTGAATCGGCGGGCAGCGCGGAACAGCTTCGATTGTCGGAAGCCAAAGGCTTGCTCGAAATCATCGCGGGTTACACGAACAGCTTTATTCTGCTCAATCGCTTTGACCGCCAGGATTTGCCGTCCGACAACCTGAACACGAACGTAACTTATGAAATCAAGTATGAAGAAGCGGTCGAAGCCGTCGGCGAACTGAAGCGGCAGTTGATAGAAAAACAGGAAGCGACCGAGCTTTTCGGCAATCAAAAAGACAACAGCTTTCAAGGCGTTTTGGGAAGCATCGTGCAAACCTTCGGCGGACAATATCTTTATCCGAGCATCGAAGAACAAGCCGCGCACCTGCTTTATTTCATCATCAAAAATCATCCTTTTACGGACGGCAACAAACGCATCGGCGCGTTTTTGTTCGTCTGGTTTCTCGAAAAAAACAAACACCGCTTTAAGCGCAAAGGCGAACTGAAAATCAACGACAACGCTTTGACCGCGCTCGCTCTGCTCGTCGCTCAAAGCAACCCGTCCGACAAAGATTTAATGGTCAAACTCGTTATCAATTTAATCGCAGATGAACAATAATTCTATACACAAAGAAATTACGTTTGAAGAAGCCATCACCGAACATCTGACGGCAAACGGCTGGCATTCGGGCAGCAAAGCCGACTTTAATCCCGAACTTGGTTTTGACAGGAAAGCGGTTTTAGATTTTGTCCAAACATCTCAGCCGAAAGAATGGGCGAAAATGGTTTCGTTCTTCAAAGATAAAGCCGAAGATAAATTCATTCAGCGTCTGGTTAAAGAACTCGATTTGCGGGGAATGTTGGACGTTATCCGTCACGGAATCACCGATAGCGGCATCAAGTTCAAACTAGCCTTTTTCAAACCTGAAAGCAATCTTAACCCCGAAACAATAACGCTCTACAAATCAAACAAACTCTACGCTGCTCGGCAAGTTCATTTTTCGATTAAAAATCCCAGCAAAAGCATTGATTTACTGCTTTCTCTAAACGGTCTGCCGCTTGCCACCTGCGAGCTAAAAAATCAGTTCACGGGTCAGACTGTTCAAGACGGAATAAAACAATACCGCAAAGACCGAGATTCAAGAGAATTGCTTTTTCAATTCAAGAAAAGAGCGTTGGTTCATTTCGCGCTCGATTCGGATGAAGTTTATTTCACGACGAAACTTGACGACGATAAAACAAGATTCTTTCCATTTAACAGAGGCTACAACTTCGGCGCGGGAAATCCGCCGATTGAAGGCAAACACAAAACCGCATACTTTTGGGAAGAAATCTTACAAATTGACGGCTGGCTCGAAATCTTCGCCCGTTTCATTCATCTGCAAACGGATACTTATCGAGTTGACGGAAAACTCTTCACCAAAGAAGCGATGATTTTCCCGCGTTATCATCAGCTTGACGCGGTTAGAAAACTTGGGCAGGATTCAAAATCAAACGGCGCGGGAAAAAGCTATCTGATTCAGCATTCGGCAGGAAGCGGAAAGAGTAATTCAATCGCGTGGCTCGCTTATCGTTTGGGAAGTCTTTACGACGATGACCAGAAGATTTTCGATTCGGTTCTTGTCGTAACCGATAGAAATGTTTTAGACCAGCAGCTTCAAAACACAATTTATCAGTTCGAGCATAAACAAGGCGTTGTGCAGAGAATTGATGTTGACGCCAAACAGTTAGCCGACGCAATCACGGCGGGAACAAACATCATCATCACAACCTTGCAGAAATTTCCTTTTGCCTTGAAACATCTTTCAGAAATTCCAAACCGAAAATATGCCGTCATCATTGACGAAGCGCATAGCTCGCAGGGCGGAGACGCAAGCCGAAAGATGAACGAAGCTCTTGCGGGGAAAAATGTTTCTCTCGATGAAGCCGAAACGGTTGAGCAGGAAATCGAAGAAGCTGAACTCGAAGGCGATGATTTAATCCGCGAAACTATCAGACGACAAGGCAAACAGCCGAATATCTCAATCTATGCTTTTACAGCAACGCCAAAGCCGAAAACATTAGAAGTCTTTGGCGTAAAAGACGCTCTCGGCAGACCAAAGCCTTTTCACCTTTATTCGATGCGACAGGCAATCGAAGAAGGCTTTATTTTGGACGTTCTGAAAAATTACATTTCATACAAAGAATATTACCGATTCTCGAAAGCCATCGAAGACGACCCTGAATTAAACAAACGCAAAGCCGCAAGAGCAATCGGACGTTTCGCGTCTTTTCACCCGCATATCTTATCGCAAAAAGCCGAAGTAATGATTGAGCATTTCAGGCAGGTAACAATGAAAAAGATTGGCGGAAAAGCCAAAGCGATGGTTGTTACATCTTCTCGAAAACACGCTCTACGCTATTACCTTGAATTTAAGGAATACATTACAGCAAAAGGTTATTCAGACATTAAACCGCTCGTCGCCTTTTCGGGCAGCGTGATTGATGACTTTTATCCTGAAGGCGTTACTGAATCCGCTTTGAACGGTTTCGGAGAAAAAGAGCTGCCCGATAAATTTGATACGGATGATTATCGTGTTTTGCTTGTAGCCGATAAATACCAGACAGGCTTTGACCAACCGCTTCTGCATACGATGTATGTTGATAAAAAACTTTCAGGCGTAAAAGCCGTTCAAACTCTTTCACGACTAAACCGAATTCACGCGGGGAAAGAAGATACTTTTGTTCTTGATTTCGCTAACGACAGAGAAACCATCGTTGATTCATTTCAGCCTTATTACGAATCAACCGCGATGAGCGAAACCACCGACCCGAATCATCTTTACGATTTGAAGAATACGTTGGACAATTTCGGCATTTACCACGAATCGGAAATTGAGGCTTTTGCCAAAGTGTTTTACAAGCCGACTAATGTTTCCTTACCAAGCGAGCAAGGCAAACTCTACAATCATATTGACCCTGCCGTTGATAGGTTCAAACATATTGAAACAGAAGAAACCAAAGACGAGTTTAAGAAATCGCTCACGTCTTATGTTCGCCTGTATGCGTTTCTCTCTCAAATAATGCCGTTTCAAGATGTCGAACTGGAGAAACTTTATTCATTCGGAAGGTTTCTGCTGACAAGATTGCCTAAAACATCGTCAGAGATATTAGAGTTAGCCAGTGAAATAGATTTGCAGTATTACCGTCTGCAAAAAATTGGCGAAGGTGATTTGGTTCTGCAAGTTCAAGGCGAAGGCTATTTGAATCCCGCAACCGAAACAGGAATCAGTCGAGACAAAGATGAAAAAGCCAGACTCTCAGACATCATCACGGTCTTAAACAGCAAATTCGGCACGGAATTTAACGAAGCCGATAAACTCTTTTTTGACCAGATTGAAGAAGAACTTTTCCAAGATGAAGATTTAAGAAAACGAGCCAAAAATAATCCGATTGAAAATTTCAAATATGCCTTTGAAGATGTCTTCACCAACAAGATGATTGAACGAATGGATTCAAATCAATCAATCTTTGAAAAAGTTATGGAAGATTCGGAATTCAGCAGCGATGTCAGAACTTGGTTCACAAAGAAAGTTTATGAACGCTTTAACAGAGAGGATGTTCCGCCAACGCACGATGAAGAAGGACGTACCCGCGTTGAGCGAATATTTGACCAAGACGATTAAGAGTAAATCTAAAGAGGCTTTTAATTGAAATTCCGCACATTACAATGACTAACCTATATCATAATCACCTAATATTTTCTGATACAAGAATCTGTTTCTTCAATATCTTAGATTAAGAAATGACTAAACTGAACTATTTATGGAAAAAAATAGCCGCTGGAAGGAAACGTTGGCTTGGGTTGTTGCCGTTATTTGCGACTTTCATTTTACGGTGCAAAAGACAAAATTTCCGTTGCATTAAAGTATTCCTATTTGGGTCTGAATTAAGTAGATATTATTAAAAAACTTGTTCGGCTTAAAATTTCTTTTTAAGTTCAAACAGCCGCAAGCCAAATTTCTTCCATTAACTGAACTGAAGAAGAATCTAATTCACGCATTCTTTTCAATTGGTCTGGATTAACCTGTCCGTTATGAATAAAGAATCTATCAGGCTGTCCATCAACAAAGCGGAGTTCTTCGGCATCGAAACCTATTGCAATTCCTTTCATCCGTTCGGCTGTGCCGCTTTCCGCTAAAGCGTGATAATCAGATTGCCAGAGGTCATTGGTTTGAAGCCGCCGTTTGGCAACCGCAAGCGGAACAATCTCCCCAACCCGAAGTCGCCCCGCAAGTCCAAGCTCAAACCCTTCGGACGTAGTTACTACCCAAATCGTATCGCCAGCGGAAGCTCTTTGAATTTGACTGCTGCCCACATTTCTCAACAAATAATTGCAGCTTAAATGCAATTCAACTGTTTCGGGCAACCAGAATAATAGAAAATTTATTGCCATTTATTTTTAATCGCCACATCTATTAAAAGTATTTGCCGCCGTTTCGCACAGAGCGGAATTCGGTTGCAGTAAAGCGAGCATCTCTGAAGCAGATGGGGCAGCAGCATCCTGCACACTCGCTGGCTCTTCGGTGCTGCTTCTCACTCTTCTGGTATCACCATCTTGCGTTCAACAATTGATTTGTCAAAATTATCAATTATTGCCTTCGCTAGAAGAACACTTCCGTTCGATGCGCCTCAAAATTGTGTTCATTGACTACGTGCAAAATGGTTTCGGCTATTTTTCCGCCGCCCTCTTCCGAAGGCTCAATCGCGTTGGCATAATCTGCATCCTCGTTGCAGACAAGCCGTAAATCTATCAGCGGAACGCCTGCCAGAAACGCTTGCTTAACTATTACGTCGTTAAAAGTTGCAAGAGCCGCAACCGCAATCTTCTGTGCGAAATCTTCCGTCATTTGCGGGTAATAAATAGTGCAAACGGTAGTTGGTTTGTTCAGGCTTAAAACCGCTTGTAGCATTTCGCGGTAACGTTGTTCAAACGCGCTTGCCAAATCCGCAAGTCTGTCGAATACTTCCGCGCTTGATGAAACTTTCATCTGCAAGACATCCGTGTTTAAGAGGGCGTTATTGCCGCCCGCGCTAATGAAAAGATGTGTTGCATCGGCGGGCAAACCTAAAATTTGTGTTTGCACGTTTTCAACCACGTTTCCGTCAACGGCGCAAAGCATAGCTTTCCACTCGTCGGGCATTTGCTGCCGCAGGTGCGCGATGACATCAAGCCCGCCGCTAACGTAAGACTTGTTATCAAAAATCGAATCTCCAAGTAAAACAATGTGGTTCATAAAATAATGGTTTCAATCCGTAATGCGCTAGATGAATTTGTGTTCATTCCTTTAGTCCTCACATGTTAGCTCTGGTGAAATCGAATTACCAGCGCGGAAACCAGATAAATGCTGTTACAGAAGGAGTTAGTTGAACGGCTGGTAAAAAGATGCCATGCTTATAAATAAAAAAACCCATCAAGGGAGAGCGGCATTTGATGTTTTTTAATGTGGATTTTAGGTGTAGATAATTATCAGTTCATTAGAACTTGGAAAATGTTCATTAATAGTTTCCTAAATGTGAATGACGTTAAGATGGCAACTACAAACAATACCCCCAAAAATGAAAGCGGCTAAACGCGAAGCTGGCGAAAAGCAAAGCGGATTATTTGCCGAACAACCAGAAAACGAGCCAGAGGGTTGGATACCCGTATCAGAAGGCTAAGGATAGTTCGGCTTAGTTCCCGTGCCAGCGGCAGGGTCTAAATCATCTAGCTCGTCATCGGATAAATTGCGCCAGTCCGAAGTCAAAAAGTGTTTCATTCGGCGCAGTTCGGCAAAGGCTTCGATTTGCGCTTCGCTAAACACAATAGGTGACCGTTCATTGCCTATTCCTGCCGTGCGGATGCCTTTAAGGTCGCCGCATTCAACCCACCGCTCAACCGTCCGCACGGTAGTATGAAAAATTTCGGCTACCATTTGTTTTTTAAAAGTTTTTTGTTCAATCGTAAATTTCATAATTTCCAATTGTGAAAAAATTCTTCTCCCAAATGATTAAGTGCAAGCCTTATGCCGCTAATAATGCCAGTTGTGTGCATAGTAGGCAAAAAAAATGCGAACTCCCAAAAATACTCCCAAAAAAATACGGATAGCTTTTATACTATCCGTAAGTTGTTGATTCTGTTAATGCACCCGGCATGATTCGAACATGCGACCCCATGATTCGTAGTCATGTACTCTATCCAGCTGAGCTACGGGTGCGTAAAGTGAATTTTAAGACTACAAATCTTGTCAGTTTGTGTCAAGTATCCGAAACAAATTCCAATTTAAGTATAGTGAACGGAAACCTAAATTATCTGGCAAAATAGCCGGGGCGAGTTTTTGAAATTAG
>MWVV01000314.1_pt1 | contig 17847 bp, 13 predicted proteins | sample 1047281 | NCBI WGS metagenome assembly MWVV01 (sample SAMN06349986, study PRJNA376086) | soil metagenome | isolation source: PT-2 sample Antarctic (ecotone) soil | place: Antarctica | collected 2015-01-13 | reverse complement strand
GTGTTTACACCGGTGTTAGAACCAGTGGTTTCACCCGTGTTTACACCGGTGTTAGAACCAGTGGTTTCACCCGTGTTTACACCGGTGTTAGAACCAGTGGTTTCACCCGTGTTTACACCGGTGTTAGAACCAGTGGTTTCACCCGTGTTTACACCTGTGTTGCCACCAGAACCGTAGCCAGTATCCCCCCCGGTACTATATCCAGTATTGCCGCCCGTATTGTAACCAGTATTGCCGCCCGTGTTCGTCCCAGATTGGGCAGGCCCGGTCAGACAAGGCTGGGGAAGCAGAAGCACCAGAGTAGCCGGGTTTGTGTAGCGTAGATCGCACCCCTGCGCGTTCGGATCAGGCCCGCCGTAGCCGTCCATCGTGCCATAGTAGGAACCAGGGTTAGGCATCGGAAAGCCATGCGACCACGTTTGGTCAGCAAGCCAAAACGCCCCCCCCTTCTCTTCACGAAGTTGACCCTCGTTAGAGTCATAGTTAATAAAAGAGTTCGTCTGAGGACAATCAGCCGGATCAGGAGGAGTAGAGTGCCAGTAATAAGTGACCTGAGGAGCGGCAGCAGGTTGACCCTGAGCCGAAGGAGTGGCCAAAGACCGCCAGGAGAGATAAGGCCGGGTTACATCTTGAATACCAAAGGTTGACGAGCAAACAAGAGTACCACCAGAAATGAGAGTACCCCCGACCCAGTAGGAGACCCCGTAATTCCCCTCCTGCGCGGCTTGGTCTATCGTAATTTCCAGACAGACCGAACCATAACCGGCCCCATCATTCGACGAGTAAACCTCCGTCACGCCCCAGCCGTTCGGGTTAGCAGACGTGCCGACGACCTGAGAACCAAAGGTAATCACCCAGCCGTTAAAACCATTCGAGTCCTGCTGCAAAATGCCGCCGCAAATCGGCTGATCGCGGCCATCTACGCTAATTTTTCGGGCTTGCGTCGGAGAGAGGAGGGAGAGCAGCAGCAAGAGCACGACGGCGCAGTTCGGCACGCTGAGAGGCCAGGCGAGACCGCAGCCGCTTTTCCCGCCGTTTTTGTATCTGGACATGAGAGAGCAACCCCGAACCCAAGACAAGCGCACCAACGCAAAACGCAATACCCCAGCCGGAGAACGGACGCGCCCGCGCGTTGGCAGCGGCCACCATTCCCGCGACCCGTTTTTGCTGCTGCTGCTGCTGACGAGCCAACAAAACAGGGAGAGGACGCGCACCAGGAGCGGCTCCCGGCAGCGTATAAGACGGATCGAGCCGCACGGATGCCACTACATCAGGCCGGGCAGACTGCAACGCCCGATACAGTTCCGGGGAAACCGTAATCTTTTCACGCGGGCAGGGTTTGTAAATATGCCACCGCACCCGGCCCAGCGCAGCCCGATCACGATCCGTCAACGGAGGAGGAGTCAGGCCCGAAGTATCCCCGGTACACGTCGGACAATCCCCGGCAATCTGACGCGCTATGAGCAGTTTGGACATAGCACCCTGAGCCTCGCCCGTAAAGACCGGTTCAGCCACACGCCCGCCCGACAAATGCCGCAAATTCGGACCGCCCGTAATCGGCCAGCCCGTCACTTTGGAAACGCCAGTTTCCGGCCCGCACCCCTGCGCATGGACAGACACCGGCCACGACAACGCCGTCAGCAAAAGGAGAGTTTTCATAGTCCCATTGTAACACAGGAGGGAGCCACCGAAGCGGCCCCCCCTGCCAGGGAGACCTAATGAAAGGCCCGTTTCGTCAAGCTCCACACGAACGTAAGACCACGAATCGCCAGCGCCACAAGAATAGCGGGAACGCCATACTGCGCGATCAACTGATTCAGGTAAGTACCCGTGCTCGTGATTGTGTTAGAATAGACCGTCGGATCGGGCGTGTAGACCGGAGCCTGCGCGAACGCGCCGAAGCAAGCACACGCAACGAAGGCCAAAGACATAGCCGCAATATTAAAGAATTTCTTCAAGTTATCACCCCCCCCCTTTTACAAGTAGTCAGCAAATCTAATGAAACGCCTTTTTTGTTCGCATCCAGACGAACAGAAGGCCGGAAATTGTCAGAGCAACGAGAATAGCGACAACGCCATAACGCCGGATAAGTGAGGACAGATAAGTGCCAGTGGAGGGAATGACAGACACAAACGTAGCGACAGGAGGAGTAGGGAGAACAACAGGCAAAGGAAGCGCAAGAGAAAGACCATCAGCAAATGCATCTTCGTAAGCATTAGAATAACCCGGCCCCGCATAGTAAATAGACCTCCCGCCCAGAGTATAAGACCCAGGCACAGGAGAGGGAACAGTCAAGATAAAAGTACGAGACTGATTCACGCCGAAAGGCCCGCCGCCATCAGCAGAGACTTCGTAATAATCCGGCCCATCCAAAGTAATCAGTAAACCCTCCGTCACAGGCAAAACAACGCCCGTCTCATTCTTGAGAGTGACAGAAACGACCAAATCAGAACCAGACTGAGAAATAGAAAGAGGCCCATGCGTGACAGAGCCAGCAAAAGAAACAGAGACAGAGGACAAAAAGAGAGCAACAACGAGTAAATTTTTCATAGAAAGAAACGCCAGAAAAGAGCAGAAAAGAGTCAAGACCGAATCCGATAAAGAAACGCACAGAGAAGGCCAGCCCCGAACGCTTTAGCAAGAGCCAGAGAAAAAGAAGCAATCAGAGTATTAAAAAGTGCAGAGTCCATAAGGAAAGACCAGAAAAGAAAAATCAACGGAAGATGCGTTCGACTAGACCATGAACGAAGGAGTAACCAAGAGAGACAATAGCGACCAGGACAGAACCAATACAAACAACATCGGCAACATCCACAATTCAACCCTCACGAGGACGATTCAGCACAGCAAGGACAATCAAATAGACCAGCAGAATACAGGCAATGGCAGTAAGAGCCTGAAAACACGCAGCCAGGTAACCCCCCATCGTTTGATTGACCTGGACAAGACTTTCGACCTTATCAGAGAGAGCCGCCACCTTCGCTATTAAATCAGCCGCTTGTGATGAATCCATAAGACTTTGTTTTAAGGAGGGAAAATCCGATCAAGCAGATGACTTCGCAAACGCGTCAGAGACACCACGAGAGCCAGCCCCACCAGGATCGGGAAAACATTCACCAACCACTGAGCCAGACCGAGCAGAAATTCGTACATCGTCCCCCCAATCCCACGCTAAATCACGCGTGATGCGCCACGACTGCGCCCCGCGCCAGCGCCCGAACACTTCCCGGTACAAAGACGACCGACAAATCCGACAGAAGGGCAAATCAACCGTTTCAGTCTCAGGCAGACTCAGCGGCAGCCCCGACGAGCCGCCCGGCAGCAATGAGCGCCCGCACGTCGTCTTTTTTTGTTTCTTGACGTGCCGAGCATGGAGAACATCGCCGCCGGGCAGATAAACCCAGGAATACTTCATAACTTTTTTCCTGCCAGGGAAACCGCTATTTTGCGACCTGCACCCGCGCCGGTTCCGCGCCCTCAGTCATCTTGTAGCTCACGAACGCTTGACCGTTCATGACGTAGGGGTAAGCCTCGACCGGGACATTAAACAGCTCCCCCTCCATCCCCTCAAAATGCTTCGCCGCTTCGAGACCGGCTTTGAAGGAGAACAGCACCTTCGAGCCGCCGTACAAGTCAACGAGAACGTGCGCCTCCTGCTCTCTGCGATTTTCTTTGGCTGGGACATACGGCTTAGGTTCAAGACCAGTAAACCGCCCCTGTAAAATTAACGGCATCTTCTCTCCCTCGTGGACGCTAACGCGCCTAATGTAATAAGCCGGGCTACTTTATGCGCCACCCCGCGCCCGGCAGACGGAGAAGCACAGCGGACAAGCAAAAAGCCGCCCAGGAGAACCCCAGACGGCTTGACGTGTTTCAAACAGGTATAATCTGCTGTTGGCGGTCGGCCATGCACCGGGGTATCAATCCTGCATGGCTGGCCGCTATTTAGTTTACAATGGCGTTAATACTGCACGCCCCCGAAGCATAACATACAAAAAAGGAAATGTCAAATATTTTCCGCTTTTATTTTTCGGCGTTCCTGTTCGGGCAGCGGTTCGAAGCCAAAATACTCACGGATGACAATCCTCAAGGCCGCCTCAAAACTGACATTTCGTTCGACAGCAAGAGCCTCAAGCGCCTGTAATGTATCTTCTCTCAAATGAACCGTTTTTTTCTTTTTGGCCGGGTTTGTCAATTTCGGACGACCCGCAGGAATAGACTCAGACCCCACGACTTCTAATTGAGCATCGCTACACGGTCGAGCCACGCTTGATAGTCTCCCACCTCACCACCGGAGACCAGGCGAATCTTCCGCGCCCGCGCCCGATATTCCTCCCCCTGCTCGACAGTCAGGCCCAGGCCAACGGCATCGCGCTGAGCATCAATCCGGCGATCTACCTGCCAGCAGATAGACTTATCCGAAGTGTCGCGCAGATTTTTCGGGGCGACTGGCCAGCCATGCGCCCCATGTTCCAGCGTTTCAAGTTCGGCTTCGAGTTCCGGCACAAGTTCGTCAAGCAACCGATGAAAGGCCAGCACATCACCCGCAGCGGCAGCGGCCAGAACGCGGCCCCGTTCTTCAATCCGGCAGATTTTACGCCAGGCCGGGAGCGGGATTGTAGCCAAGAGAACGCCATCAGCCAGCGGAGCCGCAGCGGCCTCATCATCGGACACATCGGCCACCCCCAGCAACCGCTTTAGACCACGCGACCACTGTAACTGATGCTTGCCACGCATGGCGAGAGCATATTCGAGCCAGCGCTGACCGGCATACACATTCCCCTCGAAAGTGAAGGCGGCCAGCAGTTCCAGCGGAGTAAATTGACCCCGCCCGCGCCCACGTTTGGACACCGCTTTTGCCAGCTCGTGACTTTCATTCCAGGCCGGATCGCGGCCCCACTTCGCCACATAATCCGCAATCCGCACGTTACAGTCCACAGCGTCAAACCCGTGTTTTTCGTGAAGGTCGCGCCCCCCGGCCAGAGTGACGGCCCGGCCCCAGAGAGCGCCAAATTCGGCACGCAGCGTGTTCAAATCATAGTCAGATTCGAGTATGAGCAATTCGTGAATATGAGGATGATAACCGTTCCGGCCCCACGTCACTTCCAGGGAACGCACCGACCCGACAACATTGTATTTTTCCCGAAGCGCCAGAGCCGCCCGGCCCGAAGTCGCCCGGTTCATGGCATCTTTGACCAGGCCCAATACCTGCGCCATCGTATCAGATGCAAAATGGGAAACCGTTCGAGTGAGCATGACGACGCGCCAACCACGAGCGCGGGCAGCCACCAGCGCAGCGGAAAGCTCCCGCCGCCGCAGTTCAGAGACCACAGCCGCGCAGACCGGACAGGCCCAGACGGAGCCGCACGTCTGGACATTCCCGAAGCGGGCAGATTTATGCTCAGGAGCGTGAAAAACACCAACGCCCGCCTCAGCATCTATCGGACGGCGGCAGCAATGACAAGTGCGATGCTGCCGACCGTCACGGCGCACACCACTCCAAATTTGCTCACCTTCCAATATAACCGGCCCCAGCAGTTCCTTCGCCCCCGCCTGTAATGCATACCGGATGATCCTGGCATCAGGCCCGGCCCCCTGCGACGGCCCGCCGCCCGCTAACGCTTCGCGCCCGGCCCGGGACGGTAATTTCGCATTAGTACCAAGCCGCAGAGCCGGAGGAGCCGCAGACGGCGACGGGCGACGCTTCACCAGGGCATAAAACCCCAACGCCTCGAGCCGGTCGCTATCTTCTGTTTTTGAGGTAAAATGCAAAAGACAGTGGGCCTCCAAAATTACCCACCGCTCAAAAACCGACGACGCAGCGGCCCGCAATGCCAGCGCCGTCACTCCTGCCAGGGAGAAACAATTGAAGGTCGAGCGCCACCAGCGCCCGGCCTTTTCCCTTTTATGGGGAGAATGTTACCCCAAGAAGTACCAGGCCCAGGGGACAGGGAAGAGGACGCGTCCTCTCCCCCTTCCCCCGACCCCTAACCCCACTCCTCGAAAAAACTATGCCGCCCTGCCGCGCTACGCCTCTCAGGAGAAAATTTCATTTTCTTTTTCCTAAATACCGTAACATCAGCCATGTTACAAAATCGTAATACTCGGGTACAATACCGTAACAGTAGCCAAGTTACGAAACGGAGGAACGAACAATGGCAGGACGGCCCCGAAAATACGAGAACAACGCCGCCAAGCAGAAAGCGTACAGAGAGCGCGGAGAAGGCAAAGCCCTCAAAGCCCAATGGAACCCACACGAGTTAAGGCAGGAAATCAACAGCCTACACACCGTCCTGCACTTCGCTGCCGCGAACCTACCCGAACTGGCGCCGCTCATCGGAGCAACGGCCCGCGAAACATTAAAAAACGTCACCGAACACTACCGCCGACAATACCACGACGCAGGAGGCAACCAAATGATGAAAGCCTTGAACAATCTTTAATCAGAAACCCGCCGAAACCCCCTGCACGGCCTGAACATAGTGCGTGTAAGTATGAACGCAGTAAAGACACACAATACGCCCCAGAGCCACCAGAGCGGCCCCCGCAGCACCCACGACGGCCAGAGCCATCAGTTTATCAAAAAGCACATCAACCCGCCTTCTTGCGCCAGCCATTTTTCGGCAATTCGGGAACCGACACGCACGGAGCGTCGGCTGTTGGCGCAGCCTCGTGCGTTCGCCGAAACAGTTCTACGGAGGAGTCAACCGTCTGTTCATAAGCGACCCGGTTAAAGAGCGGATCGGCAGTCCGACCCGTCATCAAATCCTGCGCGGTCAGAACAAAATCCGGCGCGTCCTGTTCGCCTGCGGCGGCCAGGCCCGCGCCGCGTGTGTGTTCGTCACGCTTCGAGATTTTTGCCAGCGTGTCGAAACGGCCATGAAACTCATCAAGCCGGAAGAATTGTTTTTGCAAGCAGACTTGTTTAGTCACCTTGCCGTAGTCTGTCCCATCAAACTTCCGAGCCAGCGCCCACCAGCCGCACAACTCCTCAAGACGTGTCGGTTCCTCCCACTCGTTAGGCCCGAAAAGGCGCTTGACGTGCCAGACAGCAGACATCGTATATTCACGAATGACGACATCGAGCATATTCATTGACTGAGCAATGACGAACAGGGTTAGCGCCTCTTTTCGATGCTGCGTAAAGTAGCCGAGTTTGGAAGTATTCTCCCGAAATTCGCGGGCGTTAAAAAGTGAGCCAGCCTCATCAATGATGCAAATGGCGTTCGACGCTTTATACATTTCGTCCCAAGTGGCGAGCCGCGCCCCTGGCACGTCCATAGCAAAGTTGGAAAGAATTTGGCGATTTTCCCTTTGGCCGAATTTACTCTGACGATTGGCCCAGCGCAACGCTTGCCAGGTCGCAAACGTAGACTTGCCCGCGCCCGGTTTACCTTCAATCCCAATAATCAAAATACTTTAACCCCACATAGAGACGCAGACCGAAAAAGCCTAAAATCACGACGAACACAGCCACAAAAAAGTAAATCAAGCGCCAGCCCCCCTGACGAGATTGATCACATAACGAACCACCTTAGCCGTCGCGCCAACGAGCGAGAGCAAAATCGAAATCGAAAGGATCGGAACGAAGCCATCTAAGACCGGGACAAAGTTATTAACGGACATCGCAAAGGACGCGAAAGCCTTTATAAAGTTATTCTGCTGCAAGTGGAAATCCAACGCTTGCGAACGAATCACAAGAGACCCCAGCGCCGAATCTATAGCCGACAAAATCAAAGCCACGATCATTCTATCACCTCGCTACATTCGCAGACAAAAAGCCAGTCATAACACGCTTAATAAAGCCCTTCATAAAGATAACCCAAATACCAATCAGCATACAAAGCCGAACGGCCCGGATCGGAAGCGCCAAAGAATTCAGATCGAGATGATCAGGAAAGACCACCCCGAACATCGGAGGCGACGACGAACCGGCTTGAGTGTTCGGCAGAGACGGACGCACGGACGCAGCGGCCAGCGGAGGAGGCGTTGAGCCGCAGCCACCACCCACGAAATCAGCGGGAGACTTGAACCGCAAAACATAATCCTGCCCAGGATTACAACCCGCCGCATCTTCAAAGACCTGTTTCAGTTGAGACGGAGCGGCCAGCGGCCCGGTAGTATACAGCTGTTCAAGTTTCTGCTTAAGGTTATCCGTCACGCATTGTTGCGGGATAATCAGCCACAGCGCAATATCGGCCCCATATTTTAGAAATTGCCCCGGCCAGGAATACCACGCGCCCGAAAAGACGAGCGCCGGGAAGCCTGAGCCAGCAGAGCAACCCTGATCACTCCCGCTGGTCGGCAGGCCGACGGCCTCAACAGTAGAACAGAATTCCTTGCTGAGATAAATCACCGCCCGGCCTGGCTTGCCCGTTTGGGCATCTTGATAGTTGACGGAAACGGTTCGCGGAAAAAGGCCAGTGGTCGGAGCCACATAAACGCCCGTTACGCCCATCGCGCCATCAGAGGACGACCAGGCCCCCGAACAAGAGCCAATGGCGACAAAGCCAAAGGAACCACCCGGACACAAGTTGAGATGCTCAGGCCGCAAGGTCGGCCCATCAGGGTTACTCTTGCAATCCGCCGACGGCGGCCCCGAACCCGTGTTTGACCCAGTGTTTTCACCCGTGTTTTCACCCGTGTTTACGCCAGTGTTAGACCCAGTGGTTTCACCCGTGTTTGTGCCATTATTGTAGCCGTTATTATCGCCAGTGTTGCCGGTTACGCCAGTGTTCGCGCCCGTATTTTCACCTGTGTTTACACCGGTGTTAGAACCAGTGGTTTCACCCGTGTTTACACCGGTGTTAGAACCAGTGGTTTCACCCGTGTTTACACCGGTGTTAGAACCAGTGGTTTCACCCGTGTTTACACCGGTGTTAGAACCAGTGGTTTCACCCGTGTTTACACCGGTGTTAGAACCAGTGGTTTCACCCGTGTTTACACCGGTGTTAGAACCAGTGGTTTCACCCGTGTTTACACCGGTGTTAGAACCAGTGGTTTCACCCGTGTTTACACCGGTGTTAGAACCAGTGGTTTCACCCGTGTTTACACCTGTGTTGCCACCAGAACCGTAGCCAGTATCCCCCCCGGTACTATATCCAGTATTGCCGCCCGTATTGTAACCAGTATTGCCGCCCGTGTTCGTCCCAGATTGGGCAGGCCCGGTCAGACAAGGCTGGGGAAGCAGAAGCACCAGAGTAGCCGGGTTTGTGTAGCGTAGATCGCACCCCTGCGCGTTCGGATCAGGCCCGCCGTAGCCGTCCATCGTGCCATAGTAGGAACCAGGGTTAGGCATCGGAAAGCCATGCGACCACGTTTGGTCAGCAAGCCAAAACGCCCCCCCCTTCTCTTCACGAAGTTGACCCTCGTTAGAGTCATAGTTAATAAAAGAGTTCGTCTGAGGACAATCAGCCGGATCAGGAGGAGTAGAGTGCCAGTAATAAGTGACCTGAGGAGCGGCAGCAGGTTGACCCTGAGCCGAAGGAGTGGCCAAAGACCGCCAGGAGAGATAAGGCCGGGTTACATCTTGAATACCAAAGGTTGACGAGCAAACAAGAGTACCACCAGAAATGAGAGTACCCCCGACCCAGTAGGAGACCCCGTAATTCCCCTCCTGCGCGGCTTGGTCTATCGTAATTTCCAGACAGACCGAACCATAACCGGCCCCATCATTCGACGAGTAAACCTCCGTCACGCCCCAGCCGTTCGGGTTAGCAGACGTGCCGACGACCTGAGAACCAAAGGTAATCACCCAGCCGTTAAAACCATTCGAGTCCTGCTGCAAAATGCCGCCGCAAATCGGCTGATCGCGGCCATCTACGCTAATTTTTCGGGCTTGCGTCGGAGAGAGGAGGGAGAGCAGCAGCAAGAGCACGACGGCGCAGTTCGGCACGCTGAGAGGCCAGGCGAGACCGCAGCCGCTTTTCCCGCCGTTTTTGTATCTGGACATGAGAGAGCAACCCCGAACCCAAGACAAGCGCACCAACGCAAAACGCAATACCCCAGCCGGAGAACGGACGCGCCCGCGCGTTGGCAGCGGCCACCATTCCCGCGACCCGTTTTTGCTGCTGCTGCTGCTGACGAGCCAACAAAACAGGGAGAGGACGCGCACCAGGAGCGGCTCCCGGCAGCGTATAAGACGGATCGAGCCGCACGGATGCCACTACATCAGGCCGGGCAGACTGCAACGCCCGATACAGTTCCGGGGAAACCGTAATCTTTTCACGCGGGCAGGGTTTGTAAATATGCCACCGCACCCGGCCCAGCGCAGCCCGATCACGATCCGTCAACGGAGGAGGAGTCAGGCCCGAAGTATCCCCGGTACACGTCGGACAATCCCCGGCAATCTGACGCGCTATGAGCAGTTTGGACATAGCACCCTGAGCCTCGCCCGTAAAGACCGGTTCAGCCACACGCCCGCCCGACAAATGCCGCAAATTCGGACCGCCCGTAATCGGCCAGCCCGTCACTTTGGAAACGCCAGTTTCCGGCCCGCACCCCTGCGCATGGACAGACACCGGCCACGACAACGCCGTCAGCAAAAGGAGAGTTTTCATAGTCCCATTGTAACACAGGAGGGAGCCACCGAAGCGGCCCCCCCTGCCAGGGAGACCTAATGAAAGGCCCGTTTCGTCAAGCTCCACACGAACGTAAGACCACGAATCGCCAGCGCCACAAGAATAGCGGGAACGCCATACTGCGCGATCAACTGATTCAGGTAAGTACCCGTGCTCGTGATTGTGTTAGAATAGACCGTCGGATCGGGCGTGTAGACCGGAGCCTGCGCGAACGCGCCGAAGCAAGCACACGCAACGAAGGCCAAAGACATAGCCGCAATATTAAAGAATTTCTTCAAGTTATCACCCCCCCCCTTTTACAAGTAGTCAGCAAATCTAATGAAACGCCTTTTTTGTTCGCATCCAGACGAACAGAAGGCCGGAAATTGTCAGAGCAACGAGAATAGCGACAACGCCATAACGCCGGATAAGTGAGGACAGATAAGTGCCAGTGGAGGGAATGACAGACACAAACGTAGCGACAGGAGGAGTAGGGAGAACAACAGGCAAAGGAAGCGCAAGAGAAAGACCATCAGCAAATGCATCTTCGTAAGCATTAGAATAACCCGGCCCCGCATAGTAAATAGACCTCCCGCCCAGAGTATAAGACCCAGGCACAGGAGAGGGAACAGTCAAGATAAAAGTACGAGACTGATTCACGCCGAAAGGCCCGCCGCCATCAGCAGAGACTTCGTAATAATCCGGCCCATCCAAAGTAATCAGTAAACCCTCCGTCACAGGCAAAACAACGCCCGTCTCATTCTTGAGAGTGACAGAAACGACCAAATCAGAACCAGACTGAGAAATAGAAAGAGGCCCATGCGTGACAGAGCCAGCAAAAGAAACAGAGACAGAGGACAAAAAGAGAGCAACAACGAGTAAATTTTTCATAGAAAGAAACGCCAGAAAAGAGCAGAAAAGAGTCAAGACCGAATCCGATAAAGAAACGCACAGAGAAGGCCAGCCCCGAACGCTTTAGCAAGAGCCAGAGAAAAAGAAGCAATCAGAGTATTAAAAAGTGCAGAGTCCATAAGGAAAGACCAGAAAAGAAAAATCAACGGAAGATGCGTTCGACTAGACCATGAACGAAGGAGTAACCAAGAGAGACAATAGCGACCAGGACAGAACCAATACAAACAACATCGGCAACATCCACAATTCAACCCTCACGAGGACGATTCAGCACAGCAAGGACAATCAAATAGACCAGCAGAATACAGGCAATGGCAGTAAGAGCCTGAAAACACGCAGCCAGGTAACCCCCCATCGTTTGATTGACCTGGACAAGACTTTCGACCTTATCAGAGAGAGCCGCCACCTTCGCTATTAAATCAGCCGCTTGTGATGAATCCATAAGACTTTGTTTTAAGGAGGGAAAATCCGATCAAGCAGATGACTTCGCAAACGCGTCAGAGACACCACGAGAGCCAGCCCCACCAGGATCGGGAAAACATTCACCAACCACTGAGCCAGACCGAGCAGAAATTCGTACATCGTCCCCCCAATCCCACGCTAAATCACGCGTGATGCGCCACGACTGCGCCCCGCGCCAGCGCCCGAACACTTCCCGGTACAAAGACGACCGACAAATCCGACAGAAGGGCAAATCAACCGTTTCAGTCTCAGGCAGACTCAGCGGCAGCCCCGACGAGCCGCCCGGCAGCAATGAGCGCCCGCACGTCGTCTTTTTTTGTTTCTTGACGTGCCGAGCATGGAGAACATCGCCGCCGGGCAGATAAACCCAGGAATACTTCATAACTTTTTTCCTGCCAGGGAAACCGCTATTTTGCGACCTGCACCCGCGCCGGTTCCGCGCCCTCAGTCATCTTGTAGCTCACGAACGCTTGACCGTTCATGACGTAGGGGTAAGCCTCGACCGGGACATTAAACAGCTCCCCCTCCATCCCCTCAAAATGCTTCGCCGCTTCGAGACCGGCTTTGAAGGAGAACAGCACCTTCGAGCCGCCGTACAAGTCAACGAGAACGTGCGCCTCCTGCTCTCTGCGATTTTCTTTGGCTGGGACATACGGCTTAGGTTCAAGACCAGTAAACCGCCCCTGTAAAATTAACGGCATCTTCTCTCCCTCGTGGACGCTAACGCGCCTAATGTAATAAGCCGGGCTACTTTATGCGCCACCCCGCGCCCGGCAGACGGAGAAGCACAGCGGACAAGCAAAAAGCCGCCCAGGAGAACCCCAGACGGCTTGACGTGTTTCAAACAGGTATAATCTGCTGTTGGCGGTCGGCCATGCACCGGGGTATCAATCCTGCATGGCTGGCCGCTATTTAGTTTACAATGGCGTTAATACTGCACGCCCCCGAAGCATAACATACAAAAAAGGAAATGTCAAATATTTTCCGCTTTTATTTTTCGGCGTTCCTGTTCGGGCAGCGGTTCGAAGCCAAAATACTCACGGATGACAATCCTCAAGGCCGCCTCAAAACTGACATTTCGTTCGACAGCAAGAGCCTCAAGCGCCTGTAATGTATCTTCTCTCAAATGAACCGTTTTTTTCTTTTTGGCCGGGTTTGTCAATTTCGGACGACCCGCAGGAATAGACTCAGACCCCACGACTTCTAATTGAGCATCGCTACACGGTCGAGCCACGCTTGATAGTCTCCCACCTCACCACCGGAGACCAGGCGAATCTTCCGCGCCCGCGCCCGATATTCCTCCCCCTGCTCGACAGTCAGGCCCAGGCCAACGGCATCGCGCTGAGCATCAATCCGGCGATCTACCTGCCAGCAGATAGACTTATCCGAAGTGTCGCGCAGATTTTTCGGGGCGACTGGCCAGCCATGCGCCCCATGTTCCAGCGTTTCAAGTTCGGCTTCGAGTTCCGGCACAAGTTCGTCAAGCAACCGATGAAAGGCCAGCACATCACCCGCAGCGGCAGCGGCCAGAACGCGGCCCCGTTCTTCAATCCGGCAGATTTTACGCCAGGCCGGGAGCGGGATTGTAGCCAAGAGAACGCCATCAGCCAGCGGAGCCGCAGCGGCCTCATCATCGGACACATCGGCCACCCCCAGCAACCGCTTTAGACCACGCGACCACTGTAACTGATGCTTGCCACGCATGGCGAGAGCATATTCGAGCCAGCGCTGACCGGCATACACATTCCCCTCGAAAGTGAAGGCGGCCAGCAGTTCCAGCGGAGTAAATTGACCCCGCCCGCGCCCACGTTTGGACACCGCTTTTGCCAGCTCGTGACTTTCATTCCAGGCCGGATCGCGGCCCCACTTCGCCACATAATCCGCAATCCGCACGTTACAGTCCACAGCGTCAAACCCGTGTTTTTCGTGAAGGTCGCGCCCCCCGGCCAGAGTGACGGCCCGGCCCCAGAGAGCGCCAAATTCGGCACGCAGCGTGTTCAAATCATAGTCAGATTCGAGTATGAGCAATTCGTGAATATGAGGATGATAACCGTTCCGGCCCCACGTCACTTCCAGGGAACGCACCGACCCGACAACATTGTATTTTTCCCGAAGCGCCAGAGCCGCCCGGCCCGAAGTCGCCCGGTTCATGGCATCTTTGACCAGGCCCAATACCTGCGCCATCGTATCAGATGCAAAATGGGAAACCGTTCGAGTGAGCATGACGACGCGCCAACCACGAGCGCGGGCAGCCACCAGCGCAGCGGAAAGCTCCCGCCGCCGCAGTTCAGAGACCACAGCCGCGCAGACCGGACAGGCCCAGACGGAGCCGCACGTCTGGACATTCCCGAAGCGGGCAGATTTATGCTCAGGAGCGTGAAAAACACCAACGCCCGCCTCAGCATCTATCGGACGGCGGCAGCAATGACAAGTGCGATGCTGCCGACCGTCACGGCGCACACCACTCCAAATTTGCTCACCTTCCAATATAACCGGCCCCAGCAGTTCCTTCGCCCCCGCCTGTAATGCATACCGGATGATCCTGGCATCAGGCCCGGCCCCCTGCGACGGCCCGCCGCCCGCTAACGCTTCGCGCCCGGCCCGGGACGGTAATTTCGCATTAGTACCAAGCCGCAGAGCCGGAGGAGCCGCAGACGGCGACGGGCGACGCTTCACCAGGGCATAAAACCCCAACGCCTCGAGCCGGTCGCTATCTTCTGTTTTTGAGGTAAAATGCAAAAGACAGTGGGCCTCCAAAATTACCCACCGCTCAAAAACCGACGACGCAGCGGCCCGCAATGCCAGCGCCGTCACTCCTGCCAGGGAGAAACAATTGAAGGTCGAGCGCCACCAGCGCCCGGCCTTTTCCCTTTTATGGGGAGAATGTTACCCCAAGAAGTACCAGGCCCAGGGGACAGGGAAGAGGACGCGTCCTCTCCCCCTTCCCCCGACCCCTAACCCCACTCCTCGAAAAAACTATGCCGCCCTGCCGCGCTACGCCTCTCAGGAGAAAATTTCATTTTCTTTTTCCTAAATACCGTAACATCAGCCATGTTACAAAATCGTAATACTCGGGTACAATACCGTAACAGTAGCCAAGTTACGAAACGGAGGAACGAACAATGGCAGGACGGCCCCGAAAATACGAGAACAACGCCGCCAAGCAGAAAGCGTACAGAGAGCGCGGAGAAGGCAAAGCCCTCAAAGCCCAATGGAACCCACACGAGTTAAGGCAGGAAATCAACAGCCTACACACCGTCCTGCACTTCGCTGCCGCGAACCTACCCGAACTGGCGCCGCTCATCGGAGCAACGGCCCGCGAAACATTAAAAAACGTCACCGAACACTACCGCCGACAATACCACGACGCAGGAGGCAACCAAATGATGAAAGCCTTGAACAATCTTTAATCAGAAACCCGCCGAAACCCCCTGCACGGCCTGAACATAGTGCGTGTAAGTATGAACGCAGTAAAGACACACAATACGCCCCAGAGCCACCAGAGCGGCCCCCGCAGCACCCACGACGGCCAGAGCCATCAGTTTATCAAAAAGCACATCAACCCGCCTTCTTGCGCCAGCCATTTTTCGGCAATTCGGGAACCGACACGCACGGAGCGTCGGCTGTTGGCGCAGCCTCGTGCGTTCGCCGAAACAGTTCTACGGAGGAGTCAACCGTCTGTTCATAAGCGACCCGGTTAAAGAGCGGATCGGCAGTCCGACCCGTCATCAAATCCTGCGCGGTCAGAACAAAATCCGGCGCGTCCTGTTCGCCTGCGGCGGCCAGGCCCGCGCCGCGTGTGTGTTCGTCACGCTTCGAGATTTTTGCCAGCGTGTCGAAACGGCCATGAAACTCATCAAGCCGGAAGAATTGTTTTTGCAAGCAGACTTGTTTAGTCACCTTGCCGTAGTCTGTCCCATCAAACTTCCGAGCCAGCGCCCACCAGCCGCACAACTCCTCAAGACGTGTCGGTTCCTCCCACTCGTTAGGCCCGAAAAGGCGCTTGACGTGCCAGACAGCAGACATCGTATATTCACGAATGACGACATCGAGCATATTCATTGACTGAGCAATGACGAACAGGGTTAGCGCCTCTTTTCGATGCTGCGTAAAGTAGCCGAGTTTGGAAGTATTCTCCCGAAATTCGCGGGCGTTAAAAAGTGAGCCAGCCTCATCAATGATGCAAATGGCGTTCGACGCTTTATACATTTCGTCCCAAGTGGCGAGCCGCGCCCCTGGCACGTCCATAGCAAAGTTGGAAAGAATTTGGCGATTTTCCCTTTGGCCGAATTTACTCTGACGATTGGCCCAGCGCAACGCTTGCCAGGTCGCAAACGTAGACTTGCCCGCGCCCGGTTTACCTTCAATCCCAATAATCAAAATACTTTAACCCCACATAGAGACGCAGACCGAAAAAGCCTAAAATCACGACGAACACAGCCACAAAAAAGTAAATCAAGCGCCAGCCCCCCTGACGAGATTGATCACATAACGAACCACCTTAGCCGTCGCGCCAACGAGCGAGAGCAAAATCGAAATCGAAAGGATCGGAACGAAGCCATCTAAGACCGGGACAAAGTTATTAACGGACATCGCAAAGGACGCGAAAGCCTTTATAAAGTTATTCTGCTGCAAGTGGAAATCCAACGCTTGCGAACGAATCACAAGAGACCCCAGCGCCGAATCTATAGCCGACAAAATCAAAGCCACGATCATTCTATCACCTCGCTACATTCGCAGACAAAAAGCCAGTCATAACACGCTTAATAAAGCCCTTCATAAAGATAACCCAAATACCAATCAGCATACAAAGCCGAACGGCCCGGATCGGAAGCGCCAAAGAATTCAGATCGAGATGATCAGGAAAGACCACCCCGAACATCGGAGGCGACGACGAACCGGCTTGAGTGTTCGGCAGAGACGGACGCACGGACGCAGCGGCCAGCGGAGGAGGCGTTGAGCCGCAGCCACCACCCACGAAATCAGCGGGAGACTTGAACCGCAAAACATAATCCTGCCCAGGATTACAACCCGCCGCATCTTCAAAGACCTGTTTCAGTTGAGACGGAGCGGCCAGCGGCCCGGTAGTATACAGCTGTTCAAGTTTCTGCTTAAGGTTATCCGTCACGCATTGTTGCGGGATAATCAGCCACAGCGCAATATCGGCCCCATATTTTAGAAATTGCCCCGGCCAGGAATACCACGCGCCCGAAAAGACGAGCGCCGGGAAGCCTGAGCCAGCAGAGCAACCCTGATCACTCCCGCTGGTCGGCAGGCCGACGGCCTCAACAGTAGAACAGAATTCCTTGCTGAGATAAATCACCGCCCGGCCTGGCTTGCCCGTTTGGGCATCTTGATAGTTGACGGAAACGGTTCGCGGAAAAAGGCCAGTGGTCGGAGCCACATAAACGCCCGTTACGCCCATCGCGCCATCAGAGGACGACCAGGCCCCCGAACAAGAGCCAATGGCGACAAAGCCAAAGGAACCACCCGGACACAAGTTGAGATGCTCAGGCCGCAAGGTCGGCCCATCAGGGTTACTCTTGCAATCCGCCGACGGCGGCCCCGAACCCGTGTTTGACCCAGTGTTTTCACCCGTGTTTTCACCCGTGTTTACGCCAGTGTTAGACCCAGTGGTTTCACCCGTGTTTGTGCCATTATTGTAGCCGTTATTATCGCCAGTGTTGCCGGTTACGCCAGTGTTCGCGCCCGTATTTTCACCTGTGTTTACACCGGTGTTAGAACCAGTGGTTTCACCCGTGTTTACACCGGTGTTAGAACCAGTGGTTTCACCCGTGTTTACACCGGTGTTAGAACCAGTGGTTTCACCCGTGTTTACACCGGTGTTAGAACCAGTGGTTTCACCCGTGTTTACACCGGTGTTAGAACCAGTGGTTTCACCCGTGTTTACACC
>MWVV01000313.1_pt1 | contig 17856 bp, 20 predicted proteins | sample 1047281 | NCBI WGS metagenome assembly MWVV01 (sample SAMN06349986, study PRJNA376086) | soil metagenome | isolation source: PT-2 sample Antarctic (ecotone) soil | place: Antarctica | collected 2015-01-13 | reverse complement strand
AATTTTGGAAGAAAAAACAGGCGCGCCCGTTGCAGCGTTCCAAGATAACGACGTTGTAATATTTTTTAATCACCGCGCAGACGCTATGCGGCAACTTGTTAAAGCGCTCGCCGTGGCGGAAGACAAAAACGAATTTAAGACCGTAGGCAAACCGAAAATCGAAGCCGTCTGTTTGACCGAATACGAACGCTCGTTTGATTTGCCAGCCGCGTTTCGGCAGCCGGCGGAAACAAACATCTTGGCGCAGGTTTTCGCCGACAACGGCGTTTTAAATTGCCGCGTTACCGAGCAGGAAAAATACGCCCATCTGACGCGCTTTTTCAATGGCGGAGCGGACGCCGATTTTGCCTGCGAGCAGCGATTTGTCGTGTCTTCGCTGAAAAATTCCGCTGCTGAAACGCAGCCCGAAATGAGTTGTTTTAAAATCACGGACAAACTTCTGCGCGCTCTCGAAGCCGGAGAAAACGACGTTTTCATTGCCAACCTCGCCGCGCCTGACACGGTTGCGCACACGGGAAATCTGGAAAAAACCATCGAAGCCGTGCAATTTGTCGATACGTGTTTAGGCGGAATTTTAGAGAAGATAAAAGAACTTGGCGCAGTTGCTCTCCTTACGAGCGACCACGGAAACTGCGAGGAAATGTCGGACTCACTGACAGGCGAGCCGAACAATTCTCACACGTTAAATCCCGTTCCGTTTCATCTGATTGACGAGCAAATCGGCAGTTTGCAGCTTCGCGAAGACGGCGCGCTCGAAGACGTTGCGCCGACGCTTCTTGGAATTTTGAACATCGAAAAACCGCCCGAAATGACCGGCAGAGATTTACGGGAAATGTGAAAAGTGGTTAGAGATTAGAGGTCAGTTTTGTTTTTGACTAACCTCTGACCTCTAATCTCTAACCTCTATACCTTTTGAACTTCAATCCGCAAAACATTTTAATCATCAATTTCGGGCAAATCGGCGACGTGATTTTGAGTCTTCCGGCGCTTCGAGCCGTGCGGATGCGATTTCCGGCGGCGCGCATTACGGCGCTCGTCGGAAAATCCGGCGCGGAGATTGTCGGGATTTCCGGTTTTGCGGACGAAAAAATCGTCGTCGACCGCGTGAAACTTCGGGACGGAAATAAACTCGTTTCAATCAAAGAAATTTTTAAAATATCGAAGGATGTTCGCCGCCGTAAATTCGATTTCGTCATTGATTTACACAGTCTTTACGAAACGAATCTGCTCGGTTTTCTGTCGGGCGCGCCGCATCGTCTTTACGCCAATCGAGAAAATCGCTCACTCGATTTTCTCGGCAATTTTAACCCGAAACCGCCCAGCGAGGATAAATCCAAACATCTGACCGAACATTATTTGAGCGTTCTGCAAGCTCCGCTCGGGATCGAAGATGCAAAACCTTTTGCCGAAGTTCGCCCGCGCAAATCCGACCTTGAAACAATCGAAACTATTTTGCGAGAATATAACGTCGCCGACGATAAAAAACTCGTCGGACTTTTTCCCGGCGCGGGACACCGGAGCCGTCGCTGGCATTTAGAAAACTTTGCGCGTCTGGCGGCGAAAATCGCATCGGATAAAAGTTTGCAGCCAATCGTTTTTCTCGGACCGGAGGAAAAAGATTTGCGCAGCGAGGTCAAAGAAAAATTTCCGGCTGACGCAATCGTTTTGGACAATCTCACGCTCCTTGAGTTTGCGGCGGCGCTTTCTAAATTACAAATTTTAATCAGCAACGACACGGGCGCGATACACATCGGAGCAGTCGCCGGAACTTCGATAGTTTTGATTTTAGACCGTGACGCGCCGCTTACCTTTTTGCCCTTGACCGAAAAACTCCGCGTCGTCCGAAGCGGCAAGCTCGACGAAATAACAGTCGAAGAAGTTTTCGCCGCTGCCACAGAAATATTATATTCCGAAGAAAATCTTGTTAATGAAATCAGCAATTATAAAGAGCAACCGCATTAAAAAAACCGCGCAAAAAATATTTTTCTTTTTTTCTATTCTTTCGCTTTTGTTCGTTTGGTCATGCCGCACGTCAAGTCCGGCAGCGAGCGGCGGAAATTTCGATGAACAACAGCAAGAGGAAAATCAGCCGGATAAAAAGACGGCGAGTTTTTCTGTGCCGCCGCCAACGAGCATTAATCTTGCAAAGCCGCTTGAGATTTCGACTCGCGCCGACGACGCGGCATTGTGCGTAAAAATCAACCAGACAATCGAGCAGAGCGATTATGCAAACGCGCGCTGGGGCGTTTTTGTGTTGAGCTTGAAAGACGGGCGCGTCGTTTGCTCGCGCGACGGGCGACAGCTTTTTAATCCGGCTTCGATTCAAAAAACATTGACGGCGATTGTCGCGCTCGACCGTTTGGGAGCGGATTTTCGTTTCAAAACTTCGGTTCTCGCGGCAAATCAACCGGACGCCGACGGTAATTTAAACAGTGATTTAACTTTATACGGAACGGGCGCGCCGGATTTCGACAGCGAGCAATTAACGGATTTAGTCAATCAACTTCAGGCGAAGGGCTTGAAGCGCGTCAAGGGAAACGTCGTCGGTGACGCCAGTTTTTTCAAAGGCGCGAGCATCGGCGACGGCTGGACTTGGAACGACCTTCAATGGTATTACGGCGCGGAAGGCAGCGCTCTTTCGTTTCGGGAAAATCAAGCGGCGATTTTTATGAACGCAGACGGCAAACCGGCGGCGACGACCGACTTGATGCAGATTCGCGGCGAGATGAAACCGGTTGAAAGCGGACACATCGAAGCCTTCGGCGCGGAGCGCGGTCTGGAGAGCAACGAAATCTACGTTTGGGGCAACGGAAAAAGGGCTTACGGGCGAATCGCCGTTCACAATCCGGCGCTTTGGGCGGCGAAAACTTTGAAGGAATCTCTGCAGCAAAAGGGAATTATAATTGATGGCGACGTAAAATCGGTCGATTGGAAAACGGAAAACCGCGCCGACACAGCCAGTTTAAGCGAGCTTGCCGCCGTCCAAAGCAAGCCGCTCGGCGAACTCGTTCAGCGAATGAACAAACATTCGGTCAATCTTTACGGCGAAGTTTTTCTACGCACAATCGGCAAGCGTTTCGGCGCGGAAGCGCCCGACGAGAGCCGGGAAATTCAGGAACTGCGCGGCGACGACTCGGCTGGCGCGGCGGTCGTCAAAAAATGGTTACGCGAAAAAAACGTCGTCGTCGATGACATCCAAATCCGCGACGGTTCGGGTCTCTCGCGGCTCGATTTCGTTACGCCCGAAGCGTTCGGGCGCGCTCTTGTCTACGCCGCCAAATCAAATTTCGGGCAAGTTTTCGCCGACTCGCTGCCGATTGCCGGAACGGACGGAACGCTTGGCGGGCGTCTCGGCAATGCAAAGGGAAAAATCCTCGCCAAAACCGGCACGATAACTTTTGTCAATTCTCTGACCGGCTTTGCGCAGGCGACCGACGACGAAATTTACGCTTTCGCCATCATCGCCAACAACGTTACGCGCAAACCTGACGCCACGCGGGTTGTCGATAAAATCGCCGGAAGTCTGGTTAACGTCAACGCAGCGGAAAAAGCCGCTGCCGACAAGCAATAACTGGTTTTTTTTAATTTAAAATCGGGCGGCAATCCGATAAAAAATTGCACCGAAGATAAACGCCCAAAACAAAATCAGCACGAGAAGCGGCAAAATCGTCAGCACGATGCAGCCGAGATTTGCAAAACTGTTTGCGTCGAAAGGTTCGGGGCAGCGCGGGCAAAATTCCTCGCTCGCCATAAACGGACGCTTGCATTTCGTGCAGAGTTTGAGCCGCATACGACAAGAATAACAGAAACTTTTGCCTAAATACGAACGAAATTTTCAGTTGCGCCTGCTCGTGCCGTCCGGCGCAAAGCATCGCACCGCCGCTTGTTTTTAGTTTGTAAATTCTTGTGATAATCTAAGCGTTTTCACATTACAAAAAAGGACATTCACACCGGAAAAAATGGTTGAAGAATTTGTTTTCGACAACACGGAAGAACGCCGCAAGCACCGTAAAAACGGCGCTGGCTGGGTCGAAGTCATTGTCGGCTCGATGTTTTCGGGCAAGAGCGAAGAATTGATTAGACGCCTTCGCCGCGCGCAAATTGCCCGTCAAAAAGTGCAGGTTTTCAAGCCCGTTATCGACAATCGCTATTCGGTCGAAGAAATCGCGTCGCATTCGGGAATGACGCACGTCTCGAATCCGGTGATGACGTCGAAGGAATTGCTGGCGCAGATTAAGGACGAAACCGAAGTCGTCGGCATCGACGAAGGACAATTTTTCGATATTGAAATCGTCGCCGCCGTCAACAAACTTGCCGACGAAGGCAAGCGCGTCATCGTCGCCGGACTCGACCAGGACTACACGGGAAAGCCGTTCGAGCCGATGCCGCAGCTTCTCTCAATCGCCGAATTTATTACGAAAACTCACGCCATCTGCGTCAAATGCGGCAACACGGCGAATTATTCGCAAAGAACCTTTGAATCCGAAGCGCTCGTCGAAGTCGGCGCGAGCGGCAAATACGAAGCGCGCTGCCGTCAATGTTTCGTGCCGCACAGCGATGCGCCGACGGTTCACGATTAAGCGCAGAGAAATTAAACAAAAAAGCGTGAAACTTTAAAAATGAAACCGGCAGCCGAAAAAGGCATACGTGCCATCGCCGTTTACGAAGCGGTCAAAGGCTTAATCGGTCTGCTCGCAGGCTTCGGCTTGCTGTCTTTAGTCAATCGCGACATCACCGATTTCGCCGAAGATTTAATCGGCTTTCTGCACTTAAATTCCGAAGGACGCCTCGCCAACCGCATCGTCGAAACCGTCGTCAAATTAAATCCGGCAAATATCAAAATTTTCTTTGCCATCGCGCTCGTCTATGCGACAAAACAATTTGTCGAAGCCTACGGTTTATGGCGTCTGCGCCCGTGGGCAGAATGGATTGCGATTCTTTCGGGCGTCATTTATATTCCCGTCGAAATCTACGAACTCATCCACAAACCGACCTTCACGCGCGTCGCCATTTTGATTCTCAACGTCGCAATCGTCGTCTATCTCTATTCATTCCGCAAAGGACAAAAACACGAAAAGGAAATTCACGAAAGTTTAATGCAGTCGGAAACGCCGACGGCAGTCGAATAGTTATTTAAAGCGCGATTTGAAAAAAAAATATTCCGCTCCGAAAGCGATTGGTTCGATTAGACTGATAACTTTTTATAATTGCGGGCATTCGCCGGAAATAATAATCAATTCTTAATCATAATTCGCCGTTAAATCTTCTGCATTACAACGATAAATTCACTGCTCATTGTTTCGCCGGTTTTCCCCGTTACGTTCGTCGGACTGTTTTTGCTAGGCATACGCTTGTTCGGAATGTTGCGGACGATTGTTTCGATGTGTCTGAAATTTTCGGCTTCAAAAAAATCTTTGGTTATTTCGTCGGTCGGTAAAGTTACGCTTTTCACGTTTCTGTTTCCTACGACATAGCAAGCGTAGCCGCCTTTTTTTATCGTCGGCGCGACGTTTTGAATCGAGCTTTGATAATCGCAGTAAAATGACGAAACGTCTGCGGCTCGTTTCTCATCGACATCTGCGATTTTTTCGAGACTTTTATTTAGAACTTGGCTTTCAAAGTTGCAAACTCGTTTTTGTTTTCTGCCGCCCATTAAATTGTTGTCCACTTGATTGGCGTCTTTGAAATCCAGCCATTCGTTTGCGAGCCGTGAAAATTGTCCGTAAGCGACCGTCGTTCGGCTGTCTCCGTAAGGCGGCGACGTAACGACAATATCGACGCTTTCCTTTTCGATGTGTTCCATTTTTTCGCTCGTGTTGAAATCGAAAACCTGCGATTCCGCTTTCGGTCTCCGCTCTAAAAACGCCTTCAAACCTTTATGATTTCTCGCCAGCTTGTTCTGCATAAGTCCGAAAACGTCGGGATTAAATTTTTCCATCTGCTCGGCTTTCATTCGGAACAATTTGAATTCGCTGTTGCGCGTCCAACTGCTTTCTCTGACGGTTTCGCTGAATGCGACTTTAAAAAAATTCGCGGTGTCGTCGTCGGCAATCTTCGAGATAAAATTTTTCACGACGGCTAATTTTTCCTGAACGGTTTTATCGAACCAGAAATCGACGTTGATTATTTGCGGAATCACGACGCTCACCTTATTTAAGTCGAACATCAGCGAAAACAAATAATCGTTGAAATCTTTCAGATACAAATCCAAAATTTGAAGATTGATTTTCGCGGTCTTGGCGCGCGTTATCAATCTGGCGAGGGGATTCAAATCAGTTCCGATGGCATCGATATTTTTAGATTCGCTTCGACGAGCGACGTTCCCGTTCCGCAATACGGGTCAAAAAGCATTTGCGCGCCCGCGCCATATTTCGCCAAGATGCGCTCGGCGACTTGCGGAATCATCATCGCCGGATAATTGTGATAACAATGCGTAAATCGTTTTGTATCGGCTTGGCGAAAGTCCCAAGAAAAATCCGTATATTTATTATTTAACTTCATTTGATTTCAACCGTTTTAGAATAAAGCTCGGACAAATGTTTATTGTCGATGCGAAAACCCGTGCCGTGGTCGTGCGGTTTGTGCTTTTTGTCAGTGCCGAGACGAACGTCGACTTTGATTTTTTCTTCTCGAACGAATCGCAAAAATTTATCGAAATCGCTGCCACCGAAATAAACCGTTGCTTCGGTATAATGAAAATGTTCGCCGTCATCTAAATCAATTTTCGAAGCTTTGACCAAAAACAAATCGGTCAACTTCGCGTTTATCGCATCTCTCAAATTATCGAAAGACCAATAAATATTATTCATCTCAATCGCATTTGTTTTTAGATTTTTGATGTGCAGTTCGAGATGCTCGCATTCTTCATTTATTTCTACCTTAAAGCCGAAAAGACCTTTAACGGAATTATACTTGCCGTAATTCGGCGTGGTGTGAAGTTCATTATGATTAATTCCTTGAACTCGGTAACCGAATCGTTCTCGTAAAATTGCATTGATTCCTTTAGGACTCGTCGGATTTTGCGTGAACCAAGTCGTCAAAGAACTACTCAAACTTCGCTTTGATTTTACTTCAAAGCCTTCAAAATCCGGGTCTTTTAAATTATTTTCTTTGACGCCCAGATAATCTTCAAAAGTTTTTCCTATTCCGGTATTTCCGGCGCGATTGCTCTTTATGAAACCCAAACTTTTGATGCGATTAAATTCCGCTTCGATTTTTTTAGTGGTAATCATATTATTAACAATTTCTTTGGAGCGAAAATTTAAGTTTGTGTTGGATTTGGAAGATTTCTCTGCCGCTCGAAATGATTGAAAACGAGGTTAGCAGTCTTTGCGCCGACGAACGGCGTGAGTTCTTCGACGCTGGCTTTGGCGATGCGTTCGATTGAGCCGAAGTTTCTTAGTAATTTCATTTTGCGTTTTTCGGCGACGCCGAGAATGGCGGTTAATTCGGACGTGAAATCGCGCGTTTCGCGGCGTTTGCGGTGAAATTGGATTGCCGTTTTGTGCGTTTCGTCGCGGATTTGCTGGACGAGACGAAAGGCGGGAACGCCGATTTCAAAATACACTGGTTTGTCTTCGTAACCGAAACGTAGAAGATGGGAAATTTCGTTGTGGCGGCGCGGCGGTTTGACAAGCCCGACAATCGGAATCGCCTCTAAATCGAGTTCGTTCAATGCTTTTGCCGCCGCAGAGATTTGCCCTTTGCCGCCGTCTATGAAAATCAGTTGCGGCAGCGGTTTTTCTTCGGCGAGCAGGCGTTTTAAGCGTCGGAAAACGGCTTCGTGCATCGATGCGAAATCGTTTGCGCCTTCGACCGTTTTTATTATAAAGCGGCGATACTCACTGCGGTTCGGCTTACCGTTTTCAAAACAAACGATGCCCGCGACATTTTCCGCGCCCGATATGTTTGAAATGTCGAACGATTCGATGCGTTCGGGAAAATACGGCAATTCTAAAATTTCCTGCAAATCGCCCAAAACCTTTTCCGTTTCCGGCTTCAAAACTCTGAAACGCTGCTCGAAAGCGATTTTCGCGTTTGTTTCGACGAGCGCAATCATATCTTTTTTCTGTCCGCGTTTCGGGTCAAGTATTTTTACACGCCGCCCGCGCCGTTCGGTCAAAGCCTGTTCGAGAACTTCGCGGTCTTCAAAATCCGCCGGAACGTTTATCTCAAGCGGCACATAATCAGTCGAATAATACTGCGCAAGAACTTCGCCGAGAAAATCGGAGACGTTGAAATTTTCTGCGTCCAAATCTTCCCAGAAAAATTCGCGCCGCCCGACGATTTTCCCTTCGCGCATCGTGAAAAGCTGCAAAGCGAGCCGCTGTTTTTCCCTGTAAAAACCGAAAATATCGATGTCGAGTTCGGCGGTCGTCGCCATCTTTTGCTGTTCGGCGAGCGCAAGAACCGTTTTGTGCAAATCTCTGTATTTCGCTGCGAGTTCGTAGTTGCCGCGCTCGGAAAACTCCCACATTCTTTGCCGTAACTGGTCGGCGAGTTCCTTGTTTTTGCCTTCGAGCAGAAGTTTCACGTCGGCGGTCGCCTGTTTATATTCGTCCGGTTTGCAAAGCTCTTTGACGCACGGCGCGAGACAGCGTTTCAAATGATATTCGAGACACGGACGCGGCAGCTTGCCGTCGATTTCGATGTCGCAGGTTCGCAGTTGAAAGGCGCGATTGATTAAATCCAGAGTTTTTCGCGCAAGACTTGCGGGCAAAAAAGGTCCGTAATACGACGAACCGTCTTTAATAATTTTTCGAGTGATGACGACTTTTGGAAACGGTTCGTTCGTCATTTTCAAATGCGGATACTGCTTGTCATCTTTCAGTAAAACATTGAAACGCGGCTTGTGTTTCTTGATTAAATTCGATTCTAAAACCAGCGCTTCGACTTCGTTATCGACGACAATAAACTCTAAATCCGCAATTCTTTTAACAAGCTCGCGCGTCTTGGCGTCGTGTCCGCGTCCCGATTGAAAATAAGAGCGAACGCGATTTTTTAAATTCTTCGCCTTGCCGACGTAAATGATTTTTCCGTCGGCGTTTTTGTGTATATAAACGCCGGGCGCGGTCGGCAGATTTTTGAGCTTTTCCTCTAAATTCATTTGCTTTGATTTTAACGTAAATCGCGGCGAAACGGGAAATTTAACCGCCCGGCTTTACATTCTTCACGTCTTTGCGGGAAACTTTTTCTTTTGCGATGAAAACCGTTTTTACAACTTCGCCGCTCGAAGCTGCCGAATTTATAAAACTTGGCGGCGTTGTCGCGTTTCCGACCGAAACGGTTTATGGTTTGGGCGCGAATGTTTTCGATGAAGCAGCGATTGCAAAGATTTTTGAAGCCAAACGCAGACCGAATGATAATCCGTTAATCGCGCACGTCGGCAGACGCGAAGACGTAAAAATTCTTGTAAAGGAAATTACCGAAAGCGCGCGGAAATTTATCGAAGCGTTTTTCCCCGCGCCTTTGACCGTCGTTTTGCCGAAAGCGAAAAGCGTTCCTTTAATCGCAACTGCAAATTTAAAAACAATCGGCGTTCGAATGCCGCGAAACGATTCGGCTTTGGAATTTCTAAAAAACTGCGAAACGCCGGTCGTCGCGCCGTCGGCAAATTTGTCGGGCAAGCCAAGCCCAACAAACTGGCAAGCGGTTTTTGAAGATTTGGACGGCAGAATTGATTGTATATTGCAGGGCGAGACAACCGAAATCGGGCTGGAGTCGACTGTCGTCGACTGCACCGGAAGCGTTCCGCTCGTTTTGCGAAGCGGCGCGATTACGCTCGAACAACTGCAAAAAATCGTTCCCGAAACGCGCCCTTATAAATTAAAAACAGGCGAAGCGGCGAAAAGCCCGGGTCTAAAGCATCGCCATTATTCACCGCGTGCGCGCGTCGTTTTGATAAATCGAAAATCGAAAATCGAAAATCGAAAATCAAGCGCTTTTATCGGTTTTGAGGTGTCGCAGGGAAAATTTGATTTGGTGAAAATCTGCGCGTCGGCGGAAGATTACGCGCATTCGGTTTTCGATTTTTTCCGGCAATGCGACCGGCAAAATATCAAAACGATTTATTGCGAAACAATTGAAGAGAAAGGAATCGGGGCGGCTTTGATGGACAGATTAAACCGAGCGGCAAAAATCTAACAAATCGAACAAGGATAAAGACTTTAATTTCTTTATCACTTGTTCGATTTTGAAAAGTTTAGTTAAAACTACTCAATGCATCGCTCTCGCTGTCATAGACATCGAAAACGGTTAAAAGTTTCGTAATCGCCAGCAAGTCTTGAATTTTCTGCGTCAAATTTAACAGCTTCAACTTTCCGCCTTCTTTGTTGACCGTCGTAAAGCTCGAGACAAGCTCGCCGATGCCGCTCGAATCGACATAGCCGACTTGTCCGAGATTTAGCAAAATATTCTTTTTGCCTTCGCTTATCAAGCGCCGAATCGTCGTGCGTAGCGCTACGCTGCCTTCGCCGATTGTTACCTTACCGTTCATATCGAGAACCGTGATGTCGCCCGCTTGTCGTTCCGTAATGTTAAGTTCTGCCATTTTTATCTCCTGTTTTTAGTTTAAAAAAGAAAAGTTTCGATTGCCGTTTTTCTGATTAACCGCGCCTAATAACTCCAAGACGGGAAAGTCTTTTTTTCAGCGTTTTTTCAACATTTTTACAATCATACCGCCGCCCGCCGAATTTGACCATTCGACCGTGTTCATAAACGAGCGCATAAAAAGAATGCCGCGCCCCGACGCTTTCAAAAGATTTTCCTGGTTCGTCGGGTCTGGAATTTCATCGACGGCAAAGCCTTTGCCGAAATCCCGAACCGTAATTTGCAATCCTTCCGGCAAATCTTCAAACGCTATTTCGACCGCTTTGGTTTCGTCGAATTCGTTGCCGTGTTTGACGGCGTTTGCGACCGTCTCGCGCACCGCCATATCGACGGCATAAAGCGCCGCCTCTTCAAAACCGGCGGCGGTTGCAAATTCAGCCGCCGCCTGCGCCGCAGCGTCAACCGATTCGATGCGGCTCGGTAAATTAAATTTTTTCGTTTTCACAAAGTTGTTTTTGTAAGTTATATGTTTTTAGGGGGTTATGTCAAGAAACAAAACTTTCTCGGCGCACGATTGAATGAGAAAATTCACGAGCATCAAACCTTGACGATTTTTGATGCTCGCTAAAAACTTTAAAAACTTCAATCGTTTTTCCAGCCGTGTTCGCCAATCAACGGAACAAAGGCGCACGCGCCGAAATCTTCAGTTTGAAAATTGTTCGCCGCCGCGCGCGTAACACGTATGAGTTTTTGAGTTTTCTGATTTTCGCCGATTGGAATAACGAGTCGCCCGCCGATTTTCAGTTGTTTGAGAAGCGGTTCGGGAAGCTGCGGGCTGCCTGCCGCGACGAGAATGCCGTCAAACGGCGCGTGTTTTTCTAATCCCTGCGTGCCGTCGGCGCAAAGCAGCGAAACGTTTTTTACAGTTAAATTTTCAAGCCGCTGTCGCGCTTCTCCGGCAAGCTGTGGAACTCGCTCGATTGCATAAATGCGCCCGGCAAGCTCGGCTAAAATCGCGGTTTGATAACCCGAACCCGCGCCGATTTCCAAGATTTTCGATTGATTATTCAACTCTAAAAGCTCGGTCATCCGGGCGACGATAAACGGCTGCGAAATAGTTTGATTGGCGGCAATCGGCAGCGCGTTGTCTTTATACGCCTGCGATTCGAGCGCTTCGGGAACGAAAAGATGGCGCGGCACGCGGCTCATCACTTCTAAGACGCGCTCGTCGGAAATTTTATAATGCTCGCGCAAATGCCGAACCATCCGCTCGCGCGCGATTTGATACTCGTCCATTTTTTTATTTTAGATTTTGGATTTTAGATAGTCGCAAGCATTTGATTGCGACTATTTATAAGCAGATACGCTTTTGCTGCAAATCTAAAATCTAAAATCTAAAATCTACTGTGTTCCAATCTTTCAAAATTTCAATCGCCTGATGATTCGTCAAATCGCTGCGCATCGGCGTCAAGGACACGAAATTTTCGGCAATCGCTTCAAAATCCGTGCCGCCTTCTTCGTCCGAGTGAAAGCCGCTGCGTTCTTCGCCAATCCAGTAATAAAGTTTTCCGCGCGGGTCGCGGTGTTCGCTGATAACGGGGCGCGCGTTTTTGAAACCTTGTTTTGTAACGCGAATGCCGCGCGGCGCGCCCTTCGGCACGTTGACATTTAACAGCGTATCCGGCGGCAAACCTTCTTTTATCGCTTTGGCGGTTATTTGTCCCGCTATTTTCGCAGCTTCCGTAAAATCATAATTTCTGCCTGCGACTAAACTGAAAGCAAGTCCGGGAACGCCTAGAATCGCCGCTTCGAGCGCGCCCGCGACCGTTCCCGAATACGTAGCGTCGTCGCCCATATTTTCGCCGTGATTGATGCCCGAAGCGCAGATGTGCGGGCGCTGCTCGTCGGTTAAAATCCGGTTCAGCGCGAGCGTTACGCAGTCGGTCGGCGTGCCGTCGACCGTCCAGTGCCGCTCGTCGATTTGGCGTATGCGAAGCGGTCTCGAAAGCGTCAAACTGTGCGACGCGCCGCTCATTTCCGAGACGGGAGCGACGACAAAAACGTCGCCGATTTCGCGCAAAGCGTTTTCTAGCGCGACGATTCCTTCGGCGTGTATGCCGTCGTCGTTCGTAATCAAAATGCGCGGTTTTTCTGCGCTCGTTTTCATAAAAAAATAAAATGATGCGCGGGAAACGGCGGCGGATTTTTCATTAAAAACCGCTGCCTCTCACCGCGCATCACGAATATAAAATTTGTCGCCGCCGACGATTATCTGTTTTGGTTCGGATTCGAGTTGAAATTCTGGTTGGAATTCTGGCTCTGACCGCCGCCGCCGTTGTTGCCGAAGGAGCGCGTCGGGCGAAAACGCTTGCGGTTGCGTTTGCGCGCGTTCGCCGATTTGAGCTTCGCCTTTTGTCCGGGCGGCACGAAATGCGCGTGTTTCTTGAGGTCTTTGATAATTTCTTCGGTTATCACTTTACGCTTGAAACGGCGCAGCGCGTTTTCGATATTTTCGTTGTTGTTGACTGATATAAAAGCCATTCGAGTAAATCTTACACTCCACTAAAATTTCTAATTCCTGCTTGAAAGCAAACTATCATTAAACACTTTTTCGTTTTCGTTGGCAAGTATTCAGCAGATTGTTAATTTGAACATTGCAAGATTTGAACCTGTTATTTCGGAATAACCTACCAGTTGATAACTGAAAACTGCCAAGCTGCATTCTCGTCTATCAGTTTTTATTTATCAGCTTTCAGTTATCCCGAAACAACAACGTTTTTTATCAAATTCCGAGGACGTCAATCAATTCCTGAACCGCGCCCGCACTTTTTTGCAAGGCTGCGCGTTCTTCGTTCGTCAATGAAATTTCGATAATCTGCTCGACGCCGTTGCTGCCCAATTTGACGGGAACGCCAACGAAAAGGTTGTTGATTCCGTATTCGCCTTCGAGATAAACGGCGCAGGGCAGAATGCGTTTTTTGTTTTTCAAAATCGATTCAGCCATTTCGACTGCGCCGAGCGAAGGCGCGTAAAAAGCCGAGCCGGTTTTTAATAATCCGACGATTTCCGCGCCGCCGTTTGCCGTGCGTTTAAGAATCGCTTCGAGTTGGTCGGGCGGCAGAAGTTCGGTTACGGGTATTCCGGCGCACGTCGAATAACGCGGCAGCGGAACCATCGTGTCGCCGTGTCCGCCGAGAACGAACGCTGTAACGTCTTGAACAGACACGTCCAATGCTTCGGCTAAAAAGCAGCGCATTCTGGCTGAATCAAGCACGCCAGCCATTCCCATTACGCGATTTTTCGGAAAACCCGAACGCTTAAAAGCGACTTGCGCCATCGCATCCAGCGGATTTGAAACAACGATTAAAAAAGCATCGGGCGATACGCGCGCCACTTCGTCCGTAACTTTTCCGACAATATCGGCGTTCGTCTTCAAAAGGTCGTCGCGGCTCATCCCGGGTTTTCTGGGAAGTCCGGCGGTGATAATCACAACGTCAGAATCTTTCGTCTCTTCATAAGAATTTGCGCCGATCAGCTTTACGTCAAAGCCGTCAATCGGCGCGGCTTGCGCCAAATCAAGGGATTTTCCCTGCGGCGTGCCTTCGACAATATCGACTAGAACCACGTCAGCCAATTCTTTCGCCGCAATCCAGTGCGCCGCCGTCGCGCCGACATTGCCTGCGCCGACAACCGTAACTTTACTTCGTCCAATCATTGAAGTTTTCCTCTCTTAAAATAAGTTTGTTTGATAAAACTTTATTCTATGACGGCTTTATAATATCGGCAAACCGGACAAGTTACATTTGAGTCTGCGGAAAAAATTGACGGCGTTGCCGCACGATTTTTTATTCTGTTTAATGAAAACTAATCGTTTAAAAATAAAGAAGCCCGACGCGCTCTCCCCTTCGCATCGGGCTTCTTAATTGGTTGTCAGGCGTTTTAGCCAGCAACCAAATCTCGTTAAAAAATTTTCAATAATCCTGCGGCGGTAAAAAAATGTTTTTCGTCAAACGTATTTCAAATCTCTGGTCGGCTTGGATGCTTACGTCCTTGCCTTTTTGCAGCAGCGCGACGATTGTCCCCGCGCCTGCACCGACGCCCGCGCCAATAAGTGCGCCGTTTTGCGCTTTGGACGCCGCGCCGCCGATGACGCCGATTGCGACTGCGCCGAGAACCGTCAGTGTTTTTGTTTTCGGCGAAGCGTTTGCTTTCAACTCTTTCGCCAAAACGCCTTCAATCGCGCGTTTCGTTCCGTCCGCAAGCCTCAGCACTTCAAATGAAACAATTAAATTTCCGTTTTTGCTGCCGATTGCTGCGCGCTTAACACGCTCGATTTTGCCCTCGATTATCGTTCCCGAAGGCAGAACGACGACATCGTGAATTATCAAAGGTTCTGCAAGCGTCGTCGTAAAAGTGTCGCTCACGCTCGAAATTTTCGAGTTTATTTCGTTGTCCATCCGCACCGAAATTAAAGTTCCGGCGGGGACGTCGTAGACGCTTGAAGTTTGCGCGCAGGCGAACGAAACGGAGATTGCAAAGAGCATTGAAAAATACGCAAAGACTTTGGTCTTCATTAGCAAAAAGTTCATTTGGAGAGCCTCGGTCTTCGCGGATTTTTCAAACATCGACATCCGCGAAGTGTAAAAGCAATGGTCGTGCCATTGCGCGTAAAATAAATTATAAAGTAATTGCAGGCGTGCTTTTCTCAGATTTTACAAGTAAGCGCCGCACGCTGTCCAACTTTTTGCGATACAAAATCGTTTAGGCTTTGCACGATATAGGGTGAGAAAACAAGAAAGTGAAAAAGTGAAAAGGTAAAAACTAAAAGTGAAAAGGCAAATGTGAGTGAAAGTCTTTCGCCGCATTTGCCTTTTCGTGTAATTATTTTTGAGTTTCAAGGCGATTACTGCAAAATCGGATGACTGCCGCCTTTGCTGTGGTCGGCAGTTTCGTTGTAAAGTTTGCGGTCGTTGTGGTAGAGAATTAAATGCTCGCCTTCATAACGCACGACGTTTGCGACGCGCTCTAGATTTTTCGTGTGTTCGCCGATTACAAACGCGCACGGCTTGAACGCTACAACCATCCCAGCAGCGTAAATGTAGCCGCCTTTATCGTAAATCGAACCGGCGTATTGAGCCGCGCCGATTGCGATATCGGGCGAATACTGATTGTTTATATCCTTCAAACGGTCTGGTTTGGCAATGAAAATCGTGTAATCGGTGTAATCGGTTTTTTGGCTGTATCTATGTTTAGCCGCCACCGCGAAAAGTTCTTTCAAGCCGGTGTCAATCGCGGCGAGAATTTTTGCATTCGCGCGATTAACCGAATAGACGCGCGCGCCTTTCGGCGTCGTCGTAAAAAAAGGAAATTCGTCGTTCGTGATGCGCGTCGCTTCGTTTAACAAAATACGGTCAACGCGGCTTTGCGCCGACGCCGCACACTGGAAAAGAAATAACGAGAAAACGATAATCGAAAGGCTCTCCAATAAAAATTTATATTTTTTCATAATGTTTCTCCGTCAAAGCAAAAGAAACGGCAAAACTTATGCCAGTAAATTTTTGCGCCGCCCAGCTTTTATGAAAAAAGCCTTGATAAAATTTCAAGGCTTTTCGGGAAAATTAAAAATGACGTTTCAATTGGGCAAATGCAGCTTTACACAAATTTTTACATGCGCGAGCTTCTGGAAGAATGGGGAAATCCGACTATCGGCATTCTGCTTTGCGCCAACAAAAACGATGTGGTCATGCGCTACACTTTGCCCGAAAGCGAGAAACAAATATTCGCTTCAAACTATAAACTCTATCTGCCGAGCGAAGAAGAAATCGCGGCGGAAATCAAAAGCGAACAGGAAAATTTAAGACTTTTAACGGCGTAATAAAAATGTGACGGAAAAAGTTCAACACCTAGGTGAAGCTGAATATTTCCGGCGTAGCCATCTTCGTTTAGTTTTCGCCTAGCGTAGATATGAATTAACGTATTACCCTCGCGTTGTTTCTATGGACATAGCTGCTGACAGCACGCCGGACGAAATTGCCACTTTGCAGACCATTATCAACGGTTAGCAGAATACATTCACAACAAAATATTATTCCCGCTATTTTAAGATTATTCTTACCTTTAAGAGCGGACGGATTGTTGCTCGAACAATCCATCTAATAGTTTACGAAGTATAGTGAAGTCCGAGGCAAAGACCGATGTATTGTATCGAAACGATTAATCTAATCCATAAATTTTCAGAAAACGAGATTGCCTTAAACTGTGTAAATCTTCAGGTTATTGAAAACACAATCTACGGGTTTTTGGGTCCGAACGGAGCGGGGAAAACGACGACTCTAAAGTTGATTTTGGGATTGCTCAAAAAACAGCACGGCGAGATTTTGGTTTTCGGAAAGCCGTTTGAAAAAAATCGCGTCGAGACTTTGAAAAACATTGGTTCGATGATTGAAAGCCCTTCTATTTACGGGCATCTGACGGCGGTTGAAAATCTAAAAATTTTGCAGACGGTTTACGGGTGTCCGAAGCGGCGAATTGAGGAAGTTTTGGAATTAGTCGGTTTGGCGCAGACCAGTGTTAAAAAGGCGAACGAATTTTCGCTTGGAATGAAACAGCGTCTGAGCATTGCGATTGCTCTGCTTCACAATCCGTCTTTGCTGATTTTGGACGAACCGACGAACGGTTTAGACCCGAACGGCATTCTTGAAATCAGAGAACTGCTGCAAGACCTGAATCAGAATCACGGAATTACGATTTTAATTTCCAGCCATTTATTGTCCGAAATCGAAAAACTCGTTACGCACGTCGGCATCATCAATCGCGGGAATCTATTGTTTCAGGGAACTCTAGCCGAATTAGTCAGCAAACGACAGCAAAATTCATTCATCATTTTTGAAACGAACGATGATTCTAAATCCGCGCAAATAATCAACCAATTCGGCGAGATTTCACGGATTGAAGCGGGAAAAATTGCGACTCCGATTCTCGAAAAAGAAACGATTGCCGCCATTAATTTGAAGTTGGCGCAAAGCGGCGTTGAGGTTTATCAAATCAGCCGGATTGAAAATGATTTGGAGAAAATCTTTTTCGATGTCATCGGCGAGTAGAAAAAATATGAAGTTTACCAACAGTTTCCGAAGCGAATGGTTAAAGAAGAAACGCAGTCTGGCTTCGTGGCTGGTCATTGCCGGAGCGTTTTTCACGCCTTCGATAATTTTAGCTTCACGCATAAAAAACGCCGACAAATTATCCGAGCTTTACGCGTCCGATGATTTTTGGCAGAAACTCTGGACTCAAACTTGGGAATCAATGGCG
>MWVV01000312.1_pt1 | contig 17873 bp, 15 predicted proteins | sample 1047281 | NCBI WGS metagenome assembly MWVV01 (sample SAMN06349986, study PRJNA376086) | soil metagenome | isolation source: PT-2 sample Antarctic (ecotone) soil | place: Antarctica | collected 2015-01-13 | reverse complement strand
ATAATTTTAATAGTATCGAGTGCGATTGCAGAGAACAAATGGAAATTTCTCAACGGCTTATCGAAAAAGAGGGAAGCGGAGTAATCGTCTGGTTAGACCAGGAAGGCAAAGCCAACGGGCATTTTGCGTTATTAAAAAGCAAGGAACATAAAAAATCGGGCTTATCGCAAGAGGCGGCTTACGAAGCGGTAGGCTTTAAGAAAGACGGGAGAGATTTTACGAAGGCGGCGGAAATATTAAATGAAATCGGCGTCAAATCCATCCGTATGTTAACCAATAATTCGGAAAAGACAGAAACTCTCAGTCGGCACGGCGTTAATGTCGTCGGAACTAAAGCATTAACAATTACACCCTTAGAAAATATAGAGCTAGAAAATCTAAAGATTTAGATTGAAAATTATGGAACGCGCGCAAATTCCAATTTCAGCCTTCGTTGACCCGCAAGGGAATAATCGAGAACAAATCAAATTGCTTGTAGAACAGTTTGTAAGCCTGGTTATTGATTGCGCTTCAGAGGCAAACGAGCGTTCGCCTCTACCCCTAACAACGATAAATTTCGATTCGTTAAAAATATCCGATGACGGCATACCGGAAAAGGAGATACTCGATGACCTTCACCGCATTCTCTCCGAGTCAATGAATCCCGCTCATACCGGGTATATCGGACATATGGACACGATGCCGACGACATTTTCTATTCTTGGCGATTTCGCGGCGGCAGCCGTTAATAACAATATGCTCAGTTTGGAGATGTCGCCGGTTTTCTCCCGCCTCGAAAACGCTTTAGTCAAACAAACGGGGCGGCTGTTCGGGCTTGGAGAAAATTCCGGCGGATTGATGATTGCGGGCGGAAGTTTAGCAAATTTGCAGGCTTTGGCGGTGGCGCGAAACTTTTTTTTCGATTCACGCGAAAACGGCGTTGTCGGGCTTGAGCAGCAGCCTGTTATTTTTGCTTCGGAAGCGGCGCACACATCTATACTGAAAGCGGCAATGTTGCTTGGTTTAGGAACAGCGTCAGTAGTGAAAATAAAAATTAATAGAGATTCGCAAATGGAGGCGGCTGACCTTCGGCAGAAAATTGAGCAATCTAAAACGGAAGGCAAAGCTCCTTTTTGCGTCGTCGGGACGGCTGGCACGACCGTAACCGGAAACATTGACCCGCTCGAAGAAATAAATTTAGTAGCAAAAGAATTTAAGCTTTGGTTTCACGTTGACGCGGCATACGGCGGCGCACTCGTCTTTTCCGAGAAATATCGGCATCGGCTGGCTGGCATTGAATACGCCGACTCAATTACTTTTAATCCGCAAAAATGGCTGTATGTTGCCAAAACCTGCGCGATGGTTTTGTTTAAAGACGCCGGTTTGTTAGATTCCTCATTTCGAGTCGCCGCGCCGTATATGCGCGGAGGAGGAGGCGACGACGAATTAATCAACATCGGCGAACGGAGCGTTCAGGGAACTCATCACGCCGACATTCTCAAGTATTGGCTTTCGCTTCAGCACATCGGAAAATCCGGTTATTCGCAGCTTATTGACGAAAGTTACCGTCTGTCGACTTATCTCGCCGAACAAATCAAAAGCCGCGCCTTTCTGAAAATCGCCGGCAAACCCGAATTAAATCTGGTTTGTTTTCGCGGCGAACCGGATTGGATAACGCTGTCCGGCTGGGATGATTGGAACGCACGGCTGCAATCGTATCTTCTGCGTCAAGGATCTATCTTTGTTTCGCTTCCCGTTTACCGCGAGTCGCGCTGGCTGCGAACGGTGTTTCTTAACCCATTCACGAATGAAGAAATAATTGATGCCTTGATGACCAACGTGGATGCCTTTGCCGCCAACATTTAAAAATCATTGCGTGAGTGGCAAGCGAGATGGTCTTTCACTTAACGAGCCTTATGAAAATAAGCTGTTTCATTTGCTTTGATTATAAAACCGGACTAGCAGTTAAGTCGAAAAGCGGCTATTGCGTTCTTTTTGGTTCGTAAACGCGATCTCAAGAATGTAGAGTTTCACTTGCTCAACACAGGACATTTTGCGCTTGAAGAAGATTGTGTTCAAATCGCACATTATATTCTTAGTTTCATAAGAATAAACAAGAAGAACAAAATGGCTTCGAGCAAACCGATTAAACAGGTTGAAGAAAAGCGAATTCCGACCTCTGCCGTCAAAGAGGTTTTAAGTAACCGCGTAACGGCGGCTGAAGTTACTCTAAATTATTGAAGTATTTCCACTTATTTGAATAAACCGCTTAAGCCGCAATAAACGAAACTACAAATAAATATCCAAAATTCGCAAGAAAACCTTTCTTTAAATCCTCGAACGACAAAACATTTTCGCTTCAAATTAAATCCAGCCGCTCAAAGATAATGAAAAACATTGTCAGCCAGCCTCGTTTTTGTTTTGCCTGCAAAAATTGGCAAACCGATTGCGCTACTTACCTGTGTGTTGCCGAAGGCTGTAAAACACGGGCGCAAAACCTTGTAGATTCTACAAAACGATGAAGTTTCAACCATTCGTTACCCGCGTCAAATCGGCTCTCGGCAGGCACGAGAATTAATTATTAAGGAGTAAACAAATGAAACAAGCACTTATATTGCTTTTGATTTGCTTGTCGTTCGCCGCTATCGCGTTCGGACAGACGAGCAAAGGCTTTATCGTCGGCAGCGTCGTTGACCCGAACGGCGCGGCGGTGCCGAACGCGGCTATCAAAATTACCAACAAGGAGACCGGAGCGACTAGAGAAACGGTTTCCGGCGACGACGGGGCGTATCGTCTCGATGCGGTTGACCCCGGAACATACACGATGACCGTCACGGTGAGCGGCTTTCAAACTGCGACGCGCGAAAACGTCGTCGTCGCGGCGGCGCAGACGGCGGAAGTTCCCGTTACATTGACACTGACGGGCGCGACAGCGACCGTTGAAGTTACCGCAGATTCGACCGTCGAGCTGCAAACGACCGGCGGAGAGCGGTCTAATACTTTTGAAACAAGACAAATTACCGAGCTGCCCGTCGTCGGGCTGAATCCGACGAATTTGGTTTTCACTTTGCCGGGCGTGGTGGATATTGGCAAAACGGCTGCGGGCGGATTTGCCCAAGGTACGGAATTTTCCGTTAACGGCTTGCGCGGGCGCGCCAACAACCAGTTGATTGACGGACTCGACAACAACGACAATTCAATCACCGGGCAATCGTATCAACCGACGGTGCGCGACGGCTATAACGAAGTCGCCATTCTGCAATCGAATTATTCGGCGGAATACGGGCGCGCCGGCGGCGCAATCGTCAACGTGACGACCCGTTCGGGGACGAACAGATTTCGCGGTTCTGTTTACGACGTGATACAAAACAGCGCGTTCAACTCGCTCACTTCGGGACAAAAGCAGCGCGGATTAACCGAAGTTCCGCAGCTTGCCGAAAACACTTTCGGCGGTTCATTAGGCGGACCGATTCTGAAAAATAAACTGTTTTTCTTCGGAAGTTTTCAAGCCGATTTGATTCGCAGCAGTACGGAAACATCCCGAATTGTGCCGACGGCGGCGGGCTTTGCCACGCTTCGCTCGCTGTTTCCGCAAGGCGCGAACACGAACGTGGATTATTATCTGGGAATCGTCGGAAATAATCGCGGGGTGACGAATCCTTTCAGCGTCGCTTTAGGAAACGGTCGCCCGAACGTCGAATTCGGTACGGTCTCGCGCGTCGCGCCGCAGCCGGTCAATACTTACGATTATATTACCCGCGTTGATTACACGCCGACGAGCCGGGACTCTCTTTCGTTTCGCTATCTGGCGACCAAACAAAATTTCGTAAACCAGTTTCCGACCGTTTTTGAAGGATACGAAGTTGACGTGCCGAGCTTGACGCAGAATTTTTTTGCTTCATACACGAGAAACTTTTCGCCGAACGTAACGAATGAATTTCGTTTCGGCTACGGTTATGTCGATGTTTTATTCGCCCCGCGCAATGAAGCTGTCGGAGCCAGTGGCGCGCAAATTAGTTTTTCCGGCGCGGGACTCGGGCGCGGCATTTCCAGCGCGGGACTTAGCAGCACTTTCCCTCAAGGCAGAACATTTAACAACTATCAATTTCAAGACACCGTTACCTTTACGGTGGGCAATCACACTTTTCGCGCCGGCGCGGATTTGAACGTCCAGCGAGCGATGCAGCTCGTGCCGTTTAATTCGAGAGGCACGGTTACATTTACGTCCGGCGACGGATTTACCGCGCTCGGCAATTTCGTTGACGGTTTCTCCGGCGGAGGCGGTTCTTTTAATCGCGTCTTCGGCGACCAGAGAGTTTCTCCAAATGCTTTTTATCAAAACTATTTCATCAACGACGAGTTTCGTCTCCGCGAAAACTTGACGCTTAATCTCGGTTTGCGCTACGAAAATTACGGAACGCCTTTTAATAATGTGAAATTTCCGGCGTTTGCCGGATTCGACGTTCCGATTGATACCAGAGCCGAGCAAAAGAGCGATAAGAACAATTTCGCGCCGCGCGTATCTTTCGCTTATTCGCCGGATTATAAAAACGGCTTCGGGCGCAGTCTGTTCGGCGAGCGCGACACGGTGATTCGCGGCGGTTTTGCGGTCAATTACGATGTATTTTTCAATAACATTTTGAGTAATACCGCCGCGAATTCTCCCAACGTGCGCTCGGCTACTATCCTCGGAGTTCAGGCTGGTAACGCGCGCGGATTCAACAACGCTTACGTCAATCAACTGCCGTCGAGCGCGAATTTGAATCCGCTGGCGCCCATTACGACGATTGACCGGAATTTAGTCAATCCGCAATCGTATGTTTATAATCTCGGCGTGCAGCGCAAATTGTTCAGCGACTACATTTTCGATGTCGCTTACGTCGGTTCGCGCGGCATGCGCCTTTTTGTTACCGAGCAGCTAAATCCGCTCGTGAACGGCGTGCGTCAGAATCCGTCGCGGGGAAGTATTCAAATCCGCACAAATGGAGCGGATTCCAACTACAATTCGCTGCAAACGCGCTTCGAGCGCGGCTATAAAAACGGTTTCCTAATGCGCGCCACTTACACCTTCTCGAAGACGATTGATAACGTCAGCGAGATTTTTACGACCACCGGCGCAACGGCTTTCGGCAGCAACCCGTTTGACCGAAGCGTTGACCGCAGTCTTTCGTCGTTCGACGTTCCGCACGTCGGAACGCTGACGGCTCTTGTTGATGTTCCGACCTTCGGAACGACGGGCGTGTTGCGTTCGATTCTGAAAGGCTTTACCTTGTCGGGAATATACCGCGTGCAATCCGGCGCGGTGGAAAACGCTTACGTCGGCGGCATTGATTTGAACGGAGACGGCAATTCCAACAATGACCGCCCGGCTTACAGCAACCTTACAGCACCCGAAAACAGCGTGGCGATTCGCAGCACTCTTTTAGGTATTGCCGGAAACGGCTACGTTAATGCAAACGGCGATCCGATAAATCTGGCGGACGCGCGATACGTGGTTGACCGCAATATTCGGACAAATCTCGTCGGGCGCAACAACCTGCGCGGACCCGTTTTCAATCAACTCGATATGTCTCTTCAGCGCAGCATTCCGCTGACGTTTTTAGGAGTTGAAACGGCGCGTTTCGATTTGCGGTTTGATTTCTTCAATGTTTTGAACAGACCGAGTTTCACGCCGGGAACGGGCGATGTTACAAGCACCATCTTTAACGACCCGTATGCCGAAGGCGAAGGGACGAACCGGACGGGTAGAATTCAACTCAGGTTCTCATTTTAAAACATTTGCTTGTCAACGTGAATTGCCGGTTCAACTTTCAGTAATTGAAAGTTGAACCGGCAATTCATGCGCGATGACTTTGGCTATAACCGCTTGCAAGGTTTTTTATCAGCGTCTCTTCGTCAGATAAAAAACCTTGTGTTTTCTGCGTTGATTCCGCTTCAGCCTATGTTTTGTTTTTTATTAAAGGTATATTGTTTAGTCTAAATGCTTCCAGCCTAACCTTTGCCAATCCTGCTGTTGAGCGTGGTTTTCTTATCAATCAGGTTTTTACCATTTCTCCATCGTTTGGTATTAGAATTTTTGAATCTAATTTTTTGTCCGCTAAGGCTTTTCTCAGGTCTGTTCGTTTTATGAAACAATGATTTACGGTATCCATATGAACGGCGATAATTCGTGTTTTCGGAAGTTTTTCCTGAACTTTTATTATGTCATCCGGCGTCATTGTGATAGGTTCACCCGTTAAGAATTTTGCTCCTCCGGCATTAAGAATAGTTATTTTAGGATCAAATTTTAAAAGTGCCTTCTCTACATCTTCACACCAAATCGTGTCGCCTGCTAAATAGATGGATTCCTTTTTATGACTGAAAACAAAACCGGAAACCTCGCCCATTTTTTTACCGATCTCGCCTGTTCCGTGTTGTCCGCTTGTTCTGTTGATAGTTATTCCTTCCCAATTCAAGTTGGAACCGATTGGTTGAATATTTTTAAATCCCTGTTCCTTGATTTCCTGGCTGTCGCTTGGCTGGCAAAAAATAAGTTTATTTTTGTCAATTAAATTTTGTGCCGCAATATCCCAATGGTCTCTGTGTAAATGGGTAATTACAATAGCATCCGCTTCATTAAGCAAATGGGTTAATTCTGAATTACCGACGGGTAATTCAACCAATGGAAACCTGATTTCGGTGCCACAATTTTGAACGGGATCTAAACCATTTTTCGTCGACAACATTGGATCAATAAGTAACTTTTTATGGTTTATTTCAATAACCAATGTTGCGTGTCTCAGAAGCCTGATACTGGCTTTATTTTTCATTTGGATTGTTTGTGCTGATAGTAAATAGGGCGTTGTGCCTAAAAGAAGTAAGTTTTGTAGGAATGTTCTGCGTTTCATGTTTTTTTCTGCGTAATTTATATTACGCCGAACGATTTACAGCTTTGTGTCAGCAGCGTCATTTCATATTCTACTATTTTCAACCCGAACGAGCTGCGGTTTTAAGATTGCAGTTCTTGTTCGCTGTATAACCCCAATTTAATTCCGTATCGCTTGATTTTTTGGTTGAGCGTCGTTAATTTTAATCCCAGTAGTTCCGCCGCTCGCGTTTGGCTTCCGTTACTTTGAACAAGAGCATTTCTGATTAAACCTATCTCGAAATTTTGCACTACGTCTTCAAAGGAAATCTTTTGGCTTTCATCTTCAAAATTGAAATTCGCCTGCGCGACTTTCAGCACGCCGATTTCTCGCATAACCAGCAGACTTAAAGTTTCCAAAGCCTCTAGGCTGTTTTTCTTCAAAAGCGTAAGCGAGGCGTTTTCAACTTGTTCCAATTTATCGGTCGCCAAAAACAATGGATTATTGTTGTTCGTAGTCATTGTTTACTTCTCTAGCGCGGGTTAAAACCAAATATTCCGAAAAGGACGCTTTCGCAACGCGCTTATTATAAATAATGGTAACGGGTAAATAGCGCTTTTCAAGTGCCATTTATTATTAAAAATCCAATACCAATTAGGGAAAACTAATTCTATTCTAGGTTTCAGGATTTTTATTTAATTTCTGAAACATCTAAAACGTATTTTCGAAACAGAACTTTTTTCAACTCTTCGGCAAGCGCCGGGTTGCTGTTTTTAAGTTTGAGCAGGTATTCGTCCGATTTCTCCCGATTTCCCGTTTCAGAAAAATTAAGTCCGAGATTATACGCGACCTCATCCCAATCGGGCGCCAGACGTTCGGCTGCCAAAAAATATTTAAGGGCTTTTTTCTTTTTTCCTTCGCGGCTGAAAACCACGCCCAGATTATTGAGCGGGTCGGCTCTTTGAGAATCGAGTTTGATCGCTGACTCGAAATCAGCTTTGGCTTCCCGGTATTTCTTTAAGTTAAAAAGAATCGTACCTCGAATGTTATAAGCTGCGGAGAAATCGCCTTTCGGTAGTTTTATCGCCTGATTGACGATTGCCAAAGCGTCCGCGTCTTCGCCCGCGCGATGCAGCGCGTTTGCGTAATTGCATAAAGTAACCGTATCGTTCGGGGAAATTTCGAGCGAGCGGCGGAAAGCGGAAAAGCTGTCGCCGATTTTGCCGACGTTGTTTAGTGCCAAAGCGAGACTGTTATAAGCGTTTGCGCTTCTCGGCGCGATTTCTATGGTTTTTAAGAAGATTGCGATGGCTTCGTTGTCGCGCCGCAAATTGTAGAATGCCATTCCCAGATTAAACAGTATTTGTTCGTTACGGGGCGCGAGGGAATCGGCTTGAAGCAAAAATTCTAAAGCGTTCAGGTAATCTTTTTTAAGAGTCGAGAAAACGCCTCGATTATTAAGCTCGATGGCGCGGGGCGATAAAGCGGAATTTTCTGACGAAGAAGAATTCTCGATAAATCGCGTTTCCGGTTTAATGCTGCCGTCTTTTTTTATTTCGGTTGACGCGCTTTTATCGCTTTCACCGTTGAATTTTAATAGATTTTCAGAGTTCGTTTGCCCGACGGCGAACGAAGCGGTTATAAAAATTGCCGTTAAAGAAATAAATAATTTTTTCATAATTCTCCCGAATCAAAGAACCTTGTTTTGCCATAATCGGACACGCGCAAAACTATCGGTGCTTTGTTCAGAAGTAAGTATCGAAAATTTTCGGCTGCGGAAAAATAGCCATTTAACAATTATTTTTTAATACCATTCTCAAGATGAAGTCTGACGGCAAGCAGAAAGACAGGTGCTTCAAAAAAGTTACTAAAACTCTTACCGGACAAAAATTAGATATTTCAAAATATCATTTGACTCTGTATTCGAGTGCAGGTTTTAGACTGTTTTCTGTCGGGTCAATCCCGAACATTAAATTTAAGGAAAACAAAGGAATTATAAAATTATGAAGGATACAACGGTTAAAAATATCGAAACAGTTTCCACCGAGGAATTAGTAATTCGTTTGCAGCAAAACCCGGAACTCCAGTTATGGAATGTGTTGACGAGTGAGTATTACAGCAATGAAAACATTAAAGGCTCGCGGCACGTTCCCCTTGACCAGATCGGGCGCGAACTCGCCGACAAAAATCTTCCACGTAACACGGAAATCATAGTTTATTGCGCCGGACCGGAATGCCCGCAGAGCGGAACGGCGGCGCAAAAACTTCAAGCTCTCGGCTACACCAACGTCAAAGCGTATGAAGGAGGACTGGAAGAATGGGAAGCAGCCGGACACAGTATTGAAAAGGAAAAACAACAGTCGGCGGCTTGCCATTGAAAAAATTTAAAAAATAACTCTTGACTCTGTATTGGAGTATAGGGTTTACAATCTTAATAATGGTTCACTAAACCAAATAAGTAAGGAGGCGAAATAAGGAGGCGAAATGATGAATAACACTAAAGTAAATCAAGAAAAGGCACAGGAAAAACAAGACGCCACAGTAAAGAAAGAAGCTGTTTCAGCAGAAGAAGTGGGCGAACCGAAAGAAGGCTGCAGTTGTTGCGGCGGAAGAAAGGAAAAGAAATAGTTGTCGCTAGAAGGAAGACGGCGGAGACGCTTTAGCTGAACTCCGCCATCTTTTATAAAACAAGTTTTCTTAAGGAAAGGCGAAAGATTATGACAAGAGCTTTTAGCTACATGCAAGATACGGAAAGCATTTCCGGCAGCCAGTTAAAAATCGGCGAAGTGTCAAAACAGAGCGGAATCGGTATCGAAGCCTTGAGATTTTATGAAAAAAGCGGGCTGCTTGACCGTCCCGGGCGAACCTACAGCGGTTATCGCCTCTACGATGAAGGCGTTTTAGAACGACTGGCATTTATCAAACAGGCTCAACTATTGGGATTCGCTCTTAATGAAATTAAGGAAATCATTGCGCACAAACAAGAAGGCATAAGTCCCTGCGCGGAAGTTAGGGAGATTGTCCGAATGCGCTTAAGTGAACTTGACGAAAGAATCAAGCAAATGCATCGGTACCGCAGGGAACTGGCAACAACCCTCGTAGAATGGGATAAAACAGGCGAAGCCGAAGGACACGTTTGCGGGCTAATCGAAGGCTCGCATATCGAACACAGCATAAATCACAAGAAGATTGGAAAACAATAATTTTAGTTAAACAAATCAAATTAAAGGAATTATAGGAGTTAAAAAAACATGGAAAATCAAACAAATAAAACTACCGTTGTCGCTTCGGACATTGTCTGCGGCGGATGTGCCGGAGCTATCAAGAAAGCTCTCGGCAAAGTCGGCGGCATATCACAAGTCGAAGTGGACGTTGATACCAAAACCGTGAGCGTCGAACACAACAATGAAGTCAGTCGCCAAAAGATTGTTGAAGTCCTCGACGATGCAGGATTTCCAACTGACTGAAGAATAAAAAAGCAAAGGAGCTTTTTCAAAAATACAAGAGGGTTAATCGAATGAAAGCAGAAACAATGGTAATGGCGAACACAAAAGTGACGGATCCGGTTTGCGGAATGCAAATCGATCCGACGAGCGCGGCAGGAAAAATTGATTACAACGGCGAGACTTTTTATTTTTGCTCGAAATCCTGCCTGGAAAATTTTAACCGCGAGCCTGCCAAATATCCAAAAGAGACAAAGGCGGTTGTCACCGGCGCGTGCAATGTCGCCGCGGCATCGGGTGTTAACAGGGAAGATGTTACGAGCGGAACGCGAACCGATCTTTTTACCCCAAACGGCGCCGGCGAGCGTGTAGATTTGCCGATTACGGGGATGACCTGTGCGGCGTGCGCCAACCGGATTGAAAAGAAACTCAGCAAGCAGGCAGGCGTCGGGTCGGCTTCGGTTAATTTTGCGACGGCGAAAGCTACGGTTAACTACAATCCCGATAAAATCAACGTCTCCGACTTAGTTCAGACCGTTAAAGATGTCGGCTACGGCACGGCAGGAACATCAAAAATCGAATTCGCGGTCGATGATTCGGCGCGCCCTTCCGGTTCAAGCGTGCAGCTTGAAAATTATCTTTCAAAGCTGCGCGGCGTAATCAAAGTCAATTTTAATCTGGCGACTATGGACCTGGCGGTCGAGTATTTATCAAGCGCTACGAACGCTGAGACGATTCAGCGCGCAATCGAAGATTTTGGCTATAAAGTTCGCAAAGTTTCGGGCAGCGAAGAGGCATCCGAAGATTCTATTGAAGCCGCTCACGCCGCAGAATACAGCGAACTCAAGCGCAAATTCTGGATTGCCTGCGTTTTATCATTGCCTGTTCTGGTGATTGCAATGTCGCACGGGGCAATCGAATTTTTGAACTTTCCAGGGGTCAACTGGCTGCAATTGGCTTTAACGATTCCGGTAATTTTCTACTGCGGAGCGCAATTTTATCTTGGCGCGTGGGCGGCTTTCAGGCATCGGGCGGCGGATATGAATACATTAATTGCCGTCGGCACAAGCACGGCATTTATTTATTCAATTCTTGCCACCGCGTTTCCTTCATTTTTTGCTTCGGCAACCAGCGCGGCAATGCCCGGAATGGGAAATATGGGCGGCGAGACGATGATGGTTCCGGTTTATTTTGAGGCGGCGAGCGTCATCATCGCCTTAATTTTGCTGGGTAAAATGATGGAATCAAGGGCTAAGGGACAAACCGGCGCAGCCATTCGCAAACTCATCGGTCTTCAAGCGAAAACCGCCCGCGTTGTGCGAAACGGCGTCGAAATGGACGTTGAAACGGAAGAAGTTGTTCCGGGCGATATTGTCATTGTGAGACCGGGCGAAAAAATTCCGGTTGACGGAAGTATTTTAGAAGGAGGTTCCGCGATTGACGAATCGATGCTGACGGGCGAAAGCCTGCCCGTTGAAAAGAAAACGGGCGACGAAGTTTTCGGAGCGACGCTCAACAAAACCGGCGCTTTTCGCTTCTCGGCAACAAAAGTCGGCAAAGATACCGCTTTACAGCAAATCGTCAGGTTGGTTCAGGACGCGCAAGGGTCAAAACCGCCGATTGCTAAACTTGCCGATACAATCAGCGGAATTTTTACGCCAATCGTGATTTCGATTGCTGTCGCCACTTTCGTTATTTGGTTTATCTCTGCGTCACCTGAAGTCAGATTTACGATGGCGCTGGTCAATTTCGTCTCGGTTTTAATCATCGCCTGCCCGTGCGCATTAGGACTAGCGACACCAACCGCCATTATGGTCGGAACGGGCAAGGGCGCGGAAAACGGCATTTTGATTAAAGGCGGCGCGAGTCTGGAAACCGCTCATAAACTAAATACAGTCGTGCTTGATAAAACCGGAACTATTACCAAAGGCGAACCCGAATTAACCGATGTTATCGCGGCTGACGGTTTTGCCGAAAACGATTTACTGCGACTAATCGCGTCGGCGGAAAAATCAAGCGAACATCCGCTGGCGGCGGCAATCGTGCGCGGCGCGGAAGACAAAAAACTGACGTTTGAAAAAGTGGAAAATTTCAATGCTCTCGAAGGGCGCGGAATCGAAGCGCTTGTCGGCGGAAAGGATTTACTGCTCGGCAATTTGCGGCTAATGAATGAGCGAAAGATTGATCTTGGCTATGCGGAAAGAGCGGTCGAGAAATTGAGTGATGAAGGCAAAACACCGATGTTCGCGGTTGTCGGCGGAAAATTTGCCGGAATCGTCGCTGTCGCCGACACGATAAAACTCAAATCGAAAGACGCAATCCAAACATTACAAAATTTAGGTTTGGAAGTAGTGATGATGACGGGAGATAACAAACGCACGGCGGAAGCTGTCGCCGCTCAGGTCGGAATTAAGCGCGTTTTAGCTGAAGTTCTGCCCGCTGAAAAAGCGGACGAAATCAAACGACTGCAAGCGGAAAAGAAAATTGTCGCAATGGTTGGCGACGGAATCAACGATGCTCCGGCGCTCGCTCAGGCTGACGTTGGAATCGCCATCGGCACGGGAACCGACGTTGCCATCGAAGCGAGCGACATTACGCTCATCAAAGGCGATTTAAGCGGCGTAGCTACCGCAATTGCATTATCTAAAGCCACGATCCGGTCGGTCAAACAAAATCTGTTCTGGGCGTTTATTTATAATGTCATCGGAATTCCGATTGCTGCCGGACTGCTTTATCCTTTTTTCGGCATTCTGCTTTCGCCGATTTTAGCCAGCGCGGCGATGAGCCTTTCGTCAGTATCGGTTGTCGCAAACAGTTTAAGACTGCGCTCATTTAAAGCTGTGGGCGCATAGGGGAGAAGCGAATTTATGGACACCACGGAAATTTTAGTTTTGATTGGCGGCGGCGCATTAATCTTATTTGTTTTATGGTATTTTTTCGGCGAGCGCGAACAGGTCGCCGCCGAAACGAATGAATCAGGAATGCAGGAAGTAAAAGTTAGGGTCAAAGGCGGTTATTCGCCGGACGTGATTGTCGTTAAAAAGGATGTGCCGGTTCGCCTGAACTTTTACCGCGACGAAACATCTTCGTGCAGCGAGCAAGTCGTTTTTGGCGATTTCGGAATTGCCAGAGATTTACCCGCGTTCAAAACTACCGCGGTGGAATTTACGCCTGATAAAACCGGTGAATTCATTTTTGCCTGCGGCATGAATATGCTGCGCGGGAAACTGATTGTCGAGTAGTTATTTAGACCTTACCTTTCCGAAATTGACTTCAGGCTGATTGGGCATCAGAACTGGGACGTTGTTTCGCCTCTTCCCCCAAACAACAATGGGAAGCAAAAATGTGGAACGGCGGCAAGATTAGAAATCGCCGTCCACAATTTCCAGTTAAGTTACTAACCGTAGTTCGGGAGTGATAAAATCAAATTCACAAACCAAAATTAAAAATGGAGGGCTTGACTTATTTCGAGTTTGAGTAAAGCATACGAAAATGCAGGTTAGTTGGAACATTCCCGCAAACGAGTCTCCGGTCGTCTTTCAAAAACAAGCGCAGTGGTCGGGATTAAAACTCGAACACGCCCGCGTCCGTCCCGGCGAACTGCACGAGTTCGCTCCGGCGACGCACGAAATCACGATTTCTCTCGCCGGCACACTCACGACCCGACGGCAAACCGCCGTCGGCAAGCAACAAATTCAAGAATGCCTAACCGGTAATTTTTGCCTGAACGCCGCCGGGCAATCTTTGTCGGCTCGCTGGAAGGATGAATTTGAATACCTGATGATTAACGTCGAACCGGCATATCTAGCGCAAGTCGCCCGCGAAAACAATTTTTCAGGACAGCCCGAGATAATGGAAATAATTCCGACCGATGACGGCGACCCGTTGATAAAGCATATCGGGATGGCGCTTCTTTCCAATAACGTAGCCGACGGCGATTTGTCCGGGCGGCTATACATTGACTCGCTCGTGCAAACCTTAATGCTTCATCTGTTAAAAAAATATACTTCAGTATCTGCCGCAGATTTTCGCGGCGGTCTCCCCGCCTACAAGGTGCGCCAAGTCGAAGAATTCGTCCGCGAAAATTTAGACCGTGATTTGTCTCTTGCGGAATTGGCTGAAGCGGCGAATTTAAGCCAATTTCATTTCGCTCGCGCTTTTCGACGCACGACCGGAATTACTCCGCGCGAGTTTTTAATGCAGAAACGCATCGAGCTTGCCAAAGATTTGCTGGCGCACAGCAATCTGCCGATTGTCGAAATCAGCAATCGCGCCGGTTTCAAAAATCAAAGCCACTTTACCAATCTGTTCCGCAAATTAAATCTGCTGACGCCGAAAGTCTGGCGGCAAATCAAACATTCATAGAAGCTGTTTGAAATCTCAAATCGGCTCCAAAGGGCGGAAAAGAGTCTGCAAACAGCTTCTTCATAAGTTTTAAAGATGCGGATTTCAAAATTACGCGCCTTTTATTTTTGTATAAATGCCGCTATATCGTCGCACAACCGCTGACTTTCGGTGATATATAAGCCGTGCGAACTATTTTCATAAATTTTCAGTTGGCTGTTCGGCAAAAGCTCATGAGTTCTTTTTGCCGTAATTTCCAAAGGGCTGCTGTCGTCGCGGTCGCTGTGAATAATCAAGGTCGGCACGGTGATTTTTTTCACTTCTTCTCGCTGGTCAGACTCAAAACAGGCGCGCAGCATTTCGGCGGCGGCACGCGGCGAAGCCTGCAAAGTCAACGCAACGCCCCAATCTATCAATTCCTGCGAAATTTTTTCGTCAGGTTTTTCGATGCCAAAAAAGGGCAGCGCAATTTTGCCGACGTAACCGGCGCGGTCTTTTTTCATAGCTGCCAACGATTCTTCAAAAAAACTCGCGTCAATGCCTTGCGGATTGTCCGACGTTTTAAGTAGAAAGGGAGTCGTGCCGGAAACGAACACGATTTCCGAGACTCGCTTTTCGCCGTATTTTGTCAGATAGCGCGTAACGATTCCGCTGCCCATCGAATGCCCGGCGAGCGTTGCTTCTCGCAAATCGAGATGTTCTAGAACCGCCGCTAAATCGTCAGCAAGCGTGTCGTAATTATAACCGTCCCAAGTCTGTTCGGAACGACCGCAGCCGCGCTGGTCGTAAGCGATACAGCGCAGCCCACGATTCGATAAATCGTTCATCACGTATTCCCACGAATCGCAATTTATGCACCAGCCGTGAACTAAAACAACCGGTTTCTTGCCACTGCCCCAATCTTTGTAAAAAAGTTTCGTGCCATCTTTTGTCTCTATAAATGTCATAAGTATCTCCCTTTATTTCTTAAAATTAAATTCCTGAACGTGCGCGTTTTTTGTTTATTTTGCGCCATCGGAATTTAAGGTTTTCATATCTGGCGGACGCATTCAATTACCTCAAAGGTAATGGCACGGATTTATTTTGTGGTATAGATTTTAAGAATGAGTCTTGTCGAATCGAAAAAAGTCGGAGAGCTTTTGCGAGAATGGCGCACGCGGAGACGTTTGAGCCAGCTTGATTTGGCGCTCGACGCTGATATTTCGCCGAAGCATTTGAGTTTTCTTGAAACCGCACGCTCGCAGCCGAGCAGAGAAATGATTTTGCGGCTTGCCGAACACATGAAAATTCCTTTGCGCGAGCGCAATCTTCTGCTGACAGCTGGTGGGTTTGCGGCTGTGTTTCCGAACAGATCGCTCGACGACGAATCTCTGACAGCCGCCCGAAAAGTCGTCGAGTTAACCCTCACGCGGCTCGAACCGAACCCGGCATTAGCCATTGACCGGCACTGGACGCTCGTTTCGGCAAACAAAGCTGTTAATTTTTTATTGTCGAAGGTTGATGCGTCAATGCTTGCTCCGCCCGTCAATGTCCTGCGTCTCAGTTTGCATCCGAACGGACTTGCGCCGCAGATTATCAATTACGCGGAATGGCGCAAGCATCTCGTCGAACAATTGAATAGGCAAATCGAAATCACAGCCGATACTTTTTTGATTAAGTTAGCGCAGGAGTTGAAAAGCTATCCAAGCCGCAAATCCGCGAAGAACAAATTTCAAATTAACGCGCCTGATTATTCGCGCTTTGCCGTTCCCTTACGTTTGATGACGGACGATGGCGAGCTTTCATTCATCAGCACGACGACCGTTTTCGGGACGCCGATTGACGTAACGCTTTCGGAACTCGCCGTCGAATCTTTCTTTCCCGCCGATGCAAAAACGGCGCAGATTATGAGCCGTCTTGCCCGGTAACAAAACTTTTGAGGCAACGGGTTAATTCACATCAATACCGAAAATTTCAAATTTAACCAAAATTCCATATACAAATCAGATCCAATTAAAACTCGCACTTATTTTCCTTCCTTATATTCTTTCCGCAAGCACAAGCAAGAAACGGCAAGCAGAGGAAAGACAGCAGAATTTTTAGTTATTAAAATTTCTTTATTAATCCGAAATTTCGGGTTTTTGAGGAAAATAATATGCGAAAAATTTATGTTGTTTTATTGGTTTTTATCATTTACGTGAGTGCCGCTTTCGCTCAATCGGAAGGCACAAGCGAAGCGTTTAATCGCGGAACTTCCGCGGCGAATGACGGTCAATTTCAACTGGCGAAGATGTATTATGAAAGCGCGCTCGAATCGTTAAAACAAGCCGGATTAAACAATTCGGCACAGGCGGCAAAAATCGAATACAATCTCGGAGTTTGTAATTTTCGGTTGGGTGAGTCCGGCGAAGCTGTCAAGCATTTCAAAGTAGCGGTTCGCTTGAGGGATGGAAAATACCAAAAGGCGTTTTACGCGCTCGGAATGGCGGAAGCTGAACTCGAAAATTGGAAGGCGGCGAAAGAGTCGTATCTTTCGGCAATTAATCTTAAAAAAGACGACGCGGAAGCGTGGTTTGATTTGGCGCTGATTTTTTGCCGCGAGAAAAATTACGAACAAGCGGCGAAAGGCTTTCACGCGGCAATCAAATACGGCGCGTCCGATTTGGCGGCGAGCCATAACAATCTCGGCGTAATTTTGGCTTTCGGCGGCGCGATAGATTCGGCTGAAGCGGAATTTCAAATCGCATTCTCGCAAGCAGGCGAAAAATTTCCCGAAGCCAGACAAAATTTGCAAATTCTCCGCGCCTTTCGACGGAATCGTAAGCCGGAACTGCTGGCAAAACTTGAAATAAACCAAAAGAAAATACTAAACGACGAGGTGAAAAACCGTTAAGCGATAAACAATCGGATATGATGGCGATTTTGAAACTCTTAGAGTTGAGGCGCGACGAAACGATGTGACGGAACATTCGCTCGAATCGGCGGACGTTACCAAACTTTATTTGCACTTGCAAATTAAAATCCGTTAGTAATTATTCAGGAACAAATCGAGGCACAACGCAAGTTCCTGCCAATTGCGGCGGCGAACGGTTTTCTTGGAATTGTATCAGTACGGTTTCGCGCCATTTCCGTTAGAACTTCGGTCAGTTTAGTGACGCCGCTTCGTATTTGTTTTTCGTCAAACGCCGCGTAGCCGAAGACCAAACCTTTGCGCGGATATGTGTTGATGCTGTGATCGGAAATAGCCGATAATCTGAGACCTGCTTCAGCCGCTTTCCGCGCC
>MWVV01000311.1_pt1 | contig 17902 bp, 26 predicted proteins | sample 1047281 | NCBI WGS metagenome assembly MWVV01 (sample SAMN06349986, study PRJNA376086) | soil metagenome | isolation source: PT-2 sample Antarctic (ecotone) soil | place: Antarctica | collected 2015-01-13 | reverse complement strand
ATTAATCAAACGCCCGAAGGTTAGCATTGCCCGATGATTAGGATTGCTCCCACCTACGCTTTCGGCAAGCTCCGCGTTTACCTCTACGTCTGGCGCCTCCGTTTAAGGCTCTGGTAGCAGGTGAAAAAAGGTCGCTATCGGACGCAGCAATTGAGGTAATGCGGGTACTGCAAATTGCTTTCGAGAATTCATCCCTCAAAGCACAAGAAGTGGTAGTCGGCGCCCAAAATAATTATGCACCGGGCCTGCATAACTGTGTCTTCGGTGCATACTTTCGTGGAGCGCTAGAGGTTGTGGCTCTCCGCCGCGCGGAGAGTGGCCACGTCCGCAAGTGCCGTAGATGGCGCTACCACATCGGGCCGACTGGAACCGCTTTATGCACAAGGGCGCGCATCCCCTCTTCTCACGTCTCGAAATAGTTTTAAGTAGGGTTGCAAGAAATTCTGAAAAACAAACGCCTTTCGTACTGATTTATATACACTGGAGAGCGCCCAGGCGCACCTTCAGTGCTATGGCCCTTCTCCCTTTGACCGTAGCAATAAGTGTCAAATCTCATAAATCAGGTACAAAGCATATGGTCAAACTCAAAAAAACTTTTCTCACCGCAGCGGTGACAGCAACCTTTCTCTTCATCATGGGAATAGTCGCCGCACCATCCGCACAAGCCTCGCCGGTTGATTTCACCACGCAAGGGTCATTTAACGGCGGCGGCAATTCAATTACCTTCGGCAGTGGCGCCAACAAGATGACGATCCTCTATAACGGATTGTCCAGCGTGGTCGATGCTTCTCCCACTACCTTTGCCAGCCTCGGAGCGTTCAAGGTCTCAGTCAAAGGCAACGGAGCGAATATTACGCCCGGAACTACCTTCGATCTGTGGATCACACAGGACGGAGACAACGCTAGCTTTTCATCGTCGCTGGCCGGGAGAATCCGGCGGATGTCGAGCACCAGCCTAGTCACCTTCAGCACCAGCACGCTGAAGGTCGGAGGCGTGACTTTTGATCTCTTCAACAATCCGTTGGCACTCGTGCCGCCGAGCACGAATGGCGGACTAACAACAGTGCAAGCCAGCGTCACGGCGGCCCCCGTGCCGGAGCCTGCCAGCATGATCTTGCTCGGCACCGGCCTTGCAGGCATCAGTGGAATGATTCGTAAGCGCCGTCAAGCTAAAGCTGAGTAACGTCGATAAGGGCAACAACTCACTCCGAGCGCAAGCGGCAGGTGAGCGCTCAATAGTGAAGGCCTACCCGTTGCCCGGTAGGCCTTTTCTCTTTCTCGGGAAGTGCGATGGCGAGCCTTCACACTAGCCACCTACCACGTAATTTTCTCGCGCTGCACGGTCCGTACACTTTCCTTCAAGACGACAGCTATCAACCCTTCAACTCTCTTTGCCTTCCCACTTCCTGCCCAACCATGCGGGCGATCTCCTGCGAGTGCTGCGACAGTTGCCGCTCGAAGTCTTCAGGATTGCCCGTCGCGGTAATCGTCGGCGAGTAAGTCACCTGTATCGGCCTCGCGCCTGAATCAGCGCGTGCTGTTAAAGGAAGCGCCTGAGCTTGCACAGGCATCGGAGCTGCCGCCGAAGTCTTCTGAAAGCCGCTCTGCCCGAACGTGAACGGCGCGCGCATGGCAGGCGTTTGCGGCGCTAAGCTGGACGGCGCCGCAAGCGTCCGCGGGGTGAATAGCCCCACGCCGCCGACGCGTGCGGCGGTGTTTGTGTTTTCGCTTGAAGCTTCGTAGTGCTCCCATGTACTTAACTCCTTGAACAAAATCTTCATTGATAACCGCGGAAAAACGGGCTCGTGCTTGATGAGGGCGGCGGCATCAGTGGCTTTGGCTGGTTCGCGACCCAGAGCGCCATTGCCACGGCTAACACAAGATCATCATGTGCACCTTCGCGCCATGCACCATAAGTGTCGTTCGCCGCGTCGGTGATCTTGACTTGAAAGTTTTCCAACTCGCGCACCAGCGTTGCAGCCTCAGATAGTCCGCTTGCAATCTTCAAGCGCTCAGTCTGCAAAGCGACCTGCACGGCGGAGACCAGATCGCGCTTCGGAACATAAGTCACCCCTCGATCATGGTTGACGCTTGCCCCCGCCGTGATGTGAATCGGCTTGAGGCGCACGCCTTTTTGAATGCTTTGGCTACAGCTCGCACCTAACGTGGAAGGAGCGAGGAGTGAGCTTCTCTTGAGAGCTTCGCGGAAGAGGTCAACAACCGGAGCCCCTACACCCGTCTCATCCACGGCTAAGCTCAACTCTTTGCCAGCGAGTGGCTCAAGGCGAAGCTTAGCAATCACATCCGAGACGATTGCCGGGTAGGACGTGCCGAGGGCATAGCGCTGCAAGTGGCGCGCGTGAAAGTTTGCCTCTTGGCCTTCGCCGTGACGCTCCAGGATGACGAGCGCCGTGTAGTCTTTCGCTTGGCCGAGGTCCAAGCCCAGAAAGTATTCCGGCTTTGGTTGTGGCACGATTCTGCTTGAAGGTCTCATCATCTTCACACTCCGAAAAGAGGCTGAACGTTGTTATCAAGTGCGCGCTGAATGTCGTCGTAAGCAAATACTTGGTCGACGGTCTCTTTGAACATGCACAAATACTCCTGCTCGAACCACCAATCGCCGATGCGCTCGCGTTCGGCGTCTAACCATTCTTTCGACATGCGCGGGCACTGGTAGGCCGTCACCTTCGCGCGGTGCCAGTCTGGACCGCCTTCCGTCCATTCGTGATGGAAGAAGCCGCGCTTACCGAAGGGCGTGCTTAGCAACGCGAGCCTGCCGCCTGAGACCGCGATCATCGGGCGCACCGCTTGGTAAAGATCATCGGGCACGCGCGAGGCTTCATCTATGACGAGCAGGCCGGCGCCGGAGAAGCCTCGGATCGTTGCTTCCTTGCCGGGCAGGGCGATGATGCGCGAGCCGCTGTCAAAACGCAGTGTGAGCGCGGTTTCCTGCGTGGCCCGAGGAGCGTCGATGAGCGCGTCATACGCCGCTTTGATCTTGGCGAAGAGTTCCTGCGATTGGCGAAGAGACGGCGAAAGCAAAAGCACAAGCGCCGGCGCTTGGTAAATTGCCGTCCAGAGAGAAATCAAACTTGTCACAGTACTCTTTCCTGATTGGCGCGAGCACAGCAGGATCATCTGTCGAGCGTCTGAGCGCAGCAGATCCGCTTGCCACGGATCGGGCTCTAAGCCTGCCCGACGGGCGAAGAGAACGGCGTCTCTGACTTCTCGTTGCCGACGTTGCTCAAGCAAATTAATCGTCGCTTGGATGAGCAACGGATTCGATGAGTCGCTTTGCTTCTCGGAGTACATCGTCTTCGGTAAAGCCGTAGGCGCTCGCCATGTCGCGCCAGTCTCGGATGTTCATGTCTACAGCTTGCTTTGGTTTGCCCTCTGTGCGGTCGGCAATCTCTTTGGCGGCGAGGACGTTTCCCTTTGCCGCTTCTTTGCAGAGCGCGCGAGCAATCGCTTCGGCATAAGTCTGCTCAGTTTTGCCGGGTGCAGTTTCGGCGAGCATCCTGCGCAACGCATCGGAGAGCGTGACACCTTTCGGGCGTCCCTTTGGGTTGCCAGACTGGCCGGGCTGCCATCGACTGCCCAGCGTGTGACCGGGTGCTAACGTGCCGTCCGGCCATTTGTTTTCCATCTGTTTATCAGGCTTCGTCATAAGGTTTTGTGTCGCGACGCCCGCCCGGAACGGAGACAGGCTTAGGCGCCGCGACCGACTGAGGGTGGAGTAGTCCCTCAGATTCCGCAGTCAAGCCGCCTTTGAATCCCATCCACGTTGCAGAGGATTGCCGACGACATGGCGAGCTACATTCTCGCGCCTTTGCGCGGCGATCAAAGCGGCTTGAATCACCAGCGGGCCGAAGTCTTGGTCGCCTCGGGCAATGTTTTGCCATTCAGGGAAACCGAGGCCAAGGCCATCGAGTTCGGCCACCTGGCGCGACAGTTCAAGGTAGCGCGCACGCGCGTCTAACATCTCGTTTGCAGCCACGCCCAGAGCTTGCCACGCGGCGCGCGCGATGGCTGCGTGTTGGTCTCTTGCGGCGCGCGCTTCGGCGGTCAAAGCACTAACGCGCGCCTTTAATGCTTCGGCTTCTTCGGTTGCTTTTGCGGCGCGAATTTCGGCCCGAGCCTCTTCGATCTTACTGTCGAGCGAAGAAAGGGCCGTTTGCAGCGCGTGGCTTGCGCTGTGCGCCGTTGTAAGGTCGGAGACTTGTATGGCACCGCTCATCATGCTCTGCTGCGACGTAGCGTATGCGGCTTGCGCTTTGCCGGCTTCGGAAGCGATCTCCTCGCGACGTTTCTCGAGCACCTTCAATTCAGTGATTAGTTTCGATGTTGTCATGTTAGTCATGCTCCCTGTGGTAGTCGGTTAAAACGATCTTGCCGGTCGAGTGCTTCCTGCTGGCGCCTTTGCGCCTCGGAACGAAAGCGGTCGAAAACGTTGGTGGATGCTTGCGACGCCGCGGCAAGCATGTGCGCGTCTCTGATCTTGGGCGCGAGGCGCTGCCAATCGGCTTCCGTCGCGCCGGGATTGGCGGTGAAGAATTGCGCCCGTAGATCGGCGTCGAGTCTGGCCGCGGCTTGGAGGCGCCGCTCTTGTGCGCGCTCTTGGGCGATGCGTTCGGCTTCGACGGAAACGCGGGCGAGGCGCTCCTGTTCGGCGAGGCGTGCGCGCTCGTTGGCTGCGCGGATTTCGGCAAAGCGCCGCTGAGTTTCTGGACTGTTTAAGTAATCGGTCATGGCTATTTTTTCCTCCAAGTTAAAATAGGGCGGGTTGGTGTTGCTAGGAGGAAACACTCCCGCCCTATGTTGTGGGTCGCGCAGCTGTCCGTGCGCGACTCACAAGCCTTTACGCCGGAATTCTCGGCTTGAGCACTTCGTAAGCATGGTTGAGGCGCTGCATGGCGGCTGTGTCGCCGCCGTGATCCGGGTGCGTAAGCTTCGCCAACTCGCGGAAGGCAAGACGGATGAGCGGAGCGGGCGCTTGCGGCGTCAAACAAAGCACGGCGAAAGCTTCGGCCTCACTTGGAACCGCTCTAGGCCGGCGAGGTGGTGGCGAATAACTCTCACCATCGTCGTACTCGTAGGTTGATTGCCAATCAGGCCGGCGATACTTCGTCCACGGGCCGGGATCGCCTTCGACGGTGGCGCTGAATGTCTCACGCGCTTGCTCAATCCACTCGCGTAAGTAATGGGCAGCATCACGTTTGATCAACCAAACGCGCCTGGTCGCATTGTAGGTTCTGAGGTAGGCCGGCACGCGCTGCTTGAGATCGTTAATCACCAGGAAGAAAACATCCTGATCAACGCTCTTAACTCGAACCTCAAAGGTCGCCTGACTTGCTGTGATCGTGATGGTCAACATGCGCGCCCCCCTTCCCCTGCCCACTGCTCAGCACGGTCTAAGGTCCGCTCAATGTAATGCTCAGTCTTATCCTTCGCTCTTGGGCTAACGGTTAAAAGCATCGACTTAATCTCGCTTCGACTCCATCGCCACTCAAAAGCACGCTTGCACCATTTGAGGTCGGCCTCAGAGTGCTGGCGCTCGCCGTTCTTTTTAAGACTTGAACGAGATAGTTCAATATTCCAGTCAGGCCATTGCACTGGCGGGTTTAGATTGATAGGTCCCCAGCTAGCCTCAACCTTCGGCGGTGGTGGTGGTAACTCAGAAGCGAGCAAATTCAAACTTTCCAACTCGGCAAAGGTCGTACATCTGCCCGAATTAGCGCGCACGATCCGCACTACGGGGCGCACACCATCGCGCTCGCGCTCGGGCTTGTTATTGAATGTGCCAGGCCAGCGAAGCGCACCCCATGAACCACCGTTGCCGCCCACTTTGCGGATCAGACGGCGGCGCTGATCCTTCCACCACTGTTCTTGCTCTTTGTCGGAGAGATCCACTTCGTCGGACAGGGCAACCCATGCCTGATAGCTCCCCGGCGATGTTTCAATGATGAGGAAAGCAATGTCTTCTAAGACTAGTGCTTGCTTCCCGTTAAGGTCATCAAGCAACCAAAAGTGACGCTCGCCGGACGGACGGACAGCCAGCGAATAGGCGCGCTCTAATCGCCCGTTGTGGAATTGTTCGTTGCGGTTTTTCTCAAGATAACGGGGAAGGTTCGCCCGGAAGTCTTCGGCGCTTTCCTCTTCATAATCATTCCGCATCTTTTTTTCGACGGGCGACGGGTCGTGCAAAAGGGAAACACCAAAATCAACGGCCCCGACGCTCTCAAAAACTTCGAGGGCGGCCAGCTCGGGGCAATCGCCGACGAAGTTCTCAAGTGTCTCATCATCGGTTTTCGTGTGGACATCCATGTCCATACCCCTCCCCTGGGGAGCCAATTTGTCCACCACCACCTCTCTCAATTCATAGGCGTTTTCGGCCTTCATACCCTGTTGCGCAGCCTTTAGCCTGCTCCAAAGCTCTCGCTTATAGTCGCTGTCATCATCCGCTTCGTCGTCTTCGGGCGTATCCAGGGGGGGTGTGGACACGGATGCCCACACGGGCGCTTCCCTCGGTTCACTATCCACCCTGCTCGCCCCAGGGGTGGACACAGGGGGGGCAGGGGAAGCGCTCGCGCCTCCTGTGTCCACGCTCTTTTGTTCTGCAGGAGCGTGGACAGAATCGGGGGGTTCATTTTCAAGGTTTGCCGCTTGGCCAGCTTTGGCGGCATCGCGCCTCCGGCGTGCTTCAATCGGCGTGATTTTGCCGTCTGCCCATCCTTGCTCCTTTTCGGGCGTGCGCAGCATCATGTCTTCAAGTTCTTTGGAGAACTCGGCGAGAAATGGCTCGACGGCTTCGCCTCTTGCCTCAAGGATGTCGCGTACTTCTTTTAAGAGAGTGAGCGCGGTTTTGGGATTACGTTTGAGTAGTGCTTCGTCGTCGCGCTTCGGGGAGCGGAAGCGGGGCTTGGAGGGCGGTGTCTGCGGCGTGTCCTCGACGATCTCCCGGGCGGCGAGCTCAAGGGCGCGGCGGGGGTTTTCATTCCAGATCGTGGTCATGCTTTGGGCTAGTTCGACCGTGCGCTGCGCCAAGTCGATAATGTTCAGCTTGTAGCGCGACGGAAATACTTGATTGGTCTCCATGTCTTTCCCGCCTGCCGAAAACTCGATGTAGGCTAGATTATGCTTTTGCTCCCACGGGATGAAATCCTTGCGAAACCGCTGCACGTACTTTTTGGCGGCGCATTGACTCACCTGTTGATCGGATGAGCGCGCGCACAGGCCGACTTCTACGTCTGACTTCTCAAACCAATCGGTGCTGCCTGAGGCTACGCCGATGAGGTAGTCAATGAGTGGGCGAAACTCGGAGGGGCAATTCTTGGCGGCAAGTAATTGATTGATCGCTTCCGTCTGGTATGAAATGCTGGCCGCGTAAGCGTTGGCGACGGCAGACGGGGGCGGCGGGGGCGGCGCGTTCCATGTGGCCTTTGGTTGTGCGCTCATGACATCACCTCCCGCGAGGCTTGGCCGAGCGCTTTAGGTCTTGAGAATTGTTTAGATTGTGTTATTCTCTGCATGTTTGTTAGTCCCGTGCCTGTCGTCCAAACAGGAAAAAAGAAGTCCTCCGAGCGATGAACTCGGAGGACTTCGTGTTTTAAGCTGCCATTGCTCGTGCTACGCGACGCGAACGGAAACGCTCAAGCATGTCAGGCGTGTACAGAATCACGCGCTCTGTAGGTCGGTAGAAGTCGATTTGCCCCGAAAGTCGGAGCCTTTTTAAACTGATTTCACTGATGCCCAGAATTTGGGCGGCTTCGGAAGGATTTAAGTAGGTCTGCTTTGCAGCGCTAAAATCTAGCATGGGCTGGCTCCTTACTTCTTGACAGCCCCATGTAATCGACTAAAATCAAATACAAAGGGCTACGGCCCTGGAAAAACATTTCGGGCCAGTTGATTCAATTGGGCTGAAATCGTTCTAACTTTATGCGTCGCCTTAGCCTGAGAATCTTTGGACGGCGCATAAATGCTTTATAAAGACTTAACCATTCATATCGTACGCAGAATAACATGATGGCGACAAAAAGCAAAAGGGTTTTGTCGCCATCATGTTATCGTCTCTTTAGTGCTGTATCGAGATTTAACCGCGTCCCAGTCTTGTAAGCCGTTTCGAGTCGCCCATCTCTGTAAGGTGCGGGCTGTTACGCCGATCTCTTCAGCCACCGCCGACTGAGTTACCTCATCGCCGAGATTCTGTATAGCTCTCTCTATTTGCTTTCCCGTAACTTTTGGCTCGCCTCGCGTTTCAACTCTAAAAAACTCCATCATTTCCGCTGCGATAGCAATATCATCATTGGTCTCTTCTGGTATGAGCGATCCCGCCATTGTGAAGCGCATTCCGTGGTTCGGCCACCAATGAGCCAGCAAATCTATGTTGTTTAGTTTGTGAGTTATTCGGCATGCAAAATACTGGTGGTAGTGAAAATCTTTGTCTTCTCCCTGAAAGATCGAACCGATGAAGAAGAAAGGCCCTGGGGGGCTGTCGACGGTCCCATCAGGATTCTTTGGAAAGAAGAGATCGCCTGTCGACTCGGCCCCGAACACCTCGACTGTAAAGCCGCGCCACCGTTCGGCGAAGTTTTCCTCGTCAAAGACGATTCGCAAAAACTCACTGCGTTGCTCGGCCCTCGTAGAAATTTCGTACCCATCAGTCTTGGGCATGCTTTGACCCCAGAGCCTGCCCTGCCGCCACCGACTGGGCAGGGGGACACTGACGCTCTTGGCCCTACCCTTGGTGAAGGATTCAAGGAAATCAGGATTTGAACATATGGGGCATTCAAGCATAACGACTAAATATCTCTGACGTACTCTGCGCCTTCTGGCCTTACGCCGGCTCTTTGTAGTGCGCGCGAAACTCACTTTGTCATCGTTCAACACTTTTCCACCATTGGTGCAAAAACCTGAAAGCGAAGTGCGTCCCGCCTTCCCACTCGCCACCTCTCAACACTTTCCACAATTTGTGGAAAAACCGCAGAACGAGGGGTGCGTCTCGCCTTCCTACTCGCCACCTCTCAACACTTCAACCTTCGGCCCGAAGGTTGAAATACGGCGAGTGCGTCCCGCCTTCCACCTCGCCACCTCTCGACACCTACAGGGCTGGCACAGACATGGCGCACCTGCGGGCGTGCGTCCCGCCTTCCACCTCGCCACCTCTCGACACTGCGCCCTTCCTAACCCGAACAACATCAACGCTCTGCAACGCCGTTTGCGGGCACCTCTTGAAAGCGAGGGCCGGCGAGTGGTGAATTTCGAGGGGTGCTTGCGTGGTCACTTTGAGCCGTTTCCGTTCCGCCCCTCTTGAATGATGTCAATCAAGGCATCGAGCCGCTGGTCAGTGTGCGTCTGCGCCTCGGCCATCTTGGACATTGCCTCAGCCAGCGTATTGAACTTCTCTCGCGTTTCCTTGCGCTCCCGCTGTCCGGCGTGGATGGCCAGCATGAGAACGCGCTCCAAGCGGTCAAGGCGGCTCTCAGAGGCTTTGAAGCGCTCATCAGCTTTCTGAAAATTGACAGTAAATTGCGCCTGGTGCTCAAGCATGAAATCCATTTGGCGTTGTCGCTCTTCGTCAGTCACTTCTTCCTTCCCTTCTTATGCTGCATCCGGCTCGTCATCATCTCGCCTCACAGTCTTCTTGTGCGGCCGCTGCAATTCCTCCAGTAAAGCTTTCAACTCAGGATCTGGGCCGATGGGTCTCTTCGGCTGCTCGGAGACGAGGCGTAATGTGGGGCGCTCTGCCTTGCTGGAAGAGAGAGCAGGCTTGCCGGGTGTGCGTAGTTTGATTTCGCGGCTCACTGCTTACTTCCTTTCTTACCGCTCAAGCCCGGCCATCTTCTTGACGACCCCGGCGAAGATGTAGCAGGTGATCCCCGCGAAGAGCCCGTATCCCATTCCTAAAAAGACGCCCGCGAGGATGAAGATTGTACCTACAGCGCCGAGGATGATAGTGATGGCGTTTGCAGCGTTTGGATTCATTTCTTTGTGCTCCTCTTCTTAGTCGTCTTCTGACTCGCCTCTTCGGCCTCTTTCGCCTCACGGAATGCTTTGTTGAGCTTGGCTGTGGTTTCGGCTGGCTTGGCCGCTGTAGGGTCTCCTGTGGCCTTTGGCGGGCGCCCCGTCTTCTTCGGCGGCTCAAAGCCCTTCAGATCGCCTGCTGGCACCACCCACAGCGGTCCCCGAGCTGTGGGCATCGCGTACGCGTTGGGGAAGAGGCCGCGGCGACACCATAGCCTTACGGTGATCGCGCTCACGCCTAATCGCTCGGCGACTTGAGCAGTAGAGAGGTCTATTTCGTTCATGAGCAATTACTTTATCGCGCGGGATGCGACTTTGTAAAGAAAATAAATATCGCGTGCAATCGAATATCTATTGACTTATGTCTTATCGCATGCGATACTTCTTCTTGTCAAGGCGGGAACGTCAACTGAAGAGGAATCAAACAATGTTCATCCTGAAGTCACAACAGCAAATCGAAAAAGCTATCAACCGCGCGAAAGCGATCCGCCCGCGCGTGAGCGTCAAGGCTTTGGGCTGCTACAGCGTCGAAGGCCACGCCGCAACCTACACCGTCACCTGCGAGCGCCGGAACGGTCAGAAGGTAGTTGACTGCTCATGCCCGGCAGGCCAGCACGGAACGCCCTGCTATCACAGCGCGGCAGCCGTAGGGCTTCACATCTGCCTCGCGCAAGCCGCCCATTAAAGCAGAAGGGCTAGGAATGCTACTAACATCCCTAGCCCTCCAACCTTCCACCTTTTCGGAATGAAAGGATCGTACAAGTGAGTTTAATTCTAATCGACAAACATCCACAACAGGTGGATGTGCGGGAAGCCAGCCTTAAGGCCCGGCTGGAAGCCGTCCGGGTGCAGCTGCGCCTCATCGGGCGCGACATCCAGGCCAGCGAGGGCCGTTTCCTTGACTTCACCACGGCGGAGACGCTCCAGCGCGCTCTGCATCACACCACCCGCCAACTCGACGCCATTGCAATTAGCGTGGCTGTTCTTGAACGAAAGGAGGTTGCCCGTGGCTAACACCAAACGCACGGCGCCCAAGAAGGCGCAAACAGAAGTGGCGGAGACAATCACCGGAGCCTTCGAGCAAGCCAAGTGCGAGCAAGCCGCTGCGCAAGTGGTGGCGCTCTTCGCTAACGCCGAGGTGCCTGACTTTATCACCGCGGCTGTGATGGATGCTATTGGGGCGGCTTCCAAGATTCAGCGCATCGGCACGTGGGACAACGAAAAGGAAGACTTCTCGATGCCGGCCTTAGCTGACCTGTTTGCTGTCTCAAAGATGCTCAGCCTTGATAAGGAGAGCCCGGCCAAGACGCTGGCCGCGCACATCAGTGCCATCCTTGAACACCCTGAGACGCCTGATGCGCTCTACAACGACATCGCTGAGCGGATCAGCGACTTTTCGAGCGACGTTGATTACCACACGCCGGAGATGATTGAGCGCTCACTTGTCGCCTATGCCTCGCGTGAATCTCGGCGGAAAGGAGGTAAGCAGTAATGACAGCAACCAAACGAAAGAAAGCCGCAAAGCTGACAACCGCCGCTTTGCAAGCACCGATGCCGACGCTCAACTATGAAGCTTACATTGCGGGGCGCGTAGATCGTCTCGCCCGCCTGACGTCCGGCGATCCGGGCGAGCCTCCCAAGAGCGCGGCTGCGCGGGCGGCGAGCATTGAGCGCAGCGTGCGGCAGCGTCTCAGGGAGTGGCAGAACTTGGGCGACTTCATCGCCGACGCTTTGGAAGCGCCTGAGACGCCCGAGGTGGTCAAGGCGGCGCTCTGGGCGGAATTGGACGAGTTAAACGAGGCGGCGGGCGACTTTTGCGCCATGTCGCGCCCGGACGTGGTGCGCCTGCTTTACCCACTTTTGCGCGACATCGCGGACGAGAAAGGGGGTAACTAATGCCAAAACCAATCGCCGATAAATACAGCCTGACCCGTGAACAGGTGCAGGCCATCATCAACGAATTGCCCGAGATGGACTTCTACGGTAGCGACAACGATCTCGGCACTTTCCTGGTGCTCTTGCACGCCTTCGCCTACACGGAGTCGGCCAGCGAGCGGGAGAATATGCTGATCGCCGCTGAAACGGTGCTGATGCCGCACTCGACCGTTGCCGGGCTCGCTTTAGATGCGCTCGTTGAGGAGAGACGCAAGGCTATTCAGAAGCGCTGAAGGCCGTTCACAACGTGAACACTTGGGGCGAGTCTTTCGAGGCTTGCCCCTTATTTTCTGTAGATAAAATTTGTGCTCATGCCTCCTCAAGGTTTCTTCACAGTAGGCCGATATTTCGGTTGACGGATGGTACTACATGTAGTACCATCTATGGCATGAGAACCGAAGAGTACATTGAAAAACTAGAAGCCTCCTCCGCTAGTGTGCGCTTCGATTATCTGGCGCGCGTATGCCAAGAGGTTTTCGGTAACGCGCGAATCAGAGGCAGCCATCATATCTTTAGGATGCCGTGGCCAGGTGACCCCCGGATTAATCTGCAAAAAGTTAAGGGACAGTCAAATGCCAAACCTTACCAAGTCAAGCAGGTAATAGCGGCGCTTCGAAAAATGCAGGAAGCAGAAGAAACTGAAAAGAGAGGAGAGGCACAACATGTCGAAAAATAAAGTTGCTGAGCACGCCGCAGTCGTACCCACGCCTAATGCTGAGCATTATCAGTATAGTGTGGCGTGGTCTGATGAGGATCAAGCCTATATCGGGCGCGTCGCTGAGTTCCCATCGCTAGCCGCTCATGGCGCTTCTATGGAAGAAGCGCTACGGGAGATTCGTACTGCCGTAGCGGGTGCACTTGAGGATATGGAAGAATGCGGGGAGAAAATCCCAGAGCCGTTTAGCAAGCGGACCTACAGCGGCCGCATCAACGTGCGCATGGCCGAACACGTCCATCGACAATTGGCCGTTGAAGCGCGGCAACAAGGCGTATCGCTTAACCAGTGGATTAATACTAAATTAGGAGCGCCTGTTTAGTAATTGTTTATCATAAGCCCATACTGCAATTTTGCAGCGGGTTGATTTTGGGGCGAGTCTCATCGGGGGGCTCGCCTCTTTTCATCTGCAAAAGGTAAGGGCCGGTTCCCCCTCAAAAAAGTCCCGGCCCTCGCATCTCGCTCGGGAGACCGCTCTCTTCCTCAAGAGCAATCCAGGGCAAGACACGCCTGGCAGTATAGTCACAAAGCCCCGCGCCGAAGCCTCTTTTCTTAGCAACTGCAAAGTTTTGCTAGGCGAAATTCAAAAGCCTTAAACCGTGCGGGGCGTGTTCAATCGAGCTTGCCCCGGCCGCGCTTCAACGCCACCCCGCGCGCACGGGCGTGATCCCACGAAAAGTTTTCCCGCCGGCGGGAAAACTTTTCCTCCTCGCGCACCTGGGCGTGATGTAGGAGTAGGTGTAGTGACGCTACACCTACTCTTTGCCTCCTCGCGCACCTGGGCGTGATGTTTTATCCCTTTCCGCAAGTTTGCGGAAAGGGATAAAACCTTGTCGTTTACTTTGCCTCCTCGCGCACCTGGGCGTGATAATGTAAGTGGCGAATCGCCACTTACATTCGTCTTTGCCTCCTCGCGCACCTGGGCGTGATACTGGAAATCATTGGCTAATGTTGAATAGCGCCAATATCGTCCACGACTTGGTTAGATTGGCGAGATTATGATAAAAGCCTTACCCCATGAACAAAGAAGAAGCCGCCAATTATCTCGGGTGCAGCGTGAGAGCCCTTGAGCGCTACACGCAAAAGGGAAGGATCGCTGCCGCTTATGTGAAGGGCAAAACGAGGCCCACCGTAGAGTACAGGGAAGAGGACTTGCGCACCTTCAAGATCGAGCTCGACGCGGAGCTGTATCCGCAACGCCCGGCTGTTGAAAAGCAGGTTTCCGATAATGGCGCCAACCTCGCCCACAACCCGGCGGCATTGGCGACATTGGGCAATATAGCCCCTCAGAGCGACGTTCGGGAGTTCGTCGGTATGATCGTGAGGGAGAGCGTCAAAGAAAGCGTCAGCGCGGCGCTAGAGGTTACAGCGGGGGCGAAGATCGCGCCCTCGGCGGTGCCAATATCGGAGAAGCTTATGCTCTCTTTGAAGGAGGCGGCGGCGCTTGCCGGCATCTCGCGGGACCGTCTTTTGACCGCCATTGAAGCGGGCGGCCTGAAGGCCAGCAAAGACACTCTCGGGCGGGGGTGGCGAGTAAAGCGCGATGATTTGGATGCTTACGTGAAGAAGTTATGACAGCGAATTACAAAGAGATGACAAAAGAGGAAATGCAGGCGTACATGAAAGCCTTTATGGAGCGCATGGAGCAGGAGGCGCGGGAGTGGGTCGCACAAGACAATCGCCGGATGAAAGAGAGTCTCAAACGAAAGCTTGAACGAGACAGGAAAAACTCTCAAATTAAAGAACCTTGATTAATCAAACGCCCGAAGGTTAGCATTGCCCGATGATTAGGATTGCTCCCACCTACGCTTTCGGCAAGCTCCGCGTTTACCTCTACGTCTGGCGCCTCCGTTTAAGGCTCTGGTAGCAGGTGAAAAAAGGTCGCTATCGGACGCAGCAATTGAGGTAATGCGGGTACTGCAAATTGCTTTCGAGAATTCATCCCTCAAAGCACAAGAAGTGGTAGTCGGCGCCCAAAATAATTATGCACCGGGCCTGCATAACTGTGTCTTCGGTGCATACTTTCGTGGAGCGCTAGAGGTTGTGGCTCTCCGCCGCGCGGAGAGTGGCCACGTCCGCAAGTGCCGTAGATGGCGCTACCACATCGGGCCGACTGGAACCGCTTTATGCACAAGGGCGCGCATCCCCTCTTCTCACGTCTCGAAATAGTTTTAAGTAGGGTTGCAAGAAATTCTGAAAAACAAACGCCTTTCGTACTGATTTATATACACTGGAGAGCGCCCAGGCGCACCTTCAGTGCTATGGCCCTTCTCCCTTTGACCGTAGCAATAAGTGTCAAATCTCATAAATCAGGTACAAAGCATATGGTCAAACTCAAAAAAACTTTTCTCACCGCAGCGGTGACAGCAACCTTTCTCTTCATCATGGGAATAGTCGCCGCACCATCCGCACAAGCCTCGCCGGTTGATTTCACCACGCAAGGGTCATTTAACGGCGGCGGCAATTCAATTACCTTCGGCAGTGGCGCCAACAAGATGACGATCCTCTATAACGGATTGTCCAGCGTGGTCGATGCTTCTCCCACTACCTTTGCCAGCCTCGGAGCGTTCAAGGTCTCAGTCAAAGGCAACGGAGCGAATATTACGCCCGGAACTACCTTCGATCTGTGGATCACACAGGACGGAGACAACGCTAGCTTTTCATCGTCGCTGGCCGGGAGAATCCGGCGGATGTCGAGCACCAGCCTAGTCACCTTCAGCACCAGCACGCTGAAGGTCGGAGGCGTGACTTTTGATCTCTTCAACAATCCGTTGGCACTCGTGCCGCCGAGCACGAATGGCGGACTAACAACAGTGCAAGCCAGCGTCACGGCGGCCCCCGTGCCGGAGCCTGCCAGCATGATCTTGCTCGGCACCGGCCTTGCAGGCATCAGTGGAATGATTCGTAAGCGCCGTCAAGCTAAAGCTGAGTAACGTCGATAAGGGCAACAACTCACTCCGAGCGCAAGCGGCAGGTGAGCGCTCAATAGTGAAGGCCTACCCGTTGCCCGGTAGGCCTTTTCTCTTTCTCGGGAAGTGCGATGGCGAGCCTTCACACTAGCCACCTACCACGTAATTTTCTCGCGCTGCACGGTCCGTACACTTTCCTTCAAGACGACAGCTATCAACCCTTCAACTCTCTTTGCCTTCCCACTTCCTGCCCAACCATGCGGGCGATCTCCTGCGAGTGCTGCGACAGTTGCCGCTCGAAGTCTTCAGGATTGCCCGTCGCGGTAATCGTCGGCGAGTAAGTCACCTGTATCGGCCTCGCGCCTGAATCAGCGCGTGCTGTTAAAGGAAGCGCCTGAGCTTGCACAGGCATCGGAGCTGCCGCCGAAGTCTTCTGAAAGCCGCTCTGCCCGAACGTGAACGGCGCGCGCATGGCAGGCGTTTGCGGCGCTAAGCTGGACGGCGCCGCAAGCGTCCGCGGGGTGAATAGCCCCACGCCGCCGACGCGTGCGGCGGTGTTTGTGTTTTCGCTTGAAGCTTCGTAGTGCTCCCATGTACTTAACTCCTTGAACAAAATCTTCATTGATAACCGCGGAAAAACGGGCTCGTGCTTGATGAGGGCGGCGGCATCAGTGGCTTTGGCTGGTTCGCGACCCAGAGCGCCATTGCCACGGCTAACACAAGATCATCATGTGCACCTTCGCGCCATGCACCATAAGTGTCGTTCGCCGCGTCGGTGATCTTGACTTGAAAGTTTTCCAACTCGCGCACCAGCGTTGCAGCCTCAGATAGTCCGCTTGCAATCTTCAAGCGCTCAGTCTGCAAAGCGACCTGCACGGCGGAGACCAGATCGCGCTTCGGAACATAAGTCACCCCTCGATCATGGTTGACGCTTGCCCCCGCCGTGATGTGAATCGGCTTGAGGCGCACGCCTTTTTGAATGCTTTGGCTACAGCTCGCACCTAACGTGGAAGGAGCGAGGAGTGAGCTTCTCTTGAGAGCTTCGCGGAAGAGGTCAACAACCGGAGCCCCTACACCCGTCTCATCCACGGCTAAGCTCAACTCTTTGCCAGCGAGTGGCTCAAGGCGAAGCTTAGCAATCACATCCGAGACGATTGCCGGGTAGGACGTGCCGAGGGCATAGCGCTGCAAGTGGCGCGCGTGAAAGTTTGCCTCTTGGCCTTCGCCGTGACGCTCCAGGATGACGAGCGCCGTGTAGTCTTTCGCTTGGCCGAGGTCCAAGCCCAGAAAGTATTCCGGCTTTGGTTGTGGCACGATTCTGCTTGAAGGTCTCATCATCTTCACACTCCGAAAAGAGGCTGAACGTTGTTATCAAGTGCGCGCTGAATGTCGTCGTAAGCAAATACTTGGTCGACGGTCTCTTTGAACATGCACAAATACTCCTGCTCGAACCACCAATCGCCGATGCGCTGGCGTTCTGCGTCTAACCATTCCTTTGACATGCGCGGGCACTGGTAAGCCGTCACCTTCGCGCGGTGCCAATCGGGACCGCCTTCCGTCCATTCGTGATGGAAGAACCCTCTGCGCCCAAACGGCGTCGAGAGCAGAACGAGACGCCCGCCCGAGACCGCGACCATTGGCCGGACCGCCTGATAAAGATCATCGGGTACGCGCGAGGCTTCATCTATGACGAGCAGGCCGGCGCCGGAGAAGCCTCGGATCGTTGCTTCCTTGCCGGGCAGAGCAACGACGCGCGAGCCATTGTCAAAGCGCAGTTGCAGCGAAGTTTCTTGCGTAGCGCGCGGCGCGTCGATTAGAGCATCGTATGCGCTCTTGACCTTGGCGAAGAGTTCCTGTGACTGCCTGAGTGATGGCGAGAGCAAAAGCACGAGCGAGGGCGCGTTATAGACAGCTTCATGCACACTGAGAATCGCTGTCACCGATGATTTTCCGCTTTGGCGACTTGCTAGTAAAATCATCTGGCGTGCATCACTTCTGAGCACTTCGGATTGCCAAGGATCTGGATTAAGACCGGCACGCCGCGCGAAGAGCACTGCATCGCGCGCCTCGCGCTGCCGTCGCTGTTCAAGCAAGCTAATCGTCGCTTGAATCAGAAACGGACTCAATAAGTCGTTTTGCTTCTCGGTAAACATCTTCTTCGCTAAAGCCGTAAGACTTCGCCATCTCGCGCCAATCCCAGACGGTCATATCGACGGCCTGCTTTGGTTTGCCCTCTGTGCGGTCGGCAATCTCTTTCGCGGCGAGGACATTTCCCTTTGCCGCTTCTTTGCAGAGCGCCCTGGCTATCGCTTCGGCGTAGGTC
>MWVV01000310.1_pt1 | contig 17926 bp, 10 predicted proteins | sample 1047281 | NCBI WGS metagenome assembly MWVV01 (sample SAMN06349986, study PRJNA376086) | soil metagenome | isolation source: PT-2 sample Antarctic (ecotone) soil | place: Antarctica | collected 2015-01-13 | reverse complement strand
AGGAAATGTTTTATTTAAGAACTCTGAAAGAATACCGAGCCGCTTCCTCATACGCGCCTTTTGTTCCGCCGCTCAGGATGACCGTGTAATCGTCGGGCTTGAAGGACGCGGCGGGCAATGCAGCGGCAACGCTTGGCAATCCGCCTTTCTTCGTCGCTTTTAATTTCTCGCGCCGTCCGACTTCGTTGCCGTCGGAATCCTGCACGACAACGCGAAAATCATCGTATTTGCTCTTGAGGTCGAGCTGGAGTTGACTTCGCTGACGCGGGTTCGCTCGATGCGCTTAATTGTTCCATCCTGCGCGATTTTTGAAACGAGCGATTGGTCAGCGGGCGATAAAAGTTCCCAAATTCTTCTGCTCGGACTCGGTGAATTACTCAAAACTTCATCAAGAAGAATACGGCACAAATTCGGAAAGTCGCCGATTTCAGTCGAGTTAAAATATTCGTTCAAAAGGGAAATGGTAAGCCGTTTGTCAACGCGACTAAAGGCTTCGTCGGCTAAATCTTCGGCAACTGTATGCCCGCCATTGCGCCTGACGTATTCAATCAACTCCTGCTGAAATCGAACATACTTTTCGCCGGCTTCGAGCGGATCGTCGTCAAACCACGCGAGCAATCTGACAAGCGAGAAACTTTTATTGTCATTCATATTGTCGCATCGCCCTCGGTCGCGTCAAAAATTACAATTACTTTTTATCCGGCGCAAAATTTCGCCATTCGCCTTGCAGCACGAAGCCCGCCCAATATTCGGGCGACCGCCATTGTTTCTGCTGGCGTATTTCATTCTGCGCTTCACGCAAAGCCGCCGCGGGCGATAAATTCTCGCGCAGCATTTTCCGGTAAAAGATGCTCATTAAAAGCGCGGTCGCTCTATCGTCCACCGACCAGAGACTGGCGACGACGCGGGGCGCGCCAGCATACATAAATCCGCGCGTCAACCCGACCAGACCTTCGCCCTTTATCTTTTTGCCCAAACCGGTTTGACACGCGCTCAAGACAACCATTTCGACGGGTAAGTTCAAATTAAAAATTTCGTGCAGGCGTAGAAATCCGTTTTGCTCTTTGCCCTGTTCATCCACGAGCGAGAGAACAACGCCGGAGAGTTCCGGGCTTTCTTCGTTGAGCAAGCCGTGCGTGGCGAAATGCACAATGCGATATTCGGCGAGATTACTCGCCATCACACGCTCGCGGCTGGCATCGAATCCTAACGCTATTGTCGTTTGCCCTGCCGCCGCAATATCACGAATTGCTTCAGCCTCTCTTTTACTCTCTACTAATCGTTGCAGTCGTCCCCGATTCGTCAACCCGACATCTTTCGCCGAGCGCAGCACCGCGCTTTTCGACTGTATTGACGGCACATCGCCTGTCTGCCCGCGCGTTGCAACGGTTGTGTTTTGCGCTTTATTGCCTTTTACGGTAGAGGCAACTCGCTTGTCATCGGCATCAAAGACCGGATCGGCAAATACGGCGACGGTTTTTGCGTAAGGCTTGCGCTCGCCTCGTTCGTTCTGCTCACGACGCAAAGCCGCCAAAGTTGAAGCCGACGGCAAGCTGACGATTTCATTTGAAGATACCAACAGTTCGCTGACGGCAGCGGTGCGGTTTGCGGCAACAGGTTTCGGCAGCGCGGCGAACGGCACATATTGCAATACGCCGTCGCTGACAATCAACAATCGCTTTCCTTCGATTTCAGGCGCAACCTGTCCGAGCAGCATTTTACCGAGTTCAGCGGAGGTTTGCGGATAATCCGCTTTTGCTTGTTTGATATACGCCTGTTGCTTCTGATATTCGATATTGTTAGCCGGAGGCACGTTGTTTTGTCCGGTAATACCTGCAATAACGCGATTTGCGGTTTCTTCAATTTGACTGCGCTTCGGCAATTCGTAACTCTTGAGCGACTGCGGAGTAACCAGCCACAAATAGCTGTGTTCTTCGCCAAGCGCGTATTCAATCAGCACGATGTCTTTATCGAGCAGTCGCTGTATCTCTGCGAGATTTGACGGAACGGGCTGCGTCAACGCGGCATAGCGCGGGCTTTTAACGCGAATCTGCGCTTCGACTTCTTGATACTGCGCCAGCAAATCGTTAACTTCTTTCTCTGCGGCTGGTTTCTGCGCCTTTAATTGCTCATCGTTTGAAATCCGCGTCAGGCGTTCGGATTTTCCGGCAAGCAATTGTTGTATCGAGCGTTCGCGCTCAAGCAAAATCGTATCAACACCTTGCCGGATGTCCGCGTTTGCTTCCGCTAAAGTTTCAAGCAGCGAACGCGCCCGCGCTCGTTCGCTCGCTTGCAGTGCTTTCGCGTCATAGCCTTTTGTCGGTTGTTGTTTATGGAGCCGCGTCAGAATATCAATGTAAAGTTCATAATAATACTGCTTTGTGGCGAAGTAGGAGGCGCGAAAATCATTGTTGCCTACTTTTGCACGGGAAGATTCGATAATATTGATTGCCGTTTCAATTTGAGTTAGCGCATTTTCAAGGTTGCCGCTTTTTAATTCCACTCGCGCGATATTATATCTTGATAAAGCGTCTCCGTATATGCTTCCGGAAGTTGCGAGTAATAATGCCTTATTTAAATTTTCTAGTGCTTTTTCTTGATCGCCTAATTTGTAATAAGCGCGACCGTAGCCAAGATAAGTTTGACTAATTCCATTGTTGTCTTGATTAGCTTGAAATAAAAGAAGTGCTTTATCAAAGTAATTTATTGATTTTTGTGGATCAAATTCAGCATATACAAATCCCAAATCAACTAAAGAAATTGCTTCGCTTCCCGAATCGCTCAAAGATTTATGAATTGAAAGTGCTTTGTTAAAGTAGTCAATAGATTTCTGATACTCGTTTAGTCGCCAGTATATGGTGCCGAAACTTATTAATGTATCACCTATCCCCCTTTGATTATTGTTGCGTTGATAAATAGCCAAGGCTTTATTGTTATAATCCAAGGCTTTGTCAAACTCACCAATTTCTTCATATATAATCTCGATATTAACATACATAGATAATTCTCGATTTGAATCGCCTAATAGCTTAAAAATCGGCAAAGCTTTTTCAAAATATCCAAGTGCTGTTTGATATTCACCTAATTCAAAATAAGTCATCCCTATAATACGAAGGGTTCTGCCTTCATTAAGTTGATTGCGATCACTTTGGAAAATCTGAAGTCCTTGCCTAAAATATTCAAGGGCTTTCTGCGTTTTGTGGATTAGTCTGTAATTATCGCCAATGTTATTTAAGGTAGCTGCTTCATTCTCAGAATCGTTGATTGCTCGAAAAAGCAAAAGTGCTTCTTCATATTTCTCAATTGCCTTTGTTCTGGATTCTGCAGCATCTTGTGAAGCTATTAGCGCAGCTTCATTGGAAAGTATTAGAGCAGAAATACGCGGTTTATCCCGGTTATCTGAAGCGCGCAACTCCTCAATTTTGACATTATAGCGCCCGGCTTCTACCTTCGCGTCCGGTGAGCGAACTTCCAGCCTATAACTTCCCGCCGCTTCCGCCACAATTGAAATCGGTTCTTCGCCCTGCGTTCCGTTCGGGCTGTCAACTTCCGCGATTTTTTTGCCGTCCGGCGCAAACAGCGCGACGACGACATCAATGCCGCGCTGCTCGACAACGATGTGCAGATATTGATTGGCAGCAAGAACAATTTTGTAGGAATGCGCTTCGTTTCCGGCTAGATTTCGCTCGATTGGTTTGCCCAATGTAAGTTCTACATCTTCCTGTTGCCTTCGAGGTTCATTATCATTACTTGTTTGTCGAATCTTTTCTCCGTCAACCGGTTGCTGTGCGGTGATTGCAAAAACGGTGAACAAATTGCTCGTCGCAAAAAGCAATGTAATGGTTAAAGCCGCCCGGTAAATTGTTTTTAGTAAGTTCATATGTATTTTGGAAGCCTTGATTAGTAGAGCGCTGCGCCAATTTTTAGCAGCATTATTGCCGCGTCCTTATAATGACAGGACGCGTCAGCAGGATTAGCTTTTAACGCCAATTGCCAATTAGAATAAATGATGACCAGTAATAAGGATGTGAAAGCGGTATCTTTCCGTCCTTCTTAAATGGTTTTAATCCTTCAACTGCATTCTTTTCTTCTACCTCCAAATCTATCCCCTTTGCTCCACCTTCGACTGCTTGCACTTTGTTAGTTCCGTGAAGCAAAGATAGTTGTGCTTGACGAAGTGCTTCGCCTTTCGGGAGTTCGGGCTGCTCTTTTCTGATTTGGTAAAACTTGAGCATCAATTCCTTTGTACCTGTATCTGATACTTGCCAAAGACTTGCCATCACCGACTTTGCTCCGAGAGTCTGAGCGACATATGCCAAGCCTTCGATTTCCTTACCGTTTGATTCTCTTGCCTTCTGTTCGGTGTCTGCTTTTCCTGTTACGGAAGTGTTGTTAGCATTTCCGCCTGTTGCTGTATCGCAGGCTGAAAGTGAAAGAAAATCTACATTTGAGAAAAGTTGCGGATAATCCTGAAACTCTGTTATCTGTAATCTTCCGCCGTTACCTAACAATAAAAATGATGTGTCCTCTTGTGCGGGATTAAACCAAAAATGGGTTGAGATGTGCATCACAGGCATTCCTGTTCTTGCTCCTTCAAATAATGCCTCTTTTGTAAAATCATTGTTGATTTTCAATGTTCCGGGAAATAGTCCATCAACATCAGCAGTTCGGTTCTTTTCTTTGATTATGGCATTGAGTTCACTTTCAGAATCTTTTAAAGCCCAAAAATTCACTGTTCTTCCGTCATAAGCTTTAACAGTTGCTTTTGTTGATACACCAAGACCGATAACTTCCCAATTTGGTTTGGGTAAATCTTTGAGACTTCCCAGACTTGCCGTATTGAATACTACATTACGATACTTTTCAACTAAATAACCTTTCCCATCGTGCAGAGCCGCCATCGGAACATATCTGAGGACTCCATCAAGACTCCACATTAGAGTTTTATCCTTCTGCTTGCCGAGATAAGTTTCTAAATCAGCAGCAAGAGTGGTTTTCTGTTTTTCAGAAGTTTGTAGAAATAGTTTTTTGTAGAGTTCTTGAGCAACGGGTTGCGGGTCATACAAAGGAGAGCGAAGTGCTTCACGGAATTTGAAGACAGTTTGTTCTAAATCATTTGTGTCAATCGGGTATGCTTTACGAAATTCGGGAGTAACCAGCAGAATCCAACCGACATTGATTTTTTGATTGCCGGTTTTATTGTTATCTGTTTTGTTATCAGATTTATTTAAAGCAGGGCTGTTGACTGATTTTGCTTGAGCATTATTGTTTGCTTTTACTCCGCTGTCTTCATCAGCAGTGGTTTTGCCAACGACTGTGTAAAGAGCGACGACACCTTTGCCGAGCGCAGGCAAAATGTTTTGGATGTTGTCCTTGATTCTCAAATCAAGAGCATTTTTTACATCAGGAGCAGCAGTTGAAAGTGCTTCGATTGCCTGTCGAAGAGCTTTATTTGCAGCGGGAATTTCGATGGATTCAATTTCGCTTATGCGTTTTGTTTCTTCGGCAGTGAGAGAGTCTTTTGTTTTTGCTTTCAAGTCAGAAAGTTCACGTCCGAGAGAGGCAAGACGGTCAACTACTTTAATAACTGCTTCTTCTGCGCGGCTATAAGGCAAAGTAAAAAGCGGTTCACCGCTTCTGCGAACAATCTGTTTGAACTCTTCTTCTTTAAGTAAATCAAGAACAGCCTGTGCTTCTGGAAATCTGCCTTCTGAGATGAGGATGTCAGCTACTTTGCGATAAATCGGTTCATTGGATTTTAGGAATGCCTTTTGTGTTTCTTTATCAAGTTCCTTTATTTTTGAGCGAACTTGCTGGATGACATTAATTGCTTGTTTGCCATAAACAACGGCAAGCTGTGGGTTACCAACCGAAGCCAAAAAATTAATTATTTGGTTTAATCTATTTACATCACTGTCTTCTATTATTAAAGATTGATTGTAGAAATCAAATGCTTTCTGATTCTCTCCTAATTTTCTATATGAATCTCCTAAATCCCATAGCGTCAATGCCTCAAAACCCTGATGTTTTTCAGCGCGAGCCAGCAACAATATCTCATTTAAGTATTCAATTTCTTTTTCCTTATCACCTAGTTTTGGTATTAACATTTCAATAAGCGTTAAAACTACCACTCGCGGGATGCCTGCTGATGGAGCAACTGCTAGAGCTTGTTTTAGGTCTTCGATACATTTTTGATAGTCGCCCACTTTGATTTGATAGTCCCGCGCTTTGAAAAACTCACAAGCGTTTACCTTTAAATTTATTAAAAATGTAGCAACTATGTTAGTAATTCTACTTTCGTCACTGAGTTGATCTTCTAGCAATTTAGCTTCATTTTGGTAATTTAGTGCTTTTTGTTTGTCTCCTAATTTTTCATAAAGCCGACTTAGGGTATCTAACGATTGAACAATGTTTGACTTAGCACGTTTGCTATTAACAGTTCGGTATAGAGATAAAGCCTGATTGTAATACTCTATTGCTTTTTGATAATTTCTAAAGCTCTCATAAATTTGTGCTATGTATTCTAATACTTCCGGTTCTTCAATCTTATCGGCGCTGTTACGGCTGATTGATAAAGCTTGATTGTAATACTCTAGTGCTTTTTGAGGCTCTTCATCTATAAACGTAACACCGAGGGAGGATAATAGATCTGCTTCTCTGGATTTATCTCCCAATTTTCTGGAAATAGAAAGTGCTTGATTGAGGTACTCACGAACAGTTTTATAATCTGGATAACTAAGAGAACTTAAATAATCCAAAGAATTTAATTCACCTTGTAAATCACCAATATCTTGATATAATTTTAGTGCTTCCTTAAATTTTGTAATTGCTTCACTCTCGTTGACATAAAAAAGTTTTAATCCATCATCATAAAGTTTTTTTGCATTTAATCGTGTGCGGTTTTTCTCCGTTGCATTTTGTTTTGACCATTGAAGAGTGTATTTACCAGTAGCGGCTTTCTCTTGTAAAGCACTGATTTGTATTTCGTATTCGCCTTCTTTTTCTGTAATAAATAACAATTCTTCAAACCACGTTGTATGTGAACTATTAACCTCAACGAGTTGCTTCTGGTTTGAATCAAACAATCTAACAACCACATTAACGCTTTTCTGTTCTGCTTTGATTTGCAGAAACTCATTTGATTTCAGAGTAATACGGTACGTGTGAGATTGACCTCCAGCTAATTCTCGTTCAATTGTTTGATTGGCAGACAGTAGTTGTGCTTCCTGTGTTTTTTGTGTTTGCCCGAAAACGGCAAATACCATAATCAAACACAAAGCCGTTGCGCTAACTATTATTTTGTATCTCTTGATATTCATAATTCGCTCTCCAATTTTACTCGTCCGCTAACACAATCGCTTCTGACAATACGAGCGTTAAATCAAGTCTTTAAGAATTTCATCTGTGTTTCTCCTAGTTGTGAACAATCTTTTGTAAATAGCCAGTCTAAAAAAACTAATCCAAACGCTCTGCTTTACCCGAGATTTTATTTAAGAACTCTGAAAGAATACCGAGCCGCTTCCTCATACACGCCTTTTGTTCCGCCGCTCAAAATAACCGTATAATCGTCGGGCTTAAACAACGCGGCGGGCAATGCAGCGGCAACGCTTGGCAATCCGCCTTTCTTCGTCGCTTTTAATTTCTCGCGCCGTCCGACTTCTTTGCCGTCTGAATCCTGCACGACAATGCGAAAATCGTCGTATGTGCGGTCGAGATCGAGCCGGAGTTGAAGCTCAATGACTTTTGCGCCCGGTTCGATTTTTTTCTCGGCAGCGTTGCCTCCGCCTCTCGTCAACCCGCTGACGGATAAGGCGAAAACGACGAAGCTTTTGGCATTCACAGGCGGCTTGACAACCGGAGTCGGTTTGGGACTTTCATCCTGTTTCCGCCCTTGATTACTTTGCGGCAATTTTGTCGGTTGCGGCGAGACAGTAGTTGTCGGCTTCGGAGTTGTTGATGCGAAAGATACGTTTCCTGTTTCACCTGTGTTGGCAAGCTGGTTTGAGGTAGTTGACTGATTCGGATTTTGCGTTGATTCGTTCGTCGGCGCAGTGGCAATTAACGGGTCTTGACGTTCCGCGCTTTGACTGAACCACCACAACGCGCCGACGACGAGAAATAAAAGAACACTCGCAGCAGTCGCGCCAGCGAGTAAATTCGGCGAGCGCATAATGGCGAGCAAAGACTGCCACCACGAGAGAGATGTCGGTTCGAGTATGAGTTGCCGTTGTCTATCTGCTTCCGGCGGAGCAGCTGACGCGTCGAGCATCAACGCTTTGATGCTTTCTGATTTCTCTTGACGTTCGGGCGTAACCAGAAAAAAACTGTTGAACCTTTTTTCTTCGTCTTCCGTTAGCGCGCCTCGCCAATAATCTTCAATCAACTCGCTTTCAATCAATGACATCCGCTCGAAATATCTCTCGTCGTTGAGCATAAAATCTTCAAGCTCGGCTATTTCTTCTTCTGAAAAAGTCGGGTCGCACAATAAGTATTTCCTAATTTTACCGTCCAATGCTTCCTGCTCGGAGAGATTTGAATTACTGAACAACAGTCCGTCCGAAAATGCCTTATCTTCAAGCGACTGATATTGCAGGAGTTCGCGGAGTAAAGCGGGATTATCTTCCAGCTCTTTAGTTAAACGTTCATTTTCTTCTGCCGACAAATCAGTCCGCAGGTACGGTTCTTTTTGAATGTTTTTGGGTTTACTTAGCATCTTTAAAATTTATGTGTGTATAGGACTCACACTTCTTACTATGACGGCAGAGCAGAATTTGTTTCAATTTTTTTCATGACGCTTCATACATTTTTCAGTACAATTAGAAATAATCTTCCGGCTGCGATGCGCCCAGGTGCGAATTGTCGCAGCCGGAACGCCTAATTCCTCGGCGAGATCTTTCCTAATGTCTTTTATTTTTTGATTTTCGGCAAGAACCTTATCTGCAGACGTTTGAACTCCGCTAAAATATTTATTAAGAATCACGCGGTTAAGCGGCGATAAGTTTGTTTCTCTACATTCCTCAAGACACTGCGATTTTAGCTGCTGCATTTTTGTTTCTTCCTTTTTAATGAGCGATTCGAGCGGGTTTTTGCCCTTTACATCCGCAATCTGTAATTCCTTTTCCGTATCCTCCGACGGTTGAGTCAATGATATTTGAGCTTGTTTTTTTTTAATCCTTTCGTGCAAAACCAGGCGCACGTAATGTTTGCAGCGCGCAAGTTTGTCTTTATCAGGCGTGTCGGCAAGGTTCGGGCTAATCTTTGACGGATAAGCCGCTTCGAGCAAGCGGCGATTGAATATTTCAATTTCGCTTTGCCGCAACTGCGACAAACCGCGGGCTAAATCAATTTCGATCTTTTCAATTCTTTCGACGAGCGAATTATCGTTGTTCGTTACGGGAAATTTTGTCGGATTAAAATCTTCCGCGTTATAGAAATCGCAGCGTCGAAGCGTTTCGTTTAATGCCCGACTGAGCAAAGTTCGCTGGTTACTGTCGTATTTTCCCGTTTCGGTGATAGCGGTAACAAGCGAGCGAGCGGCGTCGGACAAAAGATCCCAAATTCTCCGGCTCGGATTGGGTTGATTCTTCGTTCCTTCGCCGTATATTTGAGAACATAAACCCGGAACGTCGCGGATTTCCGCCGAGTTGAAATGTTCGTTCAAAAGCGCGCTTGAGAGTTTTTTGCTGATACGATCGAACGCCTCGTCGGTTGATTCTTCGGCGACCGTTCCTCCACCGTGCTGCTCCGCGTAGGCGATCATCTCCTTCTGAAATTGAACATACTTTCTGCCGGCTTCGTCGGCATCTCTGTCAAGCCAGGCGAGCAAACCGGTAAAAGATAAAGAGGTGTCGGCACTCATATTTTAGTGTTGCTCTTAATCGTATTCAAAATTTATAAAAAACCAAATCACTTTCCAGTTGGCGCAATTTTCTGCCACTCGCCCTGCAGCACGAAGCCCGCCCAATATACCGGCGACCGCCATTCTTTCTGCTGGCGTATTTCATTCTGCGCCGCGCGTAATGCCGCTGCCGGCGATAATCGTTCGCGCAGCATTTTCCGGTAGAAAATACTCATCAACTCGGCAGTTGCCCTATCATCCACCGACCAGAGGCTGGCGACCACACGCGGCGCGCCCGCATACATAAATCCGCGCGTCAGCCCGACGAGTCCTTCGCCCTTTATCTTTTTGCCCAAACCGGTCTGACACGCGCTCAAGACAACCATTTCGACGGGCAAGTTTAAGTTGAAAATTTCGTGCAGGCGAAGAAAGCCGTTTTGCTCTTTGCCCTGTTCATCTACCAGTGAAAAAACCACGCCGGAGAGTTCCGGGTTATCTTCGTTGAGCAAACCGTGCGTGGCGAAATGCACAATGCGATATTCGGCGAGATTGCTCGCCATCACACGCTCGCGGCTGGCATCGAATCCTATCGCTATTGTTGTTTGCCCTGCCGCCGCAACATCACGAATTGCTTCAGCCTCTCTTTTACTCTCCACTAATCGTTGCAGTCGTCCCCGATTCGTCAACCCGACATCTTTCGCCGAGCGCAGCACAATGCTTTCCGATTCTGCCGACGGCACATCGCCTGCCTGCCCGCGCGTTGCAACAGTTGTGTTTTGCGCTTTATTACCTTTTACAGTAGAGGCAACTCGCTTGTCATCGGCATCAAAGACCGGATCGGCAAATACGGCGACGGTTTTTGCGTAAGGCTTGCGCTCGCCTCGTTCGTTCTGCTCACGACGCAAAGCAACCAAAGTTGAAGCCGACGGCAGGCTGACGATTTCATTTGAAGATACCAACAGTTCGCTGACGGCAGCGGTGCGGTTTGCGGCAACAGGTTTCGGCAGAGCGGCGAACGGCACATATTGCAACACGCCGTCAGCGACAATCAATAACCGCTTTCCTTCGATTTCAGAGGCAATCTGTCCGAGCAGCATTTTACCGAATTCAGCGGAGGTTTGCGGATAATCCGCTTTTGCCTGTTTGATATACGCCTGCTGCTTCTGATATTCGATATTGTTAGCTGGAGGCACGTTGTTTTGTCCGGTAATACCTATAATAACGCGATTGGCGGTTTCTTCAATTTGACTGCGTTTGGGCAGTTCGTAACTCTTGAGCGACTGCGGAGTAACAAGCCACAAATAGCTGCGTTCTTCGCCAAGCGCATATTCGAGCAGCACGGTGTCTTTGTCGAGAAGTTGCTGTATCTCCTGTAAATTTGCCGGAACGGGCTGCGTCAAGGCGGCATAGCGCGGGCTTTTGACGCGAATCTGCGCTTCAATTTCTTGATACTGCGCCAGCAAATCGTTAACTTCTTTCTCGGCGGCGGGTTTCTGCGCCTTTAATTTCTCATCGTTTGAAATCCGCGACAGGCGTTCGGACTTTCCGGCAAGCAACTGCTCGACTTCTTGATACTGCGCCAACAAATCGTTAACTTCTTTCTCGGCGGCGGGTTTCTGCGCCTTTAATTTCTCATCATTTGAAATCCGCGACAGGCGTTCGGATTTTCCGGCAAGCAACTTTTGTATCGAGCGTTCATGCTCAAGCAAAGTTGGGTCAATGCCCCGCCGAATGTCCGCGTTTGCTTCCGACAAAGTTTCCAGCAGCGAACGCGCTCTCGCACGCTCGCTCGCTTGAATAGCTTTTGCATCGTAACCTCTCGCCGGATGCTGTTTGTTGAGTCGCATCAAAATGTCAATGTAAAGTTCATAAATGTTTTGGACAGTTGCAAAATATGATGAGCGCAGTTCTTGACTGGTGATTTTCGTTCGCAGTGATTCAATGATGACAAGCGCGGCTTCAATCTGTGCGAGTGATTCTTCAAAATTGCCTTGGTCACGGGCAACAAAAGCAATATTATAAAGCGTATCTGCTTCATCCGCACGGTCACCATTTGCGCGGGTAAGCGGCAAAGATTGATTATAGAAGTCGAGTGCTTTCTGCTTCTCGCCTTGTGAGAAATAGACCAAACCGATATTGTTGAGCGTCGTGGCTTCACCGCTACGGTTGCCGAATGCACGCATGAGCGGCAACACCTGTTTGAAGAAGTCGAGTGCCTTCTGTTTCTCGCCTAGTGCGTGGTAGACCATACCGATGTTGTTGAGTGTGATAGCTTCACCGCTTTTGTCACCAACCAACTGACTAAGCTGCAAGGCTTGGTAGTAGAAGTCAAGTGCCTTCTGCTTCTCTCCCAGTGAGTTGTATACTATTCCGATGTTCGTAAGCGTGAGGGCTTCACCGCTGCGGTTGCCGACTGCCCGATAAAGCGGCAAGGCTTGGTTGTAGAAGTCAAGTGCTTTCTGCTTCTCTCCCAGTGAGTCGTATACTACTCCGATGTTGTTGAGCGTGGTGGCTTCATCCCTGCGGTCGCCGACTCTACGTCTGAGCAACAATGCTTGGTTGTAGAAATCAAGTGCCTTTTGCTTCTCTCCCAGTGAGTTGTATACTATTCCGATGTTCGTAAGCGTGAGGGCTTCACCGCTATCGTCGCTGATTGTACGAAAAAGCCGGAACGCTTGGGTGTAGAAATCAAGTGCCTTTTGCTTCTCGCTTAGCATGTCATAGAAAAATCCGATGTAGTTGAGCGTTTCGGCTTCTTTTGCACGATCATTAGCAGAGCGCCACAACGGAAGTGCTTCTTCATATTTACCAATTGCTTTGCGGAGCGAGTCAGCGCTTCCTTCGCTTTCTAATTGCGCTCCTTCTGTGAGTGCTTGTTGAGCAGCAATTCGACTCCTGTCTTGCGGGTTTGCCGCGCGCAACTCCTCAACCTTCACTTGATAACGTCCTGCTTCCGCTTCCGCCTCGAGCGGGCGGACTTCCAGACGGTAACTTCCCGCCGCTTCCGCCACCATTGAGACAGGCTCAGGTCCCTGCGATCCGTTAAAGCTGTCAACTTCAACGATTTTTTTGCCGTCCGGCGCAAACAGCGTGACAACCACATCAATGCCGCGCTGCTCGACAACGACGTGCAGATATTGATTGACGGCGAGGACAATTTTGTAGGAATGCGCTTCGTTTCCGGCTAGACTCCGCTCGATCGGTTTGCCCAATGTAAGCTCTGCATCATCCTGATGTCTTCGAGGTTCATTACCATTATTTGTTTGTCGAATCTTTTCTCCGTCAACCGGTCGCTGCGCGGTAATCGCAAAAACGGTGAACAAATTGCTCGTCGCAAAAAGCAATGTAATGGATAACGCCGCCTGGTAAATTGTTTTCAGTGATTTTATCTGCATTTTGGGATCCTCAACTCAATAAATAAAAATTGCGCCGATTTCCAGCCTCGTCCGTCACCTTCCCTATCATTTAAGGCGCGTCAATACGATTAGAGATAGTGAATTATTATGTATTGCAAAGTAAGCCATATCTTTTCTTTTGTCAATTAGTTTTTAACTCACCTGACGCAGGACGGAAAAGATTTCACCGCCAAGGACGCTGGTGGACGCGAAGGAAAAAAAGGATTGCTAAAAATTTGTCTGATCTCTTTCCGATAATTAAAAACTTAACTCTTTCTTATTGAAAAAAGAATGTTTTCATTGAACAGAAAAAATTTGTTAAAAAGTATTTCAAAAAACTTAGCGTCCTTCGCGTCCTTCGCGGTGAAAATTCTTAAATCGCGTAAGATGAGTTTTTAAATCTTCTCTCCGCCGTGGGTTATCGCAAAGCTAAGCATATTCCCGAGAACCTTGAAAACAATTTTAGTGCGAAAAGTCAGCAATAAAAAGTTTCGCCTTTTTGACGATCAATCAATTTCAAGATTTTCAATTTTAAGTCAAATACAGCCTGTCTGAATAAAAGTAAGTTATTCAGTCTGAAAACTTAGCAGAAACATACCAGCCCAATTCCTCGATTAAAGCTAGCCTATCGTAGATCAAACAGATTAAGAGCCATAAAAACTCAGGATTTAATAATTTTCAAAAAAAACTTGAAACACTTTTTTGTTTTTGTTCATAGCAAAGTAGCGGACAACTTGTTGCTTCAGTTAATTAAACCGAAATTGCAAATTTGCCATATAAAGATTTAATCAACGCAGCTGTTTTCCGCTTTGGCGCAAGGCTAGTAATAGTACTTGTAATAGTAAAGGACAAGAGAAGCGAAAGGCTTCCAAAAAATAAAAAACAAAAAACTTAGAGGAGAAAAAAAATGAAAAACTTAAAAAATACTTTGGTGGCGATTGGTTTGGCGGCGGTTTTGGGAGTTGGCGCAGCAACGGCAAACGCAGCAGTAGTTATCAGCGACAGCTCAATTAAGGAAACAAAAGGACAATGCTCGGTTAAAGATAACGGTGTTTTCGGACAATTCGCAGGCGTTATCAACGGGTTGACCGGAATCAACATCGAGGGCTTAATTCTCAGCGACGCCCCTTGCGACACGAACGAAGAGATTCTCATGGACGGATATAGAAAGTGTTAAATATCCGCATCAGCACGGACGAACTGCAAAATGGACGGGTTGATTTTGAGCAACTAATTAAAAAATAAAAAAACTTAGAGGAGAAAAAAAAATGAAAAACTTAAAAAATATGGTAGCGGCGGCGAGTTTAATGGCGGTTATGGTTTTCGGAGCGGTTTCGGCAAATGCGGGATTGTCGAATAGCGACACAACAGCGAACCTAACGAAAGGTCAATGCACAGTCAAAAGCGGAGGCATTCTTCAATATCTGGCAGGCATTATCAACGGGTTGAGCGGAGTCATCATCATTGACGCGCCGGCACCGGAATGCACGGAAACAGGCGGTCCGCCGAGTTCCGACAGAGCGACATGGTCCTAAATTGACAAGCAGTAAAAAAGTATTGTCCACACCCCAAGCGGGCGAACAATCCCGCAAAAAAGGTTCCGGTGAGAAATCATCGGGACTTTTTTATTTCTGCTTTTCACGGCTGTTGATGCGCCAGAGTTGGGAGAAGGAGCGCCTAATGTCTCAATGTTCCGATTGTGGCGATAGTGCCCGTGCCGTCGATGCCGCAGGCAATGACTTGCAAAAGCCCGATACCTCGATTGAAGTCAGCCTATCGTCAATCAATACAGATAAAGAGGCGTAAAAACTCAGAATTTAATTATTTTCAAAAAAACTTGAAACACTTTTTTATTTTTGTTCATAGCAAAGTAACGGACATCTTGCTGCTTTAGGTAATTATATGGAACTGCAAGTTTGTTCCTTAAAGATCAAATCAAACACGGAGAGAAATTTAACCATGAAAAACATATGCCTGCTATTTATTGCTATCAGTATATTGCTCTTGTTGCCGATTGAATTTGCGGCGCAAGTTTCTAAAGAGGATAATCGAATCGCGTCTTTTGAAAATTTAATTGATAAAGCCCGAAACGACGGTCCCGTGCGGGTAATAATCGGGTTTCAACTGAATTCCTATAAATTTGAAGGTGAATTGTCCGAGCCGCAACGCGCCGGACAGCATACGGAAATCGAACAAGCGCAAGACGCTCTGCTCAATCGCTTTCAATATTTTCGCGTCGGTGAAGTCAAAAAATTTACGACGATTCCGTTTCTGGCGGCTGAGGTGGATGCTGAAGCCTTAGATAAAATGCGCAGCGATCCGGAAATCATTAGTATTCAAGAAGACGAAACTTCTCCGCCGACCCTTGCCCAAAGTGTTTCGCTGATCGGCGCGCCTGCCGCTTGGAACTCAGGTTATTCGGGAGCCGGATGGACAGTTGCCATATTGGACACGGGCATTGAAAAAACTCATCCGTTTTTGAGCGGTAAAGTCGTTTCCGAGGCTTGTTACTCATCAAATTATGCGCCCGGCAATGCGACGAGCGTCTGTCCGGGCGGCGTCACAGCTTCAACTGCTCCCGGCTCCGGCGTTAATTGTTCTGGTTCAATTGACGGCTGCGAACACGGCACTCATGTTGCCGGAATCGCGGCGGGCAGAGGAACGAGTTTTAGCGGCGTGGCAAAAGATTCCAACATCATCGCCATTCAGGTTTTTTCGCGCTTTGACAGTGTATCTGCTTGCGGTAATTCGACTCCTTGTGCACTAACTTACGATTCCGATTATATCCAAGGATTAGAGCGGGTTTTGGCTCTGAGCGGCTCGATGAATATCGCCTCTGCAAATATGAGTTTCGGCGGTGGTCGTTACTATTCCAATTGCGATGCGCAAAAACCTGTTATAAAAGCCGTGATTGACAATCTTCGTTCGGTCAAGGTGGCAACAATTATCGCATCAGCCAATAACGGCTACTCCGACTCGATGGGTTATCCGGCTTGTATCTCGACTGCCGTCAGCGTCGGTTCGACCGGCGACGGAAGCGGCGGAGCAACTGTAGATAGGGTTTCGAGTTTTTCCAACAGCGTCGGATTTCTTAATCTGCTTGCCCCGGGCCAATGGATAACTTCTTCCGTTTTGAACGGTGGCTACGCTAATTATTACGGAACTTCGATGGCAGCGCCGCACGTTGCCGGAGCGTGGGCTGTGCTGAAACAACGTAAGCCGAACGCCACAGTTACTGAGATTCTAAATGCTTTAACAACAACCGGATTACCGGTGACGGATACGCGCAACAATGTTACGAAACCGCGTATCAGAGTTGATGCCGCCCTGCAAGCTCTATCTAATCTGCCAGCCACTCGAAGGGCATTTGATTTCGACGGCGATGGTAAAGCGGATATTGCCGTCTTTCGTCCTTCAAATGGGTTCTGGTACGAATTGCGCAGTCAGAATAATTCCGTTTACCCTTTCCAGTTCGGGCAACCCGCCGACCGCATCGCGCCTGCCGATTATGACGGCGACGGCAAAACTGATATTGCAGTTTTTCGCGGCACAGTTCCAGGCGCAGGGAATTACGCCAATTTCTACATTACCAACAGTTCCGACAATTCTTACCGTCCCGAGCAGTTCGGCGCGACGGGTGACGTGCCGATGTCCGGGGATTGGGACGGTGACGGTAAAGCTGATTTGGCGGTTTACCGGGACGGTTCTTTAACAGGTGGACAAAGTTACTTTTACTATCGTCCGAGTTCACAGCCCGGCGTTAATTACCTCCCCATCGCGGTTGGCGCGGCGGGCGACAAACCACTCGTCGGAGATTTCGACGGTGATCGGCGATTGGACGCGGCAGTTTTTCGCCCGTCAAATGGGACTTGGTATATAGTGAGGTCTTCCAACAATCAATCCATTCAGGAGCAGTTCGGAGTATCAACTGATATTCCGACACCGGTTGATTTAGACGGCGACGGCATAACGAATATTGCAGTATTTCGCCCGAGTACCGGAACCTGGTACACATCGTTGAATCCGGCGATAAACTACGGACCAATACAATTCGGCGCAGCTGGCGATTTGCCAATTCCGGCAGATTACGACGGCGACGGAAAGACGGATATTGCTGTCTATCGCCCGTCGAATGGTTGGTGGTATCTTCTTCGGTCAACAGCAGGATACAAAAGCGAGCTGTTTGGAAATATTGGAGATAAACCGATACCAAATGCTTATATTAGATAGGTGAATGCGAATCAGTAATTGAAAACGAGCAAAAAGAAAGCGAAAGCAAGTTTCCCCAACAATGTACCATTAAAGCGTCGGTTGAACGACCCTTGCTTACCTTCACTGATGCCGAGGGTTTATCATTTATGTGCCGACCTGATTTAAAAGCGCATCAATTTGAGCCGTTCTCCAGCGAAACAAACAGTTGAAACCTTTTCTTGTCATAGAATTGATTCAACTTGTTTAAGACAATGGTTCGGACAGAATTACGTTGAAATGACCGCGTAATTCCGCAAGTTTTCATATTGCTCGTGATTTTTTATTAAAGTAGAGTCTAAATCTAACTTTGAAATAAATAATTCGAGAAGATGTTCATTGAAAATTCGCTGCTTGATGCTTTTCATCGAAAAAGCCCCAAATTCAGATTTTGAGTGTTCTTCGTGTGCCATTGCCCGCGCCAGATTGACGGCGGCGAACGAGG
>MWVV01000309.1_pt1 | contig 18003 bp, 21 predicted proteins | sample 1047281 | NCBI WGS metagenome assembly MWVV01 (sample SAMN06349986, study PRJNA376086) | soil metagenome | isolation source: PT-2 sample Antarctic (ecotone) soil | place: Antarctica | collected 2015-01-13 | reverse complement strand
ATAGCAATTATTGATAATAATAGGCTTACGAGATAGCTGAAAATAACCTTAGCATCGTAAGAACAATTTATCATCATTTTTCAAAAAGTCATTAAGCTCTCTAAACACAGAGCTTTACGAGATAGCTGAAATTATAACTCAGCATCGTAATTACAATGGCTCTCGCCCAACTGCGTAACTCCTAAATCATCTTTCGGTACTAAACAACTTGTAAAAACTCCTTTATCGGAATTTACTGGAGAGTCTTCTAAAAACTCTCCTTCAAATTCAAAATACCAGCATTTATTTGACATACCTTTAAAATCTATTCGGGTAATAGTTATGATTATTTACCTCTTCTCCTGGTTTGCGATTTTTGTTTTTGCCATTCTCAGGCTTTCTAGAATCGTGAAAATGTTTTCTTCGACGTTCTCGCCTTGGATTATTGGGATGTCTTTCTGGCTTAAACTTACTTTGATTATTTTCCCAATTTGCTCTTTTGTCAGACCCTTTAGGAGGTTGTGGCTTTATTTTATTTCTCCCAGTTGATGAAGCGTCTTTAGCTCGTTTTCTACCTGGATAATTTTTTCCTGTTTGCCTTGGTTTCGGGGGAACATATGGAGTTTTACGTCTCTCCATCTGACTTGGTTGTGTTTCAGGAATTGGATGAGGTCTAAAAGATGGTATTTCCACAGGAGGAACCATTTTTTCCAATGCAGGATCTATTGTAAACGGAACCGGAGGAACCGGACCTATTGGACGCGGCATTGTTATTGGTCGTGGTCCAATAATCGGTCGTGGTCCAAAAATCGGACGTGGAAGCCCTAACGGAAAACACCACGGGCAATGCCCGGTCGGGTCAGTTAGGTTAAGTGGATTGTTGTAAGTATATTGATACTTGTTTAAGCTCTGCGGATTGGTTAGGTCGGCGTAAAACGTCGGATTGTCACTTGCGTTGTCGGCAAAGTCGAACAACTCGTCGGGTCCGCCCGTAAATTCATCCGGCGAAACAAAGCGTCCCCATTTGGAAGAGTAATATCTGGCTTCGGCAAAGTCTAAATCTGTCTCGGCATCGCGCTTGTAAGTGGTGAACTTGCGTCGGATGTCGTCCGGCTTGTAGCCAATGCCGAGCGTTCTCTGCGCGGTGTAAAGGTCTTCGCCGAACGGCAGGTAATCGTTTCTTGAAATGACGTTACCATTCGCGTCAGTTTTAATACGCGGACTGCCTAAAGCGTCGGTTGTCAAATAACTGACCTGCGGTGTCGGCGACAGTTGATTGGCATATTCGGCAACCAGCTTTCCTTCGGCATCATACACGAAAATCACGGTTTCCGTCGTGCTGAGCTTTTTGACCCGTCTGCCGTCGCCGTCGTAAAAGTATTGTCCGATGACTTGATTCTGTGCGTTTCTGACTTCCTTCTGCTTATTCTCGGCATCGTAGTCGAACTTTCTACCCTGTGCATCAGTAATAATGTTGCCGGACAAATCATATTGGTAGCCCTGCGCCGTCGTAAAACGATTGTTTGCCGCCTCAACCGCCGGATTACAAACCGCCGCCAGACAGCTTCCCAAAGTCGTCGTGTTCGCCGCGTCGAAATTTCTGTTTCCAAACCTGTCGTAAAGAAACGTCTGTTTCCAACTCTGATTGCCGGAGATTGTTTCGGCGGCGGATTTCAAACGATTCAGCGAATCGTAAACGTAATTCTGCGTCGCCGTAAAACCTTGATTTTGTCCGACGGTTGGAACAGTGATTGTTTGACTTTTTACATTGCCGTTGTTGGGAAGTTTATTAAATTACACCCAGAGATTGAGAAGGCACAACCTATTCGTTATCACTTTTTTCTCTCAATAATAAATGCGTATGATCGTCAATTTCATGAAGCGAGAAATCACAATCGAATCTTAACCGAAAGATTTGGATATTTTAACTCGAAATTACAAGATATTTGGAGAGATTCTTCTAACGGAGAAGTTATTTTATTCGAGTGTATCATTATCCTTAAAAATAAACGAAAGGTTGCTCACATACCTAGTTTGCAAAATTGGTTTCCTTTGCGTTCCGGTTCAATCAGTCAAGATGTCAAAAATGGAGATATTTGTACGGTTGAACTGAAATTTTACCCGTATGGAATAAATGCTTTGTTAAAAGAAGTGCTTAAGCCACAAGAAGATTAGAATATAAAAGCTTGGATATTTAGATAGCTGAAAATTTAACTATTCGTTGACAAAATCTGTCTACCTGCTACGCTTTCTCCACTTCCCTATTTCCCATAAATCAAAAACAATCAGGAGGATCAAAAGCGTATGCAACTGCTACCGGATGAACTGCGTGCAGCGATACCCGCGCTTTATTCGCAGGAAAATATAAAGACTCAGGAGAAAACCGTTTATGCCAAGTTTTTCTTTCCCGCAGTAGAATGGACTTGGTTTGTCCTTGAAGGCCAAGAAGAAACGAATGATTTTGTCTTTTTCGGATTCGTTATTGGCTTTGTCGAAGAATGGGGTTATTTTACCCTGAACGAACTCGAACACATTAACATAGAAGGATTAACTGTCGAGCGGGATTTACACTTTCAGCCTGGTAAATTCTGCGACGTGATAGCCCGGTTTCGTAAACAGTGTCGCGTGTTCTAACGCTTCCCTACTTTAAAAACAATCTGCCGTTTTGACAGATTGTTTTTTTATTCCAAATTCGATAATCACTATTGTTTTGACGATTGATAAATTTGTAATCTAATGCTAATTTTTAATTGTATCCCCCTGTTTGTTTCGACGGTCAGGTGCGAGGGCGAAGTGAGAAATTGCTTTGCCCTCTGCGTTTTATAAGCAAATCACTAAATATCTTAAAATAACAGACATTGCTAAAGACTGATGTCTACCTTATTCTTATCCCGAAAGGAGTTTTACGAATATGAACGTATCACTAACGCTCGAATTTGAAACTTTCGTCAACGAGAAGGTCAAATCGGGCGATTACAATTCGGCAACTGAAGTCATCCGCCAGGCTCTCCAGCTCTTAAAAGAGCAGGACGAACTTAAGCGAATTCGCCGCGAGGCAGTGCGCCGTGAAGTGATGAAAGGCGTTAACGAAATTCAGCAAGGACGCTTCCGCACTTACACATCGGGCGATGAACTGGCAGATGAAATCATCCGCCGCGGCAAGACAAAATCAAAGGCAAAGAAAAAGTAGAATGCGAAAGTAATCACACTGCGCTTTACCGAACGGAAAGCTCGCTTTCGGAAAGAGCGCAGACTATAACTTCCCCTGTTCCATAAAAAGACCTATCTTCAATTAGGTTTTTTCTTTGACTAAAAGTTTTCATACTGTTTCCTGTTCTAGAAATTCAAGAATGCAATTTATAAACTTTTACCTTTTTAATTTGTGTTGTAATTGTTAAATTATTTCTTTACCCAATCTATAAGGAGAAAACAGGAAATGTTTAACTTTGAGAATCTTGACGAGAAAACGCGCGGGTATATGCTTGAAGCAATTTCAGAAGCCGAATCCTCCGGCAATATTTACTCCAGCGCACGATTTAATGATGCCGGTCAGAAGCAATGGCTACCGCTCTTGAAAGAAGCTGCCAAAGAACACGATGAACATTGGTTAGCCTATCAGCTCGAAGCAAAAGGTCTGATGATAGATTTTGAGGGTGCGATGACACCTTCGGGCGGTTACACAATTAAACATACTCCGCATACTGCCGCCGAAACAATGGCTGAAGGTCAATTTAACCGGTTTTACATACTCGGATTATGTAAACGCGCGAAGGCGGAAAATATTTCTGATTTGGAAATATACCGGGCAAAAAAAGGTAATGCCCCACGGTCGCAATCGGAAGCCTTAATCGGAACTAAAATTTCGACGGATGATGTCGAGGCGCAATTGCTTAAAACATCGGATAGCTTCAAGAGTTCGCTGGTGAAACCGAATTCCGGCATTAGTATGAAATTGCCTTAATTATGGTTAATTAAAAACTGTTGACAACTATTGCCATTATGCTATGCTTATCTTGAAAGGAAATTTTACTATGGCAACTGCAACAATAAATATCTCAATTCCTGACAACTTGAAGGCGGAGGTCGAAGAAATTATTGCCGCCGAAGGCTACGGCAACACAAGTGAGTTCTTCCGCGACCTGGTGCGTGATTATGTGAAACAACGTCAAGAACGCAAACTCGAAGCCCTACTTTTGGAAGGTCTGGAAAGCGGTAAAGCGACGCCGTTTACGAAAGCTGATTTTGAAGCGATCAAACAGCGCGGGTTGGAACGTTTGAAAAATAAAGCCAAGCTATGAGCTACGCAATTTTCAAACGCCCGCAGGCGGAGCGTGACATAGAAGAATGTTTTGTTTATATCGCCGAAGACAATCTCGATACGGGTGTCTATTTTCTGGTTGCCGTTGATGACAGCTTAGAACAGCTTGCTAAATTTCCTCTTCTCGGAAAGACCAAAGACTTTCAAAACAAGCAATTTCAAAATATGCGGATGTGGCATGTTAAAGGATACGAGAATTATCTCATTTTCTATATCGTTATCGAAGAAACGATTGAGGTAATCCGTGTCCTATATGCTTCGCGCGACATCAAAGATGTCTTCAGTTAATTACTCATCAAAACATCTACATAGCCGAAAAACTACCTCATTAAAAGGGTAGTTTTTTTATTTTCCGGTCATTCTATTTATCCCACCCAGCTTCCTTCCCCGCCCGAATGAATTATTGAATCTAAGGAAACTCGACCGCGAATAACGGCTTGCAGCGTTTTTCTTTGGACATCTGGGACAATCTCGGTAAAAACCGAACCGTTACGCTTGTAGATGCCAAAGACAATATGTTTACCGCTCGCACCATGTCCGCGCCTTCCTCTGACACGACGAGCACCAAAGTAAGATTCGTCAACTTCGACTTCGGATTTGGAAAAAGGCGATGCTTGTTCACAAACAAAAGTCAAGCGCTCTCTGATTTTCAAATAGATGGAATTGATTGTCCGACGCGAAATGCCAATTAAAAGAGCAGTTTGCGAAGCACTTAAATCCATCACAAAATAACGGATGAGAAGACGAAAATTCTTCTGGCTAATATGGGAACGCCGATAATAACGGTTTAACCCAGACATATCAGAAGTTTAGCACTACTTATTTGTATCTAAACTTCCCTAGAGCCAAAAGGTAATGCCTTCGAGCGCATTTCCCGATTCTAACCAGAGGCTTACGGTAGGGCTGAAACCTCCGGGTAAAGCGTCTGCCCAACACGCTATAGAATCGGTCGTGCCGAGCGGTCTTCGCCCTACTCGCTCGCAATACGAGCGGAAGTTTAGCAGCTCGAAGGCAGTTTCAACAAAATTTTTACGCCGCAGGCGGTTGGGCAAAAATTTTACTTTCCTTCTTTATTTTCAGTCTAGCCTTTTATGGCTGGGTTTTTTATACTTAAATACTTAAATTTTTAGAGTTTTAGACATTTAAATTTTTAGATATTTATATTTCTAAATACTTAAATTTTTAGACTTTCTCATACTTAGAAATTTACATACTTAAACCCCTGTGATAGATTCTTTGGCTATGATAATCACGGTAGCGAATTTTAAGGGCGGCGTCGGCAAAACGACAACGGCAATTCATCTGGCAGGATACTTGGCAACAAAAGATAAAACATTGCTTGTGGACGGTGATCAGAATATGAGCAGTCTCGAATGGTCGGAAGCCGGTAATTTCGATTTCAAAGTGATCAGTCCGCAAGACCTAAAAACCGAGGCAAAAAATTTCGCGCACATCGTTGTTGATACCGAAGCGCGACCGAAGGAATCCGATTTGAAAGTGCTGTCGAGTATTTCAGACCTTTTAATAATTCCGACAACGCCGGACGCGCTTTCGATAAAAGCAACGATAAAAACATTTCAAGCGATGAAGGAACTCAAGAGCAAGGATTTTAGAATTTTGATAACGATGTGTCCCCCATCGCCGAGCCACGACGGGACGGACGCGCAGAAATTTTTAGCGAAAAACGGCTTGCCGGTTTTCAAAACTTTGATAAGACGATATACGGCATACCGGAAAGCGTCGCTCGAAGGAAAGCTCGTTTCGGAAGTCAAAAACCCGTATGCGCAGATTGCGTGGAATGATTATAAAAAAGTAGGAAAGGAGATTTTATGATGAGTCAGTTTGACGGATTACTCGACATCAAAACCGATAAAAAATCGGCGCAGCAAACGGCGAAGGCAAAAACTGTTTCAAAGCGGATTGCCGATCCCCCGCCGATTAGAGCGCAGGAGAAAAGCAATAATCAACCAACGACAACGCCGGTTAAAGAGATGGCAAAAAGCAAACACACCGATTACGTTCAAACGTCAGTTTATATCAAAAAAGAAACACAGACGCGCGTTAAAAGAGCATTGCTCGTTGACGAGCGAAACAGGGATTTTTCGGAACTCGTCGAAGAGCTAATTTCAAATTGGGCAGCTCTGAACGATACGAGATAAACCTAAACTCCCACGCTTGCGGACAAAACCAATTTTAAGGTTGGGCGTGTTATAATTAAGGCACTAAAAAGATTTCCACAACCCGATAAAAAAGAGCAAAAACGAATTAAAAAATGTGTAGTCAGTAGCGGCTTGATGTGTAGCCAGTCGCGTCCGTTTTGTGTAGCCAGTAGCGTCCGTTTTGTGTAGTCAGTAGCGGCTTGATGTGTAGCCAGTCGCGTCCAAAATGTATAAAACGCCCCGTAAACACTGATTGATATGAAACAAGAACTAAAGAAGAACATTTATTAAGAACATATTTTAAGAACAACAACAAAGTGCCGCTAGTGTTATCGGACTCAAGAGGGAAGTGGCAAAAAAATTGTTGTTGTTGTATAACTCATAAAACAAAATGGCAACCGAATTAATACCTCTCAAAGCTGACCAACACAAAATAACTTTTGTGCCGAAGACGACAACCGACTTGCCGTTTTTTAATCTCACATACCGAAAAAAAGACATCCCGACGGAAATTGAATACGAAGGCGTGGATGACGCCGGACATCCGATCTACTGGCGAGTCGAATACAACACAAACAAACGCACCGGCGCACCCGGTGTCGAAGCCCACGAAGTTTGGTATCTGCTCGTAAAACCGGCAATTGATGCGAGCCGAAAAGCCGACGGAACTATTTCACAAATTATCCAGCTCGGCGGAATGCGCGAATGCCTGAGAATGGTCGGCTGGTCAGCAGGCGGTTTCCAAGCCAAAGAACTGATCAAATCTTTAACCCAAATCAGTTTTGCCGGATGCGTTGCCGATTTATGGTTTCCGACCGACGAAACAGATGCGGAAGGGAAGCAGAAATACCTTCAGGTAAAATCACGATTTTCGCGGCTTTCCGTTTATGCAATAGGGGAATATCACCTGACCGAAGATGATTTGAAAAACGCCCAATTTGATTTCGACCTTGAAGACAAACTTTACATTCGGCTTGATCCGGTTGAAGTCCGCCTTCAACAACTGCAAGCGAGTCAGCAACGCCTGATTGACAACGCTTATATGTTTTCGATCAAGCCGATTGCCCGTAGGTGGTATGAACTTCTCGCGGGTAAAATTTACGGCACATTGAAATACAACGCGCCGTATTTTGAAATTCGCTACTCGTGGTATATCAAACATCACCACACGCTCAAACGGTTTGCCGCAATGAAGAGAGTAACCGAGCAGATGAATCGAGTTGTCGAGGAACATCTCAATTCTGGATTTTTGACAAAAGTGGAATACCGGAAGATAAAAGAGCCGGACGGGGAACAAGATTTTTTGATTCGTTACTTTGTCGGCAAAAGCGCAAAAGAATCAATCAACCGGATTCAAGGTCATATCTTGAACCGGAGAAAAAGAGAAGGCATCGGACAAGTTTCAGTCAAAGAAAGCGCGGAAACCGGAAACGCCGAAAACGACGATTTAAGCCCGTTAAAAATCCAAGATGACACCAATCTACCTTTAGGTGATAAAGTCATCGCTAAGGCGGAGAATTTGGACACTGGCGAAGAATCAAAGAGCAGGGAAGAGTCGGTTTTAACGATAACCACTTTGGAGAGCCAACTTATACCGATTCAAAAAGAAATTTTTAACCGGTTAAAAGCCGATTTTTCAATTACCGAAACAAAAGCCTACGAGATGCTCAAAAAGTATCCGGTCGAGAGAATCAATTCGCAAGTCGAAGCATTCCCGTTTCGGGAAGACCGAATAACGGCTAACCGCGCCGGATTTTTAATCAAAGCGATTGAAGAAAATTATTCGTTCCCGGAAAGTTACTTAGAGAAATTAAAAGAAAAGGAATTTGCCAGTCGCGCAGCCGAGCGACAGACGAAAATTGATACCTGTTCGCTCTGCGACGAAAAAGGATGGCGCAACGTCAAAAGTGAGCAGAACACATTTTACGGCTTAATGCACCAATGCACGCACGACCCGGAAATCGAATCGCAGTTTGAAGAACACAAAGCGTGAAACGTGAGCGCAAAATAATTTATCTAACCGATAAGAAAAGAGCAGAGAAGTCTGACTCTTTTTTATTTTCACCACGACACGAATTTCTCAATCTGTCAAAATATCCTGCCCGATTAGAAGAAATTTGAGCGATATGCAAAGTACATAAAGTAACCCTATATAACCCAAGTTGCCAGTTATAGGCATTGGTATTTGAAATAAGAAAAGTCCTCTTTTAGAATTTTGTCGCCAACGGAAAAATGTCCTCGAAACACCGCTATTTTATGGCGTCAGAGTGCAGATTCTGGCGACTTCGGACGGCATTCGGTTGGAATTTTGTATTCTGCCGGGAGCGTGTTCCGATTTGCAGGGTTTGGCGGAACTTGCGCTTGATTTGCCGAAACTGGCGCAGTTGTTTGTTGATGCCGGATACAATTTCTACGAATGGGAAGATTATTTGCGGGAAATTGAAGAAATTCGCCTGCAAGTGCCTCGCAAAGTCAACTCGAACCGCGGACGAGAGCCGTGGTTGGAAATCTACAAATCGCTGATGAGAAAATACATCGAAACGACGATTGGCGAGATTTCTAAATTGTTTCCGAAAAAGATTCATGCCACAAATCTGAATGGTTTCTTGTTGAAAATCGCCTTGTTTTTATTTGCTTATCAAGTTGATAAAGCTTTTATTCATTAACTGGCAACTTAGGTTACATATTTTAACGCTTTTAGTGAAGCGGAGTAATCACATAGTTGAACCGACTAACGATACTTCATTTATTTTTGTCTCATTTTTTACTTCGGCTGTAACCGTTCTATTCTTTATCTACGATTGCTCTTTATCCTATTAAATAGTATATTTAATCACGATGGACGAACCGCTTTTACATTTTATTGAAACTTTAGTTTTTACAAAAAGAATTGACAAACTAGCCAACCGTGAACTGTTATTTGATTTACAAAATGACTTGCTTATCAACCCGAAGCGCGGCGATGTTATTTCCGGCACAAACGGCGCGAGAAAAGCGAGAATCGCCTACAAACAGCAAAACATCGGCAAAAGCGGCTCGTTTCGGTATATTTATATTTATCTGGAAAAAGCCGAAACAATTTATTTACTGGTATTTTTCGGCAAAAACGAAATGAACAACTTAGATAAAGGCGAAAGAAACGAATTAGCTAAACTGGTTAAAATCTTGAAGGATAAATACGGAGAATAATATGGACAAGAAATTATTTGCAGACTTAAAAGAATCTTTGAATGAGGCAATTGAACACGCGAGCGGCAAACTCGACCTGCGAACAACGACATTGCCGCGTCCGCCGAAAATAATGGAAAGCACGGAAATTGCCGCTTTGCGCGAAAATATGAACGCCTCGCAAGCCGTATTTGCTCATTATCTTAATGTTTCGGTCAAAACTGTCCAATCGTGGGAGCAAGGCAAAAAACCGAGCGGCGCGGCTTTAAAACTGCTTTCAATTGCCAAAAAAAATCCAAAACTTTTAATGAAGTAGAAGAAATTTAAGACAATGAACCAAGTTGACATTACAGAGGCGCAAAAGGATTTTCATAAATTGATTGTCGCAGTTAATCGCGGTAACTACATTGCTCTTATCGAAGATGAAAAGCCGGTTGCTGTGTGCTATCCTTTTCAGAGTTTTGTGATACTTTGGGAGTATCTCAAGACATAATAAAAGCAAATCTACTTAATACAAACAAAAAATCAAACGGCTAAATAGTAAATTTGCGGCACAAGATATAGTGTTTAATAAAAAAGGCGAAAACAGTCAAAAAAGAGTAATTTTTACTGCTATTCAAACACAAGATATTGTGGTTTGACTGAAAAAAAATCCGCAAGTCTCTGAATCTTAAGCATTTCGCGCCCGATAATATCCAATATGTAATTATTGACTTTTTTAGCTTACAAAGAATTTATATTCCGCAAAGAGAAAAAGGCTTGTCGAAACCCTTAAAAAGTTCGACAAGCCTTTTTGATAATCGTAATCACTTAGATAAGTAATCTGTAACATCAGCCCGGCAAGGTGTTGACACATCTTACGGGCATTTACAGATTGCTGATTACGCTCGTTTTGTCAACAGCTTTTGGCGTAAGCGGATAAGGACTGACATAACTTTTGTCCTCAATTTATCCACTCCGCGCCTCTGTCAAATTAAACGGCTCATTCCACGCGATTCACCAACGACGCCAAGAGAAAAAACTTGCCGAAAGTATTGATAAACTCGACAAGTTTTTTAAAGACTCAAAAAGTCTTAGATAAGTTGGTCTTTTAAGTAGCCCTGGGCAGTGTTAGAGCATTGCTCAGGCATTTAAAAGACTGACAGATTACCGGCTTTTTGTCAAGAATTATTCACAGAATTTCCCGAAACGTATAACTCTTGAAAAAGCCTTGTTACCCGAATAGCAGCTTATATATCAGGCGCGCCGGGCGCGAGTTAAACCCGAATACTATCGTAAATCGAGCCATCTCTCACCCGTTAAAGGCTGCCTGACAATAGCTGCAATTTCCTTATTCAGACCAACCGAGTGCCGGATTAGAGACTTAATTCAGCAAAGTTTTCCGCGCCGCGAGATCTTTGAAGCAGTCATAAATATCCTATTCAGCCGCTCCTCAATAGTTTATTGAATGTGATGAGTCGGCTCTCTTTTCAGACAAAATTACCCAACTCAAAGACTGTTGAATCAGAGCCGGAAATTCCGCCCAAGGTTAGCCTCTCGGAACAAATTTGAAAGGAAAATTGTAGATAAAACCGCAAAGGAAACCAGTCGGAAACGCTGCCCAGGAAAAGGATTTTCCGCCGCCAAAACCTTCGACAGCCATCGAAAAGACATTCGTTTACCCAACCCGTAAAGCAGTAAAGCACCCGTGCAAAAGAGTAAAAAGGCGCGGATTTCAACTGGATTTCCGGCACTAAGAAACTTATTTTCTAACCTCAAAAAGCCAAGTTTCAGACGTTAAGAACAGGTATTGATCTCTCAAAACCTGAGTAATTTCAGTCAAGATTTTAGCCGAACCGGTAACAAAAAGAGATTAAATCATGCCAAAAAACCCAAATCTCCCCGACAAATTTCTGTTTTTAGACCTACTTTTCTCTACCCCTTAAACACCATTTACCCGATTTATTTGAGCAGAAGTTAAAGAGTTTTTATTTTTCCAGAGATTTATATCAGACCAAACACAAAAATTAATCAGACCAAAAAACAAAAATAATCAGACCAAAAAACAAAATAATCGCGCCAGAAAAAACAAAAATTAGAGCCGAGAAATTAAGAAATAGACCCGGAGAAAAAGAAGAATGAAGCAAAGAAAAATGAACAACAGAATCAAGAGTTGAGAAAATAAGAATAAGAAAACAAAAGCGAGGAATGAGGGATAAGGAATGAGAAATTAAATTTTGAATAAGGAATTGAGTTGACGCGATTTTGATTTCGGGTTAAATTGAATACGGATAAAGGAAGAAAAGGCAAGCAGGATTTATTGTTACACAAAAATGCACTCCGTTCGCTCCGCTCACTTTGCGCTGCTTGCTCTGGCGAGGCTTAAAAATATAAGAGTTATGGAAGGCAACCGGAAAAAAGAAAAATACGGACGACCGCCGCTCGGCGACAAAAAGCGACAATCTCGGATCGCCGCCAGCTTCACCGCCGCCGAGAAAACGTCGATTGAGGCGAAGGCGAAACTTGCCAGGATTTCGCCGTCCGAGTTTCTCTACCGCGCAGCTTTGCAAAGAGAGGTTGCCGAACCGACACCGGCAGTAAATTTGCAGGCAGTCAAAGAATTAAATGCCATCGGAAAAAATTTGAATCTGCTTCTCAAAACAACTTACGGCAAACAGCAGTTCGACGTGCAGACGGTGGAAAAATACTTCAAGATTTTATTAGAGATAAAATCAGAAGTCCGGCGAGGTAAAAATTAAAATGGCGATCGCCAGCACCGGCAGTTCAGGCAGTTCGGCAGGCGCAATCGGATATGTCCTGAGCGAGGATAAAAGCGAGTCGAAAAAGCCGGAAGTTCTGGCGGGAAGTTTCGGCACGGCGGCAGACATTAGAGAAGACTTTGAGGAATACAACAAACTTAACAGGCGCATAAAAAATCAAGCCACTCACATTTCAATATCACTTGCGCCCGGCGAGCAGCTTGCCCCGGAAAAAAAGGTAGAATTCGCCGAAAAACTTTTAGAGAAACTAGATTTCAAGAATGTGCCTTACCTGGTTGTCGAACACCACGATAAAGAGTATGAGCATTTTCACATCGTCGCCGGCAGAATCCGGGAAGACGGCTCAACCGTTAAGGAATGGAAAATCGCCGAGCGAGCCATCAAAGCGACAAAGGAACTGGAGAAGGAATTCGGATTAAAAGAAGTCGAATATCAAAAATGCGACGACCGGCGGACAAAGCGCGGCGAATACAAACTGATGGAACGAACGGGTGAGGTATCAGCCATCGCTGCCGCGAAAATGACAATCGATGACGCGCTGAAGGGAAAGCCGTCCACGCGGGAGTTTATCGAAACTCTAAAGAAAAACGGCTTCGACGCATTGCCGAACGTTTCGGACACCACAGGAAAGATGAGCGGCTTTTCGTTTGAAAGAGGCGAAATTACCTTTAAGTCATCGGCGATTGCCAAGAATTACTCTTTTCAGAATTTGATAAAAAACGGTTTGGACTATGACCAAATCCGCGACAAAGAATTTTTGATCGAGGTGAAAAATGAATTTACCGCCAAGCGTGCAGAAAAAGTTGGATTCGCCAGAGAAACCGGAGACTTCGACGACCGAAATCGAATCAATGAAGCAACTTATCAAATCGCAGACGGACAACAATCTAATGCTGGTCGGCGAACTGGAGAAAAAGAGCGAACAACTGAATCAATTCAGAATCAATTCAGCGATCACGGGCGCAAATCTGGAGAAAGCAATTCAGAATCTGAACGAAGCGGAATCGAGAAATACGAATCTTCAGCAGTTATTGAATTCGCAAACACAAAGGGCGACGAAGTTAGAGAGCGAGTCGAAGCAATCGCAAACATTGATTCACAATCTGAAATTGAAATTAGAAGAATTACTCAAACAATCGGCGAGCGAAAACAAAACGCGACAACTTTCTCGAATGGAATTGACCAGCGCGAAGGCAAAGGTGCAAAAGCTGGAGAGCGAGTTGAATCAATTGGAAAGGAATCCGTTGGCAACGCGGGAGATTCAGGAATTAGGGGAGAAATTATTTCAGGCAGAGAAGAAGATAAAAGCATTCCCGGACGAATTGAGGCTGGCGGGAGAGAAGGCGGAGTTTCGGGCATCGGAAGAAATCAAAGCACTCGAGGAGAAATTGAATCGTCCGCGTCGGGATTGGACAAAGCCGATCGGCAAGCTGGTGAATTTGCTGATAGTTCTAATAATATTTATAACGCTAGCCCTACTATGCAAATACCTGAAAAATTGAATGATTTACAATCGAATACAACCCTTGCGGAACAGGTTTTCAATAAACTCACCGGCACGATGGCGGAGCAGGGATTAAATTTGCCGACGGTCAAATCGGATGACTTAAAGAACAATATTTCAACTTGGGCGACACTACCGGCATTGGAATCAAATGAAATTAAAGTTTTTAATGAGAGCTACCCGGATGAAAAAATTTCCGTCGAGGACAAATCACACCTTGAAGCCTACAACGAATTTGTCAATAAAATTGAGGAAAAAGGCGAGCTGGAAAATTACGCAAGCGAGGTTTACGAGTTGGGCATCTCGATGACAATTTCGCGCGACATAGAAATTGATTTTTGATTTCGCCGATAGCTCTACAGTGTCTTATTTTGTTCTTAGGGTTGGTTCCAACAATCCGGGGAAAAGTCCCATAGGCTTTTCTTCATAAATTCCTTGAAATTGTCTGAGGAATAAAACTGTTGATTTACCATCCGTTGAAGTAAAAAAACTCCTTAAATGAGCTAATTTCATTCTTTAGGCGTGTTAAATTTTTTGAATTAAAAGAAGAATCAGAAATAAAGTGGAAATCAACCAAATTCATGCTTAAAATTCAGGTCAAAATTGGGAGCCGGAATAATTAAATAAATGGTTTAAGTTGATATAGTTACAATATTTTCTGTGGTACTTCTCCCCGGATTGTGGAAACTTACCCAACTTCTGCCCTTTCGCGTCTTGCCAGATTTTTAGTGCTTCCTCAAATATCTAACACTTTTACTTTACCCGCGTCGAGTAACTTTTTAGCTTCTTCCCCTGTATAAGCATCAATTTCTTTGTTTCTAATAAGACTCTTTTTGGTTAAATTAAAAACCTTCTGCGCCCAATTTAGAAAATCTTCATTTTTATTTTTCCAAAGTCCATTCTTGTCATAATATCCTGTTGTGAAATACATTCTTCCGCTACGAAAAGTTCCTTTTGTAATATAACATCTGGTTACCTCAATTATGGGAGAAAATAAAACATCAATGAAATACCTATTTTCATTGACTTTATCAAAAATCACCTTTTCTAAATCTTGCTGTCTGACAAAATTTACTGTCAAATCTTCCTTACCCATTTCTTTAACCTCTAAGGTTGGTAAGAGAATTGGCTTTTCATCACTTGAATCACTAGAAATAATTACAAAATCAGTTTTATTTCTCAATGTATCCTCAAGGATAACAAAATCCTGTGGAGTTAAAAAAAATGAAATTTGCTTACTCATAATTTTTAGTTATATGGACGAAATTTAAGTAGTCATTCACAATTAAGTTAGGCTATCTTTGAAGTCCGCAAATTTTATTCTCAAACTTTTTCCAAATGCCTGTAATGCTTGTTTAACTGCATATTGCAAATGCTCTTTTGAAGCATAATCCTCCGGTGCAAGCCATTCGTATTTCAACTTTCGCCAGAGCGTTTCGGCAATATTCAAATGCGGCGAATAGGTGGGCAAATAAAAGATGAACAATCCTCGCCTCTGCCACATCCCCATTCTCTCCCATATTTGTTTGCTGTGATGAATCCGCGCATTGTCTAAAACAATAACCGTTACTTTTCTGAGAGAAAAGGAAAACCGCTCAAGTTGTTCCATCACAAAACCGCTGTCAATTGTCTGCTCACTCTGTGCCGTCCAAATTCGATTGTCTCTGTTGACAAGTGCGAAACAATTGATGCCTTTGCCTTTACTGCTCGGCATCGAAACTTCCTCATCCCGAAACTGCCAGCCATAGGGCACATTCGGCTCTAAATTGACACCTGACTCATCACCGTAATACAAATCTATCAACTCATCCCGGCTCATCCGCTCAAAGCTGCCCAAAACTTCCTTTTTCACCTTGTATATTTCGTCATCCGGTTTGCCTTTTAATCTTTTTCTAATGCGTTTGTAGCGGCAACCGTTTTTTTCAGATACCGTTTGAGGGTCGAGAGCGAAAACGGCTTCTCCAAACTGCTTTCCAACTCGGACTTCGCCAATGAAATCCGCTGCCGCGCCGCCTTTACCTGCGCCGTAATCTTCTCTAAATCTTTCTGCTGCAAAATGGCAGGGCGTCCGCGACCGGCACGAATTTCCAATCCCTTAATGCCTTCCTCTTCATAGCGTTTCAGCCAATTGTTGACTGCCATTTCGCAGCCGCCCAGAATCTTCGTGATTTCTACCGAAGTGCGTTTCTCGCTCTTTAACAAAACCATCTGACAACGCGCCCGAAACCCGTGGCTGCTTCCGTTTCGATAACCGTTTTCCAGTTCCTGACGCTGCTCATCGGTTAATTGAATTATTTTTGTTTTACCCATTTCAGAAATAGTCTATCCTATTTCTGAGCGACTACTTAGTTGGAACTTTAGGATGAACGTTTTTGATGTCATCAATCGCGTCTCGCTCGCGTTTAATTGGTTTTCCATCCGTTTTTCTTTGTTTTCCGACCTGAACAAACACTTTGGGCTTACCCGTTTTAGGATCGATACCAGCAACATCAACAAACCTTCTTGATTTCTTACCGTTTGGGGTTCTGACCAAATATTCTTGTTGCGGTCTTAATCCTTTAGATTTTATTTGTTTTGTTGCCTTCCTGACTTCTTTTTGATGTTTCTCACCACCTTTTTTCCCATTGGGATTAGGAACGTTCTTTCCCGCACCGACACCACCGTTGGTTTGCCCTCCTGCATTCGGCTGTGATTGTTGTTGCGACTGGGCGTTTTTGTTCATCAGAACCTGTCTCCGCTCGTAAGCACCGCACGCCGGACACGACGCATCGCCAACCGTGTTCTCGCCGCTTGTCAGCACTGTAATTGCTCCCGCTATTGCTGCGCCGATTGCAGTTCCTGCCGCAGATGTTTTAACAGCATCAATTGCTTTATCTGCTATCCGCTGTACGGCAGGATTACAAACAAGACGAAGCAAGCCGGGACAATGACCATCTTCGTCGGTCATATTCAACGGATTATTGTAAGTATATTGGTACTTGTTCAGCGATTGCGGATTGGTCAAATCTGCGTAGAACGTGGGATTGTTCGATGCGTCATCGGCGAAATCAAAAAGTTCGTCTGGTCCGCCTGTAAATTCGTCGGGCGAGACGAAGCGTCCCCATTTGGACGAGTAATATCTGGCTTCGGCAAAGTCTAAATCAGTTTCCGCATCGCGCTTGTAAGTGGTGAATTTGCGTCGGATGTCGTCCGGCTTGTAGCCAACTCCAAGCGTTCTCTGTGACGTGTAGAGGTCTTCGCCAAACGGCAAATAATCATTCCGGCTGATAACGTTACCGCTCGCATCGGTCTTGATACGCGGACTGCCTAAAGCATCGGTTGTCAAATAACTGACCTGCGGTGTCTGAGATTTTAAGAATATTATTTTTTGGAAACAGCTTGAAGGATATAACGACAACTTTCGTGGTCTTCATAGTATCCCAAAGAACTTTCGACACAGTAAATTATTGTTCCAATACTATTACCAGTTTCAGAAAATATTATATCTTGTAAATCCCCAAACTTTCCGTCAGCATCCCAGTCAAGGCTTACAACATAAGCCTTCTTACCTGCACCTAATTTTTGAAGTTGGCTTAAGATAATTTCAGGAGATTGTTTATTATTAGGTATTTCAATAAGACAATTAGAGTTTAAGTTGCGTGGATCGTTTAACAGTTCATCCAAAAAATCGTCATACCGTTTTGGCGATTCAATAAAATCTAAGAAACGATGATGCTTCTCTTTGCTGGTAAAAAGTTTGATTACCTCAGTTATATATTTTCTGTTTTTCTCTTTCTTTGGCATCATTTTTAGGATACAAATACATTTCCTCAAAGACCACATCATTTAGCAGTAAAGTTTCTTCAAACCAATCTATCCAAAATCTATTTTCTTCATTATTGAAATCTATTGTATCTTTACTTAGTAAAAAATAATCAATTACGTCTAACAATTTGATTTTCTCTTCTTCTAATGAAATAAGAAAAACTTCTTCTGCATCATTGTAATCATTAGGAGTTACGCAGTTGGACTTGAGAAAATAGCAATTATTGATAATAATAGGCTTACGAGATAGCTGAAAATAACCTTAGCATCGTAAGAACAATTTATCATCATTTTTCAAAAAGTCATTAAGCT
>MWVV01000308.1_pt1 | contig 18009 bp, 18 predicted proteins | sample 1047281 | NCBI WGS metagenome assembly MWVV01 (sample SAMN06349986, study PRJNA376086) | soil metagenome | isolation source: PT-2 sample Antarctic (ecotone) soil | place: Antarctica | collected 2015-01-13 | reverse complement strand
CAATTGCATTTGAACTTCTTTTGCTCTCGCCGCCGCTTGGTCTAATGCTTCCTGCAAAGCCTTCATACTCGCCCCAAACGTCGAAATACCTTCTGCCGCGCTTCGTTCAAATTCCGCTTCGGTTCGCTTTTGTGGTTTAGACAACATTTTTAGACCGACGAATATACCGGCAATCAACAGAACAAAAAATAACACTCCTAAAACATTGCTCATATAGTTTTCAACCGCCTCGGATTTTAACATCCTAAGATTAGAGGATTTTTCCTTATTGGAAAAGTTCACGCATCAAAAACTTCTCAAAATTACTTTAATTTGATAAACCTCTGCTCGATAAAATTTTTAAGATTTCTACTGTTATAAAGAGGCACAAGAACTTCAAAAACAATTTCGCGTCTTCTTAATTTTTTTTGTGTTTTTTGTGTTTTTTTGCGGCGATTGTAATTGCTTTTCCCAAAACAATTGTTTAATTTTAACCGTAGCAACACAGCCCAAAACAAAATCTTAAAATGAGGAAAATTTGTGATGTCCAAAACGTCTTTGCTTTTCGTGCAAAAATCAAAAATCATCTTGCTCGGCGCGTTTCTATTCGCGTCGTTTATTTTTACTGACGCGCAAACGCCAACTCCAACAGCAACGCCGCGTTTTGCGCCATCGCCGCAAATCAGCCCGACGCCGCAAGTCTCGACGACTCCGGCGAAGAAAGAAGACCCGCTTAAACTTTTTCAGTATCGACAAATCGGACCGTTTCGGGGCGGACGAGTCGGTGCGGTTACCGGAGTTCCTTCGCAACCGAACGTTTATTATTTTGGCGCGACCGGCGGCGGAGTCTGGAAAACGACCGATGCAGGCGTGAATTGGGAGCCAATTTCGGACAATTACTTTAAAACCGGCTCGATCGGCGCAATTGCCGTTGCCGATTCTGACCCAAATATAATTTACGTCGGAATGGGCGAGGAAACCGTGCGCGGCAACGTCTCGCACGGCGACGGAGTTTATAAATCAACTGACGCGGGAAAGACTTGGAAGTTTATGGGCTTGGGCGATACGCGCCAAATCTCGCGTGTTCGCATTCATCCGAAAAATCCGGACATCGCTTATGTTGCGGCAATTGGTCATCTCTGGGCGCCAAATGAAGAGCGCGGCGTTTTTCGCACAAAAGACGGCGGTAAAACTTGGGAAAAGATTATATTTAGAGACGCGCAGACCGGCGGAATTGATTTGATTTTCGACCCGTCGAATCCGAACACGATGTATGCTGCAATGTGGCAAGTCAAAAGAACGCCTTGGGGTTTTGAAAGCGGCGGCGCGGGCAGTTCGATTTACAAAACAGTCGACGGCGGCGACACCTGGACGGAAATTTCTCGGAACAAAGGTTTGCCGAGTGGAGTTTTGGGCAAAATCGGGCTGACGGTTTCGCCGGTCAACACAAATCGCATCTGGGCAATAATAGAGGCGAAAGAAGGCGGGCTTTATCGCTCAGACGACGCCGGCGAAAACTGGCAGCGAGTCAGCAATAATCCGCAGATTTTGCAGCGTCCTTGGTATTACCACCGCGTTTATGCCGACACCCAAAACGCTGACACGGTTTATGTTCTGAATGTCAATTTTCACAAATCCACCGACGGCGGGCGCAACTTTACGACAATCGGCGTTCCGCATGGCGACAATCACGACCTGTGGGTCGCGCCCGACAATGCTAATCGAATGATTGAAAGCAACGACGGCGGCGCAAATGTTTCAACGGACGGTGGCAAAACTTGGACTGAACAGGACCAAGCGACAGCACAATTTTATCGAGTCACTCTGGATAATGATTTTCCGTATAACATTTATGGCGCGCAACAAGACAATTCGACGGTCAAAATTCCAAGTAGAACGGCTGATTTTAATATCAACGAAACGCATTGGTATGATGTCGGCGGCGGCGAATCAGGCTGGATAGCGCCGCATCCTGAAAACTCTGACATCGTTTTTGCGGGAAGTTACGGCGGTTATCTGACGCGCTACGACCACCGCACAAAACAGTTTCGCACCATTAATGTCTATCCCGACAATCCGATGGGCGCGGGCGCTGAAGCAATGAAATATCGCTTTCAGTGGAATTATCCAATCCTGTTTTCGCCGCACAAAACTGATGGCAAATATCCGCTATATGCGGCGGGAAATATTTTGTTTCGATCAATGGATGAAGGACAATCTTGGCAAGCAGTTTCGCCGGATTTAACGCGCAACGATAAATCCAAACAAGTTTCAACAGGCGGTGAAATCACCAAAGACAACACGAGCGTCGAATACTACAACACGATTTTCACTGTTGCCGAATCGCCGGTTCAGCAAGGCGTGATTTGGGCTGGCTCGGACGATGGTTTAGTTCACGTTACACGCGACAACGGAAAAACTTGGCACAATGTAACGCCGAAAGGAATGCCCGAATGGATTCAAATCAATGCGATTGACGCATCGTCGTTTGAAGCCGGAACAGCTTATGTTGCCGCGACCGCTTACAAGTCCGATGACTACAAACCTTATATTTACAAAACTACTGATTATGGTAAAAGCTGGAAAAAAATTGTTTCCGGCATCGTGAATGACGCTTTCACACGAGTCGTCCGTGAAGACCCGAACCGCAAAGGTTTTCTTTACGCCGGAACGGAAACCGGAATGTATTTTTCCCCGAACGACGGCGAAACTTGGCAATCTTTAAGATTAAATTTACCCGTTGTGCCGATTACCGATTTGGCAGTTCAAAAGCGCGAGAAAGATTTGGTTGTCGCCACGCAGGGACGCTCTTTTTACGTTTTGGACAATCTGCCGCTTTTGTATCAAATGTCTGAAATGCAGCGCGCTGAAGCGTTTTTATTCAAACCCGAAGATGCTTATCGAACGCCGGGTGGCGGCGGCTTCGCGTTTGCGTCGACAGCCGCCTTCGGCGCGAATCCGCCAAACGGCGCGGTTGTACATTATTTTCTGAAAACGAAACCAAAAGAAATTTCTCTGGAGTTTTTGGATTCAACGGGTAAAGTTCTCCGTAAATTCACTGGCAAACCGGCAGTTGAAGGTCAACCGACCCCACCGCCACAACCGGGCGCAGAGCCGCCTCTGCCTATCGAAACGGGATTAAATCGGTTTGTCTGGAATTATCGTTTACCGAATGCGACGAATATTCCAGGTTTGATTTTTTGGGGCGGAAGTCTAGCGGGACCTCGTGTTCCTCCGGGAAATTATGCCGTTCGTTTTTCAGTTGATGGCAAAGTCGTTTCAACCGAAAATTTTGCCGTCAAAGCCGACCCGCGACTGGAAACGACACAAGCGGACTTTCAAAAGCAATTCGACTTTCTTTCAAATGTCCGCACTAAATTAACCGAAACGCACGATGCAATTTTAGAAATTCGAGACGTTCGCAAACAGCTCGAAGATTTATCCGGCAGAATGAAATCATCCGAACAGAAAGACCTTCGGGATAAAGCTGCCGAAATTATGAAAAATCTAACGATGGTCGAAGAAGAACTTGTGCAGGCAAAAATCAAAAGCTCGCAGGACGCTTTGAATTATCCTATAAAACTAAACAACAAACTCGCTGCTTTGTCTTCGGCGGCGGACAGCGCGGACTACGCACCGACCAATCAATCTTATGACGTTTACAACGATTTGACCCAAAAAATTGACGCGCAACTTTCTCGCTTGGCAGAAATCAAATCAAAAGATATTACCGCGTTTAATCGAATGTTTGCCGAGAAAAGTTTGCCGGTGATTGTTACAAAAAGTAAGTAGTTGTCTCGCGGAGCGCAAGCTGCTCGCCTGCAAACATCACTTGCAACGCAAAACGATTTAATACCGCAAAAACGGAATCGCGGTGTGTAGCAAGCTAATACGATTAAACCGTTAAGGAAACGAATAAATGTTTTTAAGAGTTCATCACGCACAAATTACAATTCCGAAAGGCGCAGAAGCGCAAGCACGGGAATTTTATTGCGCCTTTTTAGGCTTAAAGGAAATCCCCAAACCCGATTCTTTGCAAGGTCGCGGCGGATTCTGGCTGGAACTTGACGGTTTTCAAGTTCACGTCGGCACTGAAGAAGATTTCGACAGAACAAAAACAAAAGCGCACATCGCATATTTAGTTGAAGATTTGGAAAATTGGCGCGAGAAATTAGAAGCGAGAAACGTAAAAATAATCGAAGGAATTCCGATTCCTAATTCCCGACGTTTTGAGTTTCGTGACCCGTTCGGCAATCGCGTAGAATTTCTTGAAGAAATCTAAAACACTTTATTTTGCAGGTTTTTATTAATTTTTTGTAATAATTTTTTATTTAGGCGATAATTTGTTTGATACATATTTCAGACTTCAAAAATTATGACGCCGCAAAACATTTCTACCGAACCTTTTCCCGTTTCCCGGAACGTAAAAAAAATGCAAGCCTCTTCGACGCTCAAAGCCGCGCAGGTTGCCGCCGATTTGCGCGATAAGGGTTTTGACGTGATTGATTTGAGCGTCGGCGAGCCGGATTTTCAAACGCCGGATTTTATTAAAGACTTTGCTTGGGAAGGCTTGCAGAAAGGTTTGACGAAATACACGCCCACTTCGGGGCTAAAAACTTTTCAAGAATCAATCGCCGAATTTTACGCGGAGGAATTTAACACTAACTTTTCACCGAAAGAAGTTATCGCAACTTGCGGCGGCAAACAAGCTCTTTTTAACGCTGCTTGCGCTTTATTAAATCCGGGCGACGAAGCTTTAATTCCGAAACCGTATTGGGTTACGTTTCCCGAAATCGTCAATTTTGTCGGTGCGAAAAATGTTTTTATCGAAACTGAAGAAACGGATTTTATTCTGACTGCCGAACAAGTCAAAAATTCAATTGCGCCGAAAACTAAGCTTTTGATTCTTAATTCACCGAACAATCCGACAGGTCGCGTTATTTCACCTGAAGAAATGCGCAGAATCATCCAGGTATGCGCTGAAAAGGAAGTTTATGTTTTGACGGACGAGTGCTATTTGTTTTTTGTTTATCCGCCCGCCGAAGTTTTTACGTCCGCGAGTTTGCCCGCAGAACTTAGAAAATACATCTGCGTTGCAGGTTCGTTTTCCAAAACTTACGCAATGACAGGTTGGCGCATCGGCTACACAATCGCCGATGATGAATGGTCACGGGCAATGTCGAAACTTCAAAGTCATTCTACATCGCATCCGACATCTTTCGTGCAATACGCCTGCGCCTGCGCTGTGCAAAACCACAAAAAATCAAAGGAAACCATCAATTTAATGCTTTCTGAATATGGAAAACGCCGCGCCTGGTTGATTCCCGCTTTGCAAGAAATCGAAGGCGCAAAATGCGTAAATCCCGAAGGCGCGTTTTACGCTCTGGTTGATGTTCGCGGATTTCTCAACGCGGAATTGAAAGCTTCTGCCGACATTGCCGATTTGTTTTTAAAAGAAGCGCACGTTGTGGTTACTGACGGCGCGGGTTTCGGCGCGGACGGTTTCGTGCGAATTTCTTACGCGACGGATTTGGAAAATTTGAAAAAAGGCGTGGCAAAAATAAAAAATCTGCTTCAAGCGACAAAGACAAAAACTGCAATCTAAATCTGCGTTTTTTCAAAGAACGTATTCAATACACAAACGTTCTTTTTCCATTCTTAAATAAACGCTGTTTTCCGGCAATTCTACGCTTTTCATTATGGCTTGGTTTTTGCTCGTCTCTTAAAAACACAAATTACGGGCAATAAAAATTATGACGGAAATAATCGGATGGGCGAGTTCAATAATTTTGTTGATGACGCTCATCAAACAAGTTTACAAACAATGGAAAGAAGGCACGGGCGAAGGTGTTTCAAAATGGCTTTTTGTCGGGCAGGTTGCCGCGTCTATTGGGTTTACCGTCTACAGTTTTCTGGTCGGAAATTGGGTTTTCACCATTACAAACGGGATTTTAGTGATAAATAATTTTGTCGGTTTGTATCTATCGTTTTATTTTCGCCGTCGCGCGAACAAAAGAAATTTGAGCGAACAAAATGCTTAACTTCATACGCGCCACTTTCGAGCATTGTTAAATTTACTTTCTGGAGGAGTTTTAGAATGTCATTTGCAAAAGTGCTTTTTAGCGGGCTAGTCGGCGCCGTCGCCGTAAATTTACTTAATGAAACCGCGAGACAATTCGTTCAAGACGCGCCTCGTCTCGATATTTTAGGAAAACGCGCCATCGCCTATCCGCTAATGGAAGCCGGAAAAGAACCGCCGCCGAACAGTCAACTTTACTGGATTGCGCTCGGCGGCGACATTATCACGAATTCTTTGTATTACAGCATCGTCGGATTTGGCGACGTGAAAAACGCTTATCGAACCGGCGCACTACTCGGTCTCGCGGCTGGCGTCGGCGCGGTTGTTTTGCCGGAACGCATCGGCTTGGGCGAGGAAATGACCGCACGCGAAAATTCAACCAAAGCGATGACCGTCACTTGGTATTTAGCAGGCGGCTTAGCGGCGGCGGCAACTTATCAAGTCCTTTCAGACGATTAGGAAAATTAAATCTGGCTTTGCGGTTAAGTAATATTATTTGGGAGAATGTGCGTGAAAATAAACAGCCGCATTATGATAATAGTGAATACGTGCAACCGTTTAAGCCAAATCTAATTACGTAATAAAGGAAGAGCGTTAACTTTTTATAGCCTTTTACTTGTAAAAAACGAGAGGTGTAAGAATCTCAAAAAGTATCAGGCTTTTTTATATTCCTTGTTAATAGCTTCTCGGTTCTCTTCCGCTAAACTTATAAAAGACCTGCCCCGACCCGACAATATTTTCTACGGAGCTTTGTTAACACATTTTGTTTTTTATTCATCTATATTACCGGCAAGACATTCTAAAGCAAATAAAATAGTAGTGATTGATAAGTCGTCGGTTTAATATTTGTTTCATATTCTTAGATTATTAAATTTGTAACTCATCACTTTAAACAAGTTTCCGAAAACGAAATGACCGGTAACATCTTCTACTTCGCAAGACCCGAAGCAAAAACCACTACGGCGACCGCTCCCGCGACGGAAACGGTTAAGGCAGAAGGGCGGCTAGTCGAACGTATCCGGGCTGGGGACGAGGAGGCATTTAGCGAGCTTTATAAACTTTTTGCGCCGATGGTTCACGGAGTTATTTTGGCGCGCGTGCCGCGTGATGAAGTTGATGATATTGTGCAGAACGTTTTTCTTGCAGCTTATAAAAATCTGCATACGTTGCGTGACTGTAGCGCGGTTGGCGGTTGGCTGGCGATAATTGCGCGAAATCGTGCGAACGAGTTTTATCGCCGCGCAAAACCAACCGAGGAATTACCCGAAGAGTTGAGCCGCAATGATAGTCCGCATTCTGAAGCGGGCGAAATTTTAGCTGCAATACAAGCTCTTCCCGATACATATAAAGAGACTTTAGTTTTGCGGTTAATTGAAGGAATGACGGGACCAGAAATTGCAGAGCAAACAGGATTAGCTCCCGGATCAGTTCGATAACTCATCACTTTAAACAAGTTTCCGAAAACGAAATGACCGGTAACATCTTCTACTTCGCAAGACCCGAAGCAAAAACCACTACGGCGACCGCTCCCGCGACGGAAACGGTTAAGGCAGAAGGGCGGCTAGTCGAACGTATCCGGGCTGGGGACGAGGAGGCATTTAGCGAGCTTTATAAACTTTTTGCGCCGATGGTTCACGGAGTTATTTTGGCGCGCGTGCCGCGTGATGAAGTTGATGATATTGTGCAGAACGTTTTTCTTGCAGCTTATAAAAATCTGCATACGTTGCGTGACTGTAGCGCGGTTGGCGGTTGGCTGGCGATAATTGCGCGAAATCGTGCGAACGAGTTTTATCGCCGCGCAAAACCAACCGAGGAATTACCCGAAGAGTTGAGCCGCAATGATAGTCCGCATTCTGAAGCGGGCGAAATTTTAGCTGCAATACAAGCTCTTCCCGATACATATAAAGAGACTTTAGTTTTGCGGTTAATTGAAGGAATGACGGGACCAGAAATTGCAGAGCAAACAGGATTAGCTCCCGGATCAGTTCGAGTAAATTTACATCGAGGAATGAAGCTTTTACGCCAAAAGCTGGAAATCGAGGAGTAAGCGATGAAAGAAGATTATCTTTGGGATAAAACGGGCGAAGACTCTGAAATTGAAATGTTGGAAAATGCGCTGCAAGCGTTTCGTTACCAAAAAACCGCTCCGCCTGCGTTTCGCGCCAAAGTTCTTCCTTTTAGAAAAGAACCTTCGCGTAAGATTCTTCCTATCGCACTAGCAGTGGCGGCTTGTTTGGTGTTTGGTATGTTTGCTCTGGGAATTTTGCTCCAAGTTTCAAGCGACAAAACAGAAGTTAAAGGTAATTTGGCAGAGACAATCAAGACTAGCGGCGAAGGTGCGGTTTCGGTTGCATCCGACGTTGAAAAAACAAATGTTTTAACTGTTGAAAAACATAAATATATCACCATCAAAAATGTTCAGACATCAACCCAAAACGCCAAACGAAAAGTGGTTGCTCTTCGCAAAACCGTTCCCATTATTTCCCACCGCGGAGAAATAATTGTGGAGAACGATAGGGTTAGCAAACAAAATCTTAAAACTGTCGAACAGGATGTTCTGCTTACAAAAGAAGAACAATACGCTTACAACCAATTAATGCTTGCGCTTTCGATTACAAGTTCCAAGTTGAAATTGGTGAAAGACAAAGTTGAAGGAATGGAAGAATAAACTGCCGTTCTCGAAGACGAAAGTTAATTTATCAGGAGAAAATAATTATGAAATCATTGAGAAATCATTTATCAAAATTCGTTTTGCCGGCAGTCGTTTTGCTGCTGGCAATGACGGCAAACGCGCAGGATGCACGGCTGCATTTTGAAAAACTAAACGGACTTGAAGATAGAGCAAGAGACGTAGTCGAAGTTAACATTGACGGAAAACTTTTGGATTTGGCTAAACGGGTGATGATGAAAACTAACGACCAGGATGCAAGGAAAGTCGGTCAAGCCATCAGCGGATTGAAAGGCATATACGTCAGGGTTTTCAATTTTGAGAATGAAAACGAATACAACATCAAAGACGTTGAGGATATTCGGTTGCAGCTTCAATCACCCAGTTGGGAAAGACTGGCAAATGTTCGCAGCAAAAAGAATAATCAAAAGATTGATGTCTTTACGATGTTTAGCGGCGACGTGATGAGTGGCGTGGCGGTTGTGGTTTCCGAATCGAAAAGCGTCGCCCTCATCAATATCATCGGTCCTATTGATATTGATTTGCTTGCTGAAATGAGCGGTAAATTGAACATTCCAAAAATCGAAATCGAAAAAGATAACGCCAATCAGGCAAAACCCAAAAACTAAAAAGGAGTGAAGACAATGTTTATTCCCAAGAAGATATTAATTGCGTTGACTTTCCTGATTTTAGTTTTCACCTTTACCGCCCCGACCGCTAGTGCGAAAGGAGATCATTATGAAGCAATCGTCAAACATTTAAAGACGAAATATCAGGCAAAGAAACTAAAAATCCCGTTCGTCTGGCTGGCACGTTTCGCCGTGAAAGTTGTTCGCCCTGCCGGTGTGGAAAGTTTTAGCATCACGATGTTTGAAAATTTGCAATTTTCACGCGCCACGCTTGATGAAGAAATGCAATCGGCAATGAGAAATTCTCTGAGCGCGGATTGGAGTCCGATTCTTCGCGTGCGTTCGCGCGAAGACGAGCAGGCTTATATGTATATGCGCGAAGAGGGAAACAGCGTGAAAATAATGCTCGTCACAATTGACAAAAATCAGGCTGCCGTCATACGTGCAAAATTCAATCCGGAAAAATTAGCAGATTTTGTCAACAACCCAAAAATCTTCGGTATTTCTTTGAATAACAACGAGCAACAGGTAAGCAACAAAACTTTAGAACCAAAAGAGGATTCAACGGTGGAAGAGAAAATGAAAGAACCGAAAAAGGATTAGTTTTTTATGCTGCTTGCAAATTGCCTGCTTTCTAAAATTTCAAAGCAATTAACAGCAACTTTAAAATTTAAGAGAACGGAAATTAAATATCATCTTTGCCACGAAGTAACACGAACAAACACGAAAAGTTATTTAGAAAATTTCGTGTTTGTTCGTGTTACTTCGTGGCTAAATCTCTTATTAATTTCCGCCCGTCATCATTAAACCGATTTCCTCGATTGAAGTTGTTTTCGGGTCAACTTCACCAACAATTTTTCCTTCACGGATAACAATCAATCTGTCAGCTAAAGCAGTAACTTCTTCAAGTTCGGCGGAAACTAACAAAACCGCACTTCCGGCATCTCTTAAACCAATCAATTTGCGGTGAATAAATTCAATTGCGCCGATGTCAACGCCGCGTGTCGGTTGCGAAACAAGCAATAATTTTGGATTTAACTCAAATTCGCGCCCGATGACGAGTTTCTGCTGGTTTCCGCCAGAAAGCGCACGCGCCGGAAGCTCAATGTTTCTCGGTCGCACATCAAAGTTTTCAACAATCTCATCGGCGCGCTTGTTTATCGCCGCGTTGTTCAAAAGCCCTGTTCCCGAAGCAACCGGCGGGCGATAATGAACGCCTAGCATCGAATTTTCCGCTAAGTTGAAATCAAGCAAAAGTCCGCGTTTGTGGCGGTCTTCCGGGATATGCGCGATGCCCAATTCCTTATGTTGGCGCGCCGAAAAATTGTTGATGTTTGTTCCTTCAAAATATATCTTTCCGCTTAAATTTGCAGTAGGAATCAATCCTGCAATTGCTTCGACGAGTTCAGTTTGCCCGTTTCCTTCAATTCCGGCTATACCGACAATCTCGCCCGCTTTGACATCAAACGAAACGTTGTTTAATGCGTTGCCGTGCATGTTTTTGACCGAAAGATTTTGCACGCTCAAAACATTTCCTTTCGGCGCAGCATCCGTTTTTTCAACTCTTAATAGAACATCACGCCCGACAATCATTCTAGCTAAATCTTTCGCGCTGGTTTCCGATGTTTTTACGTCCCCAACAACTTTTCCGTCACGCATCACGGTTACAAAATCGGAAATCGCCAAAACTTCTTCGAGCTTGTGCGTGATGATAACAATTGTTTTTCCAGCCTCACGCATCCGTCGCAAAATGCCGAAAAATTCTTCGACTTCCTGTGGTGTTAGAACCGCCGTCGGCTCGTCTAAAATTAAAAGCTCGGCGTTACGGTAAAGCGCCTTTAAAAGCTCAACTCTTTGCTGCGCTCCGACAGAAAGATTTTCAATCAGCGCACGTGGATTGACGCCAAGTTTCAATTCATTGGAAAGACGTTCGATTTCAACATTCGCTTTTTCCAAATCAAGATTTGTCGCGCCGCCCGTTTCCGCGCCCAAAATAATATTTTCGGCAACCGTCATCGTATCAACCAGCATAAAATGTTGATGAACCATACCGATCCCCAGGGCGATCGCGTCGTGCGGTTTTTTTATATTGACGGCTTTTCCATCAACCAAAATCTCACCCGCGTCGGCGTTGTAAAAGCCGTAAGCGATGCGCATTACAGTAGATTTTCCCGCACCATTTTCGCCGACAATCGCGTGAATCGTTCCCGGCTCGATTTTGATTGAAACGTTTTTGTTGGCAACAACGTCTCCGAATGTTTTGGTTATGTTTTTAAGTTCTATCATCGAAGAAAATTTTTATCTGAAAAATCACGAACTAAGCCAGTTATTACTGAAATGAGAATTAGTATTTGTCCTGCTGCCAGCCAGTGAGTTTTAGTCTTATCACGATAATATATAAAGTTACAAACAAAGCCTATAACAAAAATACCTAATAAAATTAGCCGAATGTAATCTCCTTCAAGCAAACTCAATAAGCACACAAACACTCAGATAATTACTCCAAAAATTTTTAAAATTTTCATTTCATTTTCTCTTTATTTTGCCATCGCGTCGGTTACTTTTATCTCGCCGCCGATAATTTTGCCTTTCGCCGTTTCGATTGTTTGCAAAATCTCAGGCGAAATTAAATTTTTGTTGTTGTCGTCCATCGCATAAGCCACGCCGTCTTTATCGAGTCCGAAAGTGTGAAAACCGCCTTTAAATTTGCCTTCTTTAACTTCTTTGACAACATCATAAACGGCATTGTCCACACGCTTGACCATCGAAGTTAAAACAAATCCGGGCTTGACGCCGTTTTGATTTGAATCAACGCCGATAACGAATTTATTCGCTTCGCCACTCGCGCTTCTGCCGTATTGCTCAACCGCGTCAAACGCGCCGAGACCGGAATTTCCCGCCGCCGTAAAAATTACGTCCGCGCCTTTGTCAATCTGGTTCAGCGCCAATTCTTTGCCTTTGCCCGGATTGTTCCACGCCGAATCGGTTACGCCGACATAGTTATTTACAACGCGAATGCTAGGATTGACGGATTTCGCGCCTTCTTCATAACCTTTGGCGAAACGGTGAATAAGCGGTATATCCATTCCGCCGAGAAAGCCTAAAACTCCGGTTTTCGATTTTTGCGCGGCAATCATTCCGACCAGAAATGAGCCTTCGTGTTCGCGGAAAACCAGGGACGCGACATTCGGAAAAGGATTCCCTTCTTTATCTAAAATCACGCCGTCAACAATCGCAAAGTTAATGTTCGGGTAATCACGCGCGACCTTTTCCATAATTGGCGATTGAGCAAAGCCGACGCCGATAATCAAATCGAAATTCTTCTCGGCAAAAGCACGCATTGCCGGTTCAATCGAAGTCGGATTTCCCGGCTCGACATCACGCAAAACAATGTCCAATTCTTTTTCGGCGCGTCTGACACCTTCCCACGCAGCCGCATTAAATGAGCGGTCGTTTTTACCGCCGATGTCGAAAACGATTCCGACTTTGATTTTGCCTTTGTCTGTTGTCGCTTCCGTTGAAGTTCCGCACGAAGAAACGGCACAAACTAACGGACATAAAATAAACAAAAAAATTAAAACTTTAATTTTCATAACAAAAAATTTGACAAGTTGGATAGGATGAACAGGATAAGACATTTTCTTAAACCCTGTCTATCTTTTTTATGCGCTTTGAAATTAACCACAATTAAATTACTTCTTTAATTAATTCAAACTTTCTAACAGGTTTTTCCACACTAACTTTATACGCCATTTGCAGTTTTGCAAGCACCTTCGCCGCTTGCGGTTCCGTCCGGCAAAAAAGCGTACCTAAAGGTTCGTGTTCCTTTACTTTCTCGCCTAATTTTTTTTCACAGGCAAATCCGACGGCATAATCAATTTTGTCGTCAATCTTCAAACGCCCGCCGCCAATTGCCGAAATCGCTTTCCCGATTTCGCTCGCGTCAATCTCCGAAATGTAACCGTTTTCAGGTGATTTTATTTTTACTTCAAGCAGATTTTTATCTAACAAAAACTCCGGCTTGTCGCAAATCTTTGCATCGCCGCCCTGCGCTTGAATATTTTCCCGAAACTTCTCTAACGCTTCTCCGCTTTCCAATACATTTTTAATTTTTAATTTTGAATTTTGAACTGTTTCTGCAACACCGCACAAAACCAACATTCGCGCCGCTAATTCGATTGATAAATCCAATGTCGGTTGCGATTGTTTGTCAGTTTCGCCTTGCAAAAGTTGTACGCATTCAAAAACTTCGAAAGCGTTTCCAACATATTTTCCCAGCGGCTGATTCATATCAGTCAAAAGCGCTTCGGTTTTCACGTTGAAAGCGTTTCCCGTTTTGACCAGTGCTTTAGCAAGTTTTCGCGCATCGCTTTCTCTTTGGATAAACGCGCCCGTTCCAGTTTTCACGTCCAAAACAAGGGCATCCAGACCTTCCGCCATTTTTTTCGACATAATCGAAGCGACAATTAGAGGGATTGATTCGATTGTGGCGGTGGCATCACGTAAAGCGTAAATTTTTTTATCGGCGGGAACTATTTCCGCGGTTTGTCCCATCATTGCAAAACCGCATTTTTTTATAATTTTTTTGAATTCTTCTTTGGAAAGATTTACGTTGTAATCAGGAATTGATTCGAGTTTGTCGAGCGTTCCGCCCGTATGTCCAAGCCCGCGACCTGAAATCATTGGAACAGCAATGCCGCAAGCTGCCACAATCGGGGCAATCAAAAGCGATGTTTTATCGCCGACCCCGCCCGTCGAATGTTTATCTGCAATCGGCGTGTCCAAATCGGAGAAATCAAAAACCTCACCCGAATTGAGCATCGCTTTTGTTAGAGCGTTTTGCTCTGACAGATTTAAGCCGTTTATAAACATCGCCATCACGAGTGCGGAAATCTGATAATCAGCCCAGGTTTCTTTGCTCACGCCTCGCACAAAAGCATTTATTTCTTCAGGGAGAAGGTTTCCGCCGTCGCGTTTTTTGCGGATTAAGTCTTGCGGATTCATCTTTCACACTTTAACAAATTTTTTTTTCGGACGACCTGGTTTTCTACAAAAAAACATTTTCTTTTTGCCTTATTTTAAGTCATAATAATTATTGCTATGAGAAGTAAACATATTGTCGCACTAATAACATTTTTCGCTTGTTTTGCTTTTTCTTCTTTTGTGGTCGGGCAGCTGTTTGAAAAAACGTTTGATAAAGAAATTCTCGTACTTTTACAGCAAGATAAAGAAAACTATGAAGAACGCAACACTAATGAATTTAATTTGTCCCTAATGGACAAATCTTTCCCGTCACTTTCCGTTAAATCCGAAATCGTTTCCGAATATGCGGAAAAATCCAACAGAATAAACGGCAGCGGTTTGCCGCAAGATTTTCAAATCGCGTGGCATAAACATATGAAGGCTTGGGCTAACTACTCGGATTTTCTCCAAAAATCCGAGCGAGCCGGATTGGATACGAAGGACATCAAACGTATGGAAATCCAATACGGACGTGATATTAATTCGACTTGGTATGTGGTTTTACGTGTCGGCGCAAGCTACGGCGCGGAATTTCCTTATTAGAATTATTTTCAAATTTATTTTCTAGTACGGCGGTTGTTCTAACAAAACAACCGCTTCTGCATTTACCGCTCTTTCTTCGCCAACGGCATCAACCTTTTCGCCGGTTTTCGCTTTCACACTGACACAATCAATTTCGATTTCTAAGATTGCGGCGATATTTTCGCGCATTTTATAAATATACGGGCGCAGTTTCGGTTTTTCTAGACTAACCGTCGAGTCCAAATTCATAACTCGGAAATCTTTTTTTTTCATCAAACGCACAGCCTCAGACAAAAAAACAGAACTGTCCGCGTTTTTCCATCTTTCGTCTTTATCTGAAAAATGCGAGCCGATGTCGTCCAAAGCCAAGGCGCCTAAAATTGCATCGGTAATTGCGTGCAAAAGCGCGTCGGCATCAGAATGACCAACCGCGCCCTTTTCTGAAGCAATTTCCACGCCGCCCAATATCAATGGGCGATTTTCAATGAGCCTGTGAATATCATTGCCGATGCCGATTCTCATAATCAGTGGTCAGTGGTCAGTGGTCAGTGGTCAGTTTTTTACTGACAACCGACAACTGACTACCGAAAATCTTTTAGTAAACTTTCTGCCAAAATTAAATCTTCTTTATGCGTGATTTTTATATTTCTCGCGCTTCCTTCGACTACTGAAATTTCGACGCCGAGTTTTTCCACTAAAAAACATTCGTCCGTTGCTGATTCATTAAGATTATTTTCGGTAAAAGCCCGTTTGAGAATTTCGTAGCAAAACGCCTGCGGCGTTAAAGCGCGTCTTAATTTCTCGCGGTCAATGGTTTGCACAATTTTTCCGCCGGAAATTTCCTTTATCGTATCAGTTATAGGCGCAACCAAACATGCCGCTCCGGTTTTTTTTGCTTTATTGATTGTGTTCATAATTTCATCGTTTGAAACGAGCGGACGAGCGCCGTCGTGAACCGCCACAATTTCTGTTTTGTTCGAGTCAACTGCATTTAATCCATTCAAAACCGATGCGATACGGGTTTCGCCGCCCGAAACAACTTTTACAAGTTTTTTTAAACTAAATTTTTCGGCGATTTGTAAAAAATTTTCGATTTCCTCCTCAGGCAAAACAAGAATCGTTTCATTGACGGCGGAACAATTTTCAAAGCGTTGTAAAGTATGAACAACGAGCGGTTTTCCCAGAATTTCAAGAAACTGTTTCGGCTTTCTCGCTTCCCTGAAACGTGTTCCCTTTCCGGCGGCGACAATAATTGCTGTATTCATTATATCTTTTATTCGCTTGTGTTTATCTAATTTTATACAGTATCTTTGATTGAATATCTCAAGATATTTTATCACTTCTGTAAGACTGCATTTAAATAGGTAACAGATACATTTTTAGATATTGACAACTTGCCATAATTCAAAAGAAAAAAGCCCATCCTTTCCGAGGACAGGCTAAACAAATAAGGAAAGTTAAGATTACCTGATTGAATACACGCCACCAATTACAAAAAGTTCCAAAAGATTTAAATTAAAATTTACAATATCGTTAAATTGAACAATGAGTCTTTATTTATCAATGTTCGAACAAGTTAGATGTGGGACAAATTGAATCCGTCTGCCACATTTCGCTTGCATTTGGTGAAATTCTATAAAACTCAAACTTCCCGAAATTGTTTTTTAAATGCCGCCGCGCGTGATTCGTGAATATTGTTAGAATTTTCAAAAGTTTCATCAGCGTCTTCCCAAAGTCGTCCGAAAATCATCTTTCCGGCTGTGGTTTGCAAAACACTCGTCACGGCGATGTCGGTAGGTTTTCCGATAAGTTTGCGCGCGTTGTCCACAACAACCATCGTGCCATCCTCCAGATAAGCGACGCCTTGATTGTATTCCTTGCCTTCTTTTAGAATGAAAACGTGCATCGCTTCGCCCGGCAAAACGACAGGTCTTAGAGCGTTGGCAAGTTCGTTAATGTTTAGGACATTTACGCCGCGAAGTTGCGAAACTTTGTTCAAATTAAAATCGTTCGTAACGATAACAGCGTCAAGTTGTTTGCCGAGTTCAATCAACTTCAAATCAACTTCCTTGACTTGCGGAAAATCGGTTTCAATAATTTGAATATCGAGATTAGAATTATTTCGCAAGCGCTGAAGCATGTCGAGTCCTCGCCGCCCGCGCTGACGTTTTGACGAATCGGGCGAATCTGCAACTTGTTGGAGTTCGGTTAATATAAACTGGGGAATTATCAGTGTTCCGCCCAAAAATCCGGTTTCGGCAACATCGGCAATTCGCCCATCAATAATAACGCTGGTATCGAGAACTTTATAATCACGCTTGGCGTTTTTATCGGTTAAAAATCCTCCAAGTCCCGACAAGTCAATAAATTCGCCTTTAGCCGCACCGACCATCAGACCGATATACGCCATGAAAAATGCCAGCACGACGGTCAAAAACGTTTTCATCTCGGCATTGACGGCAGTTGTTTCCTGCGTGCTGATTAGCATTCCGATAAAATATGCGCCGACAATTCCTAAAAACGACCCAATAGCCGCGCCGACCAGAGTCTTCAGTGTCGCGCGCCGCGCACGCATCTCAAAACCTATGATGCAAAGGGCTAAAATCACCCCAAGTAAGGCGGAAAACAACTGCCTTGCTTCTCTGCCAAAGTTTTGCGGCAAATGTGTAGTGTTTGCCAAAGGGATTAGCAAATAACCCATTACCGCTAAAAGCAAGACAAACGCGATTCTGATTATGAGAACGTCGAGTTTCATACCGGAAAAGATTTTAACACGGATTTTATAAACTGAACAGCAAATAATTTACACCTGAAATTGATATTTATTTTGTTCTTTAAGTTGAATAAAATTACCGATTAACTTTTAGAGAAAATTAAAAAGTCCAAGAAAAAGCAAATCTTAATCTCGGACTTTTTATTAATTTAACCGACATTTTAGGCGTTGCTGCTTCCCTGGTCGGTAGCAGTAGTTGTTTGTCCCGGCGCGGCTTGGGTGGTTGTCTGGTCGGTTTGCATTTCAAATTCGTCATCGGCAAACTTTCCTATCTTTTGCCCGCCGGATTGTCCTTTTCCGCCGCCGAGATTTTGTCCTTGATTGGTTACCTTGAAAC
>MWVV01000307.1_pt1 | contig 18018 bp, 14 predicted proteins | sample 1047281 | NCBI WGS metagenome assembly MWVV01 (sample SAMN06349986, study PRJNA376086) | soil metagenome | isolation source: PT-2 sample Antarctic (ecotone) soil | place: Antarctica | collected 2015-01-13 | reverse complement strand
AGATTGTGGAGGATTCGGAAGCTGCGCCCCCGCAGTCCCCGCGATTGTATCTGACTTAAAGTAAGAATCACGTTGCCGCTTCGAGCGATATACGTGAGTCACGTATACCACCCGGGCCGGGGTTTCGAACAGCTCCCAAGCCGTCTGTGGCGGAGTTTGCGGAAAAGGCAACCGGTCTTAAGTACAAAGATGAAGTCGTATCTGCTGCAGCTCGGGGACAGGGAAGAGGGCCCATACTCGGATACGCAGGTAGGGCAGCTGTTCGCAGAACATCGTATCAATCAGCATACACCCTGCACAACTGATCGATTCGCGGGTTGGCGGACCGTGGACGAGTACTTCCCGACTCTAAAATACAGGACTGAATTGCCGGCGGTGATTGAAAAACCCGCACCAGCGTTTTCCACAATTCCACCAGTGCCTATCGGGAGCGCGGTCAAGATCGTGGATGTTGATGTGCCGTTCGCGTCTGTTCTGAAGATGGTGTTCAAGATCTTCGCCGCGTGGCTAATCGTCATCATCTGCTTCATTCCGCTGTTCCTTATCGTTTGGCTCTTTCTATTCGCGGGCCTGCTAAGCTTCTTCGGCTCACATCTTCCGCGCTAATCGGCACGGGACGAAGTCGATTGAAAAGGTCAAGATCTCGGTCTCCTCTCGCCTGCTGGTCGCCGAACCTGGAGGAGCTGCGCGCGCTTGGGCGTGGTTGGTCGTGAACGGATTCAAGGATGTTGAGAACCGTTCCTGGCGAACGAAACACCGAGGCACGCTGCTGATTCATGCCAGCTCGTCTACCCTTTGGGTCAGTGCGGAATACTCCGATCGGATCAGACGTGAGTACGGGGTGACGTTACCGCAGGAGTTCGAACTTGGCGGGATCGTGGGCGTAGTGGAGGTGGTCGAATGCGTGAAGCGGCATTCCTCAAAATGGAAATTCCCAAATTCGTGGGGCTGGGTGCTGGAGAATCCGTGGCGGCTCCCATTTCGGCCGTGTAAAGGCTTCGTCGGTCTTTTTAAGCCGCAGCTGTAGGTGGCTACAACGCAAGCATCTCCCCAAGCTGCATGAAATTGAAACTGGCGTCGCAAATTTGACCGCGTAAAGCGGTCAACATTCAGTCTAGCGCCGGAGAATTTGATCTCCGCGAGATCCGGCGTCCCTCAGAGTGGAAACTTAGAGGATCGTGCGTCGGTGCTTGCCACGTTAAGGAAGGCGCGAAAGCAGGCGCGTGAAGTTACTGAAGGCGGGGTCGAGTTGGCCGTGAACTTGATCAGCCGATCTTGCGCTCGCTGATGGCAGCACCGATCTATTCGTCTCGTTGAAAACAAAGATCGTCACCCTGCTCCTGGGCGCCGCTTGCCTGTCAGACGTTTCTGCCGCCGCTGAGTTGACTGTGCATGCCGCGGCCAGCCTGACCGATGCGTTGAAAGAGATCGGCGCGGCTTACGAAAGAGCGAGCGGCGATAAGATCGTATTCGACTTCGGCGCTTCGAGCCTGCTGGAACGGCAGATCGAGCAAGGCGCGCCCGGCGACATTTTCGTTTCTGCGGATGAGGCAAAGATGGACCTTCTCGAGAAGCAAGGAGCGATCCTGGCGGGAACGCGGCGCGCTGTTCTCTCGAATACTCTCGTGGTCGTGGTGGCCGCAGATGCGAGCGTGGCGCTGACGAAGGCAGCGGATTTGGCGGAGCCGCAGATCAAGAGATTTGCTCTGGCGGAAACGCAAACGGTGCCGGCGGGGATCTATGCGCGCGAATACCTGGAGAAGCTCGGACTTTGGGAGAAGATTCAGGGCAAAGTGGTACCCACAGAAAATGTGCGCGGGACTCTCGCCGCCGTTGAGTCGGGCAACGTGGATGCCGGGATCGTGTACAAAACCGATGCGCTGATCTCAAGGAGGGTGAAGATCGCGACCGAAATCCCGGCGGCTGAGGGACCGAAGATTTCATATCCTGTGGCCGTCTTGAAGTCGTCGAGAGACCCTGAACGGGCGAAGAAGTTTGCCCAATATCTTGCCGGGCCGGTTGCGGCCGAAACCTTCAAGAAATTCGGATTCATGCTGGCGCAGTAGGGTCGCGATGAGCGACGAAGCATGGCAGGTAGTAGGTTTCACGCTCAAGACTTCGGCGCTCAGCACACTCCTTATCCTGCCGTTCGGCATTGCAATCGCGTGGTTCCTGGCGCGGCTAGATTGGCCCGGCAAAACGGCGGTCGAGACATTGGTCATGTTGCCGTTGTTTGTGCCGCCGGTTGCGACGGGCCTGGTGCTGCTGATGATATTTGGCCGGCACGGTGCCTTGGGTGCAATTCTACACCGCAGTTTCGGGCTCGAGATCGTCTTCACGTGGCGAGCAGTCGTGTTAGCCGGCGCCGTAATGTCGTTCCCGCTCCTGGTGCGGAGCGCGCAAAACGGTTTCGAGGGAGTGAACCGGCGCCTGGAAGATATCGCGCGGACTCTTGGCTCGAGTGAATGGCGCGTCTTTCGGACGATTACCCTGCCACTGGCGCGGCGCGGCATTGTCGCCGGGGCGGTGCTCGCATTTGCACGGGCGATGGGCGAGTTCGGCGCCACCGTGATCGTTGCGGGGATGATCCCGCGACGCACGACGACGATAGCGCTTGCGATCTATCAGGACGTGCAGCTCGGTCACGACTCCGCCGCGTGGCCGCTCCTCGCAGTTTCAGTCGCGATCGTCTTCGCGGCTGTTTATTGCGGGCAGACGATCGCCAGACGCGACCGCCAGCGATGAGCTTGCACCTTCAGCAAGTGCGTCTCCCGCTCCTGGCGTTCACGCTCGAGATCGACGCGACTTTCGATTTCCCGATCGTCGGAATTTTCGGGCCTTCAGGCGCGGGAAAAACTTCCCTTCTGGAGTTGATTGCCGGTTTGCGCTGGCCGGCTGCCGGGCTGGTGAAGCTAGACGACACGATTCTTTCTGACGCGAGCACACGAAGGCATCTGCCGCCGCGGGTTCGCCGGATCGGATATGTCCCGCAGGATCTCGCGCTTTTCCCGCACCTGACTGTGCGCGCCAACTTGGAATATGGTCACCGTCGGCCTAACGAGGAGCGCGAGCCATTCACCTTCCCGCATGTCATTGCAGTGATGGAAATCGAATCGCTCCTCGAGCGGAATGTCACGAAGCTGTCGGGGGGCGAACAACAGCGCGTCGCCTTTGCGCGCGCCATCCTTTCCGCGCCCCGGCTGCTTCTTCTGGATGAGCCTATGAGCAGCCTGGATTCGCGATTGAAGCAGCGCCTGGTTCCGTTCCTTCTGCGCATTCGCGACGAGTTTCACATCCCGCTTATTTACGTCACGCACGATGCCGGCGAGATCACGTGCCTCTGCGAAGAGGTGCTGCTGATGAAAGACGGCAAAATCACCGGCCGCGGCTTACCGAGCGAACTGCTGGCATGAGCGGCGAGTGCCGAGAGGGCTCGCATCGAGAGTCTCAGCGTTTCCAAGATTCCTTACGTCCGGCAATGGCGCTCCGAAACTTGCCTCAGCCAACCTTCACAATGATCGTGGGCGCATGATCGAAGCGAAGGGAGGAACGGAACCGTCTGAGCACGGCGTTACTCGCCGCAGATTCGTGGGGCTCACGATCGGAGGCGGCGCGGCGCTCCTTGCGGGCAGACCGAATCTTCTTCGAGCGGCAACGGCAGCAAACGCGGAGAATAATTCCATGTTTAAAATTGGCGGCGATCTTCCGGTGAATCGGCTCGGCTTTGGCGCCATGCGGATCACTGGTGAGGGAATTTGGGGTTGGCCAAAGGATCGGGATGAGGCTCGCCGCGTTGTCAAACGTGCGGTTGAACTAGGGGTGGACTTGATCGATACGGCTGATGCCTACGGACCGGATACGAGCGAACTCTTGATCGCTGAAGCGCTGCGTCCTTACCCGAAAGGAATTGTCATCGCGACCAAAGGAGGTCTCACGCGACCCGGTCCCGGCCGATGGGTGCCGAACGGGCGACCCGAGTATTTGAAGGCATGTGTCGACGGGAGCCTGAAGCGGCTGCGGCTGGAGCGGATCGATCTCTATCAATTGCATCGCGTGGATCCGAAGGTGCCGATGGAGGATTCGTTAGGCGCAATCGGGGAGATGCGCGACGCCGGGAAGATCCGGCATATCGGGTTATCGGAAGTCGGGCCCGAGGAGATTGAACGCGCGCGCAGGATCGTGCCGATCGCGACGGTGCAGAACCAGTACAACGTCGAGAACCGGAGATGGGAGAACGCGCTGAAGTATTGCGAGAAAGAGGGGCTTGGTTTTATGCCATGGTCGCCGGTCGGCGGCGGCAGAGGGCTGAAGGACGGCGCAATGAAAGCCGTCGCGCAGGAGCAGAACGCAAGTGTCTATCAGGTGGCGATCGCCTGGCTATTATCTCATTCAGCGGTCATGCTGCCCATCCCCGGCACATCGTCCGTCACGCATCTTGAGGAAAACGTTGCCGCCGGAAAGCTGCAATTAACTCCCGCACAGATGAAGTCGCTGGACGCGGTGTAGCCTCGACATGATCTGCATAGGTCGCGGCACAACGACTTCCTGCTATCCGCCGGGACTTCCGCGCTGCGCATTCGTGTGCTCGGCGTATCGAGCGAAGAGCCAGCAAAGATCAGAAAGACGGTTCACGTAGCGTAGGATTTCCGGATTCAATCCAGGCTGGTGCTCTGAAAGGACTGCCACTCGCCGCTCCGCGCGCCGGCAAGTCGCGCGCGCCACATCCAGCGCGGCCGAGATCATGGTGCTACCGGGAATGGCCCAGCCTTTGTAGTGCAAGAGCTTGTCTTTTTCCAGGTCGTCAATGATCGCGGTCAGCCGGTCCACCATCGCGGAGGTGGTTAGTCGGTAGCCGTCTTTCACGTAACGCGCCAAGTCCTCCGGCGCGGTCGCGAGTTCGCCCATCAGTAGGATCAGATCTTTCTGAACGAGGAGAAGCTGCTCCCCGAGGAACCCGTCGCCGGCCGCGACGCGAGCAACGCCCAACGCGGCGTTGAGTTCGTCGACGCATCCGTAGGTGTCGACGCGCGGATCACTCTTCGGCACGCGCCGCCCGTACATCAGCGACGTCTCGCCCGCATCGCCCGTCTTTGTTGCGATCGACAAGTTTTAGATTCCGTTGGAATTCGGCGCCCCTTCGCCAAGCGACTCGTTGTGAAGGGGATCAATACGATACGATCTGTCGTCATGATCGAGCAGCAGAACGAAGCCGCGGCCGACAGCAATGAAGTCGGGGTGCGGCACCGGCAGGGCTCCGCCACCCGATAGCCGTATCGTGAATGGCCGAAAGTCCGGTACCAAACGGTCGCGAAGGTGCCGAAGATCCAGCATGCTCCTAGTATTCTGCTCCCGGCATTAAGCGTCAATTAACACAAACGGCGGACCAGCTTTCGCCGATCCGCCGTTCGGAATTGTTCGCCGCGTCTCGTTAACCCAGCGCGGGCTGCACGTCTGGCTCGTCCATCAAGGAAGCGCCTACCGGCTCGCCTTGCTCCACAAGTTTGATCTCGCGCACGGCCGGGAAACCCGTGCCGGCAGGAATCAGGTGACCCATGATCACGTTTTCCTTGAAGCCGCGCAGGCGGTCGACTTTGCCTAACGTTGCCGCCTCGGTCAGCACGCGTGTCGTGTCCTGGAAAGATGCCGCAGAAATAAAGCTGTCCGTTTCGAGCGAGGCCTTCGTGATGCCAAGCAGGACCGGCGTTGCCTCTGCCGCCTTGCCACCTTGCTCCACGACGCTTGCGTTTTCCTTTTCGAATTCGAGCCGGTCAACCTGATCGCCCCAGAGGAGCGATGTGTCGCCTGGATCCGTGATCTTCACCTTGCGCAGCATCTGGCGCACAATGATCTCGATGTGTTTGTCGTTAATCTCCACGCCCTGGAGGCGATAAACTTCCTGCACTTCGTTCACGAGATGTTCCTGGAGGTCTTGTGGGCCGCAGACCTCGAGGATCTCATGCGGAACGACTGGACCTTCGGTGAGCTGCTGGCCTTTCTTCACGAAGTCGCCCTTGAAAGCGATGATGTGCTTGGTGAGCGGGATGAGGTGTTCTTCCTCGGCACCAGTCTCCACATCCTTCAGGATGAGCTTGCGTTTCCCGCGGACTGTTCCCCCCATCTCCACCACGCCGTCGATCTTCGCGATCTCGGCCGCGTCTTTCGGGCGACGAGCTTCAAAGAGCTCAGCAACCCGCGGCAGACCGCCGGTGATATCCTTGGTCTTCGCGATTTTTCGCGGAGTCTTTGCCAGCAAGGCGCCGGCTTGAATCTTCTGGCCTTCTTCGACGATGACGTGAGCGCCCGCCGGAATGGAGTAGCTCGCGAGGATTTCCTTCTTCTCGCCAACCACCACGATCTGCGGATGCAAGTCCTCTTTGTGTTCGATGATGACCGTCCCCATCAGGCCGGTCGCTTCATCGACATCACGCTTGATCGTGACACCCGCGATCATGTCGCGGAATTCGATCTTGCCGGACTTGTCGGTCAGAATCGGCACGTTGTACGGATCCCATTGCACGAAGGTTTCGCCCTTCTTCACGCCGGAGCCATCAGCTTTGGAGATAACAGAGCCGATCACGATATTATAGCGCTCAAGCTCGCGACCTTCGGAGTTGTGCACCCCGATCGACCCATTCTTGTTCAGCACAATCCAGCTGCCGTCCAGTGCCTGGACCGTGCGAAGATCGGTGAACTGAATGGTCCCATCGTTCTTCGCTTTGATGATCGGCTGCTTGAAGGTCTGGCTCGCAGTTCCGCCGATGTGGAACGTGCGCATCGTCAACTGCGTGCCCGGTTCGCCGATGGATTGGGCGGCAATGATGCCGACCGCTTCGCCGAGTTTCACAAATTGCCCGGTGGCCAGATTCCGCCCGTAGCAATGCGCACAAACGCCGCGTCCGGTTTCACAAGTGAGGACGGATCGAATCTTCAGGCTTTCCACGCCTACCTTTTCAATCGCGGCCGCAATCGGCTCATCAATTAGCTGATTCGCCTTAACGATCTTCTTCTTCGTCACAGGATCCGCGATCGTTTCGCAGCTCACGCGACCGATGATGCGGGTCGATAGATCGACGACTTCTTCGTCACCTTCGTAGATCGACTTTACGGTGATGCCGTTGACGGTCCCGCAATCCATCTCGTTGATAATCACGTCCTGCGACGCATCGACGAGCTTGCGCGTCAGATAGCCGGAATCGGCGGTCTTCAACGCGGTATCGGCAAGACCTTTTCGAGCCCCGTGCGTGGAGATGAAGTACTCGAGCACGCTGAGGCCTTCGCGGAAGTTTGAAGTGATCGGCCGCTCGATGATTTCGCCCGAGGGCTTCGCCATCAAACCGCGCATACCGGCGAGCTGTTTCACCTGCTGACGGTTGCCGCGCGCACCAGAATCCACCATCAGGTAGACCGGGTTCAACTCCTTACGGCCCTCGTTGTGTTCGAGCGTGCGGAACATCACGTTCGAGATCTCGTCACCGGCGTGAGTCCAGATATCGATGATCTTATTGTAACGCTCACCGTCGGTGATGATGCCCTTGCGATACTGCTGCTCGACCGTTTTGATCTGCTTATAGGCATTCTGCAGCTCGGTCTCCTTCTCTTTCGGGATAATCATGTCGTTGATCCCGATGGAAATGCCGGCTTTGGTCGCTTCGCGGAAGCCGAGCTCTTTCAGCTTGTCGAGTGTCTCGACCGTACCGTCCTGCCCCGCCACCTGGTAGCAACGCCAGATGATATCGCTAAGCTGTTTCTTACCGGCGGCCTTGTTGAAAAAGCCCATCGCTTTCGGCCAGATCTCGTTAAAGATCACGCGGCCAGGGGTGGTCTCCAGAATTCGATCGGTCGAGTTTCCGTAGATCGTTTCCTTGGCGTGATCCGGATTCTTGAACCGGATCCGGTCGTGGGTCTTTACCTTGCCATCAGCCATGGCGAACTCGACCTCAGTGGCGTCCGCAAGCAGCGGCAAACGGGATTCGTTCGCGGTCCCGACAGCCCGGCGAGGATTTTGCGTGAGATAATAACAACCCAGCGTGATGTCCTGAGAAGGCGTCGTGATCGGCTTACCGCTGGAAGGCGAGAAGATATTGTTCGGCGCAAGCATGAGCATGCGCGCTTCCATCTGCGCCTCGACTGAGAGAGGCACGTGCACAGCCATCTGATCGCCGTCAAAGTCCGCGTTATAAGCGGTGCAAACGAGGGGATGAATGCGGATCGCCTCTCCCTCGATCAACTGCGGCTCGAAGGCCTGGATGGAAAGCCGGTGCAGCGTGGGCGCGCGATTGAGCAGGACTGGATGTCCGCGCGTGACCTCTTCGAGGATATCCCAAACTTCCGGTGTCTGGCGCTCGATCATCTTCTTCGCGCTGCGCACCGTGTGCACATAGCCGAGATCTTTCAGGCGCCGGATGATGAATGGTTCAAACAAAACCAGCGCCATCTTCTTGGGCAGACCGCACTGGTTGAGCTTCAGCTCCGGTCCAATCACGATCACGGAGCGGCCTGAGTAATCGACACGCTTACCTAACAAGTTCTGACGGAAACGTCCCCCCTTTCCCTTGAGCATGTCGCTAAGCGATTTCAGCGGACGATTGCCCGCTCCGGTGACGGCGCGACCGTGCCGGCCGTTGTCAAATAATGCATCGACGGCTTCCTGCAACATGCGCTTTTCATTGCGGATGATGACGTCCGGCGTTTTGAGCTGGAGCAGGTTTTTGAGACGGTTGTTGCGGTTGATAACGCGGCGATAGAGATCGTTCAGATCCGAGGTCGCAAAGCGACCGCCTTCCAAAGGAACGAGCGGACGAAGGTCCGGTGGGATGACAGGCAGCACATCGAGCACCATCCAATCAGGACGAGCGTGGGAGGAGGCAAAGCCCTGCACGAGCTTCAAGCGTTTCGCGAGCTTCTTCCGGATCTGCTTGCTCTTGGTGTTCCCCATCGCCACTTCGAGCTCCTTGTTGAGCTTGTGAAGATCGATTTCGGCGAGCAGCTTCTTGACCGCTTCCGCGCCCATCCCGGCGACGAAATCATCACCGTACTGCTCCTGCGCCTCGCGATATTCCCCTTCGTTCAGGAGCTGAGTCTTGGTCAGCGGCGTGCTTCCCGGATCGATGACAATGTAATCCTCGTAATAGATGACGCGCTCGAGCTGACGCGCGCTCATGTCGAGCATAAGACCAAGCCGCGACGGCATGCACTTATAGAACCAGATGTGCGAGACCGGCACCGCCAGTTCAATGTGGCCCATCCGCTCCCGGCGCACGCGCGCCAGCGTCACCTCCACGCCGCAACGATCGCAGATCACGCCTTTGTGCTTGATCCGCTTATATTTTCCGCAAGAGCACTCCCAGTCCCGAGTCGGACCGAAAATCCGCTCGCAAAAGAGGCCGCCCTTTTCGGGCTTGAAGGTCCGATAATTGATCGTCTCGGGATTCTTAACCTCACCTTTGCTCCACGACCGCATCGTGTCCGAAGACGCGACACCAATCGATACTTGATCGAAACCGACGGGGCGTTCTTCGCCCACGAGTTCACGCCAGGAATGTTCGTTCATTGATTTACGTTCTAAAAGCTAAGCTACGTTTTCGAGGAAAGGAGCTGGCGCCTGCCCACCGACCTTTACGTCCAGGCCTAACGACTGCATTTCCTTGATTAAGACGTTGAAGGACTCAGGCGTACCCGCTTCGAGCGAGTTGTCGCCTTTGACAATTGATTCGTAGATGCGCGTGCGTCCTTGCACGTCATCGGATTTGACCGTGAGGAGCTCCTGGAGCGTGTAAGCCGCGCCGTAAGCTTCGAGGGCCCAGACTTCCATCTCGCCGAAACGTTGGCCGCCGTACTGCGCTTTACCGCCGAGCGGCTGCTGCGTCACCAGCGAGTAAGGACCGACCGCGCGGGCGTGAATTTTGTCCGCGACCAAGTGGCCAAGCTTCAGCATGTAGATGTAACCAACCACCACTTCCTGATCGAAAGTGTCGCCGGTGCGTCCATCGTAGAGCCGCGCCTTTCCGGTCTCCTGCACCCAGGAGAAGCCTTCCTTCTTCTTCGCGTCCTTCAGGTACTCACGGATTTTTGTTTCGGAGATACCATCAAACACAGGAGTCGCGACTTTGAAGCCAAGCGCTTTCGCCGCGACACCCAGGTGCGTCTCCAGCACCTGCCCGACGTTCATACGGCTAGGCACACCCAGCGGGTTCAGCACGATCTCAACTGGCGTTCCGTCCGCGAGGAACGGCATGTCTTCCTCGGGCACAATCCGCGCAACCACACCCTTGTTCCCATGGCGGCCCGCCATCTTGTCACCGACCGAAAGCTTGCGCTTCGAAGCGATGTAAACCTTGACCTGCTTGATGATACCGGGATCGACATCGTCGCCGCTTTCCACGCGATCCATCGAGCGTTCACGCTCCAGCTCCAACTCAGCGAACTTGTGCTCGTAGGAAGCGATGATCTCGCGGATTTTGTTGCGGATTGGAGATGGATCGATCTCGATGTGATCGTAAACCATCGCCAGCTTCCGGAGCAGGGTTTTGGTGATCTTACGATTCGCCGGGATGATGATCTCGCCCGTCTCGGCATTGACCACGTCGAGCGGAATTTTTTCGCCTAACAAGATGTTGGAGAGCGCGTCCGTCAGCTGTTCGGTGAGCTCTTCCTTCTTCTTGCGATGATCTTCGGTGATCGTCTTGAGCTGCCGTTTCGTTTCAGTTGGGGTCAGCTTCTCGCGCGCAATTTCCCGGCGAGATGAAACTTTCACGTCCATCACGATCCCGTAGGTGCCGGAAGGCACAGTCAGGGACGTGTCCTTCACGTCCGCAGCCTTCTCACCGAAGATAGCACGGAGGAGGCGCTCTTCCGGCGCGAGCTCCGTCTCGCTCTTCGGAGTGATTTTGCCGACGAGAATGTCACCCGGTTTCACCTCGGCGCCTACCCGGATCACACCGTCGGAGCCGAGATTGCGGAGCGCTTCTTCGCTCACGTTCGGGATGTCGCGCGTGATTTCTTCGGGCCCGAGCTTCGTGTCGCGCGCGCCGATCTCAAACTCGTCGATGTGAATCGAGGTGTAGATGTCCTCTTTCACGACCTTCTCCGAGATCATGATGGCGTCTTCGAAATTGTAGCCGTTCCACGGCATGAACGCGACGAGCACGTTACGGCCGAGGGCAAGCTCTCCCTGCTCGGTATTCGGGCCGTCGGCGATGACCTGGCCTTTCTTCACCGCCTGACCTTTTTTGACGATCGGCTTTTGGTTCACGCAAGTGCCGGCGTTCGAACGCATGAACTTCCGCAGCTCATAAACGTGGGTGCCGGCCTCGTGATCGGTCTTGAGCTTCTTCCGGCTCTCCGGCATGTAGCCGTCTTTCGTGACGACAATTTGATCCGCGGTGACGGACGCGACCTTGCCGGAGTCAGTCGAGATCACGACTGCATGGGAATCACGCGCGACCTTGCCTTCGAGCCCGGTTCCAACCAGCGGTGACTCCGAGACGATCAGCGGAACGCCCTGACGTTGCATGTTCGACCCCATGAGCGCGCGGTTCGCGTCGTCATGTTCCAGGAACGGGATCAACCCGGCCGCGACGGAGACAAGCTGCTTCGGCGAAACGTCCATGTAATGAACCTTCGGCGGCTCCACCTCCAAAAAATCGCCGCGGTAGCGAACGGAAACCTTCTCCTGTGTGAGATGGCCTTTTGCATCCATCGTCGCGTTCGCCTGCGCGACGAGGAAGTTCTCCTCGCGATCGCCGGTCAGGTAGTCCACCTCATCTGTGACACGGCCATTTGTCACCTTGCGGTAAGGCGTTTCGATGAATCCGAATTCGTTGATCCGAGCGAAAGTCGACATCGAACTGATGAGGCCGATGTTCGGTCCTTCCGGCGTCTCGATCGGGCAAATGCGCCCGTAATGCGAAGGATGAACGTCGCGCACCTCGAAGCCAGCGCGGTCGCGGCTTAAGCCACCCGGCCCGAGCGCGGAAAGGCGTCGCTTGTGCGTCAACTCTGCGAGCGGATTCGTTTGATCCATGAACTGCGAGAGCTGCGAACGCCCGAAGAAATCGCGAATGACTGCGCTGAGCGCCTTCGGGTTAATCAACTTCTGCGGCGTCATGCCGTCGATGTTGATGTCGAACAAGGTCATGCGTTCTTTCACCAAACGCTCGGTGCGCGCCAAGCCGACGCGGCACTGGTTCGCGAGTAACTCGCCAACGGTCCGCACACGACGGCTGCCCAAATGATCGATATCGTCGAGGGTTCCTTCGCCACGGCGCAGATTGATTAGATATTTGATCGCGCCAATGAAGTCCTTGTCCGTGACAATGCGTTCGCCGAGGTCAACGTCGATCCCGAGCTTTTGGTTGATCTTGTATCGACCGACGCGGCCGAGATCGTATTTTTTCGGATCGAAGAAGAGCCTTCGCAGGAGCGCTTTCGCGTTTGCGACCGTCGGCGGATCGCCCGGGCGCAGCTTGCGATAAATGTCCTTCAGCGCTTCCTCCTGATCATGCGCCGGGTCCTTCTTGAGCGCTTTGACGACGGTATCGTCGTTGGCGATATCGATCACGTTCACTGCCGAATGACCGAGTGCCATGATCTGGCGCACCGTCGCTGCGGTAAGCGGCTCGAAAGCGCGAGCAACAGTCGCTTCACCATCGAGCACATCGGCGATGAGAACCTTCGTCGCGAGCTCTTCTTCGCCGAGCTTTTCGCTTAGTTTCAAACTCTCGATGTTATAGAAGAGCTTGATCACCTCTTCGTCCGAGCCGTAACCAAGGGCGCGCAGGAATGTCGTCGCGAGAAATTTTCGCCGGCGTTTGCGTCGGTCGAGGTAGATGTAGAGCAGGTCGCTCGTGTCGAACTGCACTTCGATCCACGAACCGCGATCCGGGATGATCCGGAAGCTGTAAAGCACCTTCCCGTTGAGGTGGACGGAGGACTCGAAAGCTATCCCCGGTGAGCGATGCAACTGCGACACGACTACACGCTCTGCGCCGTTGATGACAAAGGTGCCCTGAGGCGTCATGAGCGGAATTTCGCCCATGTAAACCTTCTCCTCTTTTGTCCCCTTCTCCTCCCGGAGCTGAAAAGTGACATGCAACGGAGCGCTGAAGGTCTGACCTTCGCGCTGTGCTTCGAGCGCGCTCAGCTTTGGCTCACCAATTTCATAATGGCTGAAATCGAGCGTTGCTTTCTCATCATAGCTTTCGATCGGGAAAACTTCCTTGAAAACGGACATCGGCGATGAGAACCTTCGTCGCGAGCTCTTCTTCGCCGAGCTTTTCGCTTAGTTTCAAACTCTCGATGTTATAGAAGAGCTTGATCACCTCTTCGTCCGAGCCGTAACCAAGGGCGCGCAGGAATGTCGTCGCGAGAAATTTTCGCCGGCGTTTGCGTCGGTCGAGGTAGATGTAGAGCAGGTCGCTCGTGTCGAACTGCACTTCGATCCACGAACCGCGATCCGGGATGATCCGGAAGCTGTAAAGCACCTTCCCGTTGAGGTGGACGGAGGACTCGAAAGCTATCCCCGGTGAGCGATGCAACTGCGACACGACTACACGCTCTGCGCCGTTGATGACAAAGGTGCCCTGAGGCGTCATGAGCGGAATTTCGCCCATGTAAACCTTCTCCTCTTTTGTCCCCTTCTCCTCCCGGAGCTGAAAAGTGACATGCAACGGAGCGCTGAAGGTCTGACCTTCGCGCTGTGCTTCGAGCGCGCTCAGCTTTGGCTCACCAATTTCATAATGGCTGAAATCGAGCGTTGCTTTCTCATCATAGCTTTCGATCGGGAAAACTTCCTTGAAAACGGCTTGAAGACCGGACATTTTGCGCTTCGAAGCCGGAACCTCTTTCTGGAGGAAGTCGATGTAGGAATTGAGTTGAACCTCGATCAGGTTTGGAGGTTCAACGCCCTCTTTGATGGTTCCGAAGTGGATACGTTCTACGGTGCGTTCTGGCATAACTTGGACCTGAATCTTGGTGCCGCGGCAAACGGCAGCCGGGGAGCTTGGGGTTATCGCATCGACCGGACGCGAAGACGACAAAACTGGCAGCGAAACAGCAGTGTGTCAAATTGACTACTGCGTTTTCGTTGCCAGCTCTGAACTAATCCGTCGTGGGGCGGGTTAAAAATATCTCTGACTACTTCTAACGAGGGGGATGTCTGCCACAGACACGAGCGGCACGCAATCGATTTCTCGCGCGTCGTTCCAGAAACTGTAGCCGCCCCGCTGTGTCGGGGCGTCTTCTAGATTCATTACCAGCGACACAGCGCCGCGACTACAACTGAAAGCCAGATTACTTGATTTCGACTTTGGCGCCGGCTGCTTCGATCTTCTTTTTGATCTCTTCGGCTTCGGCCTTCGTCACGCCTTCTTTCAGGGTCTTGGGAGCACCTTCGACGAGAGCTTTCGCTTCCGCCAATCCAAGCCCCGGCACTGCGCCGCGCACTTCTTTGATCACGCCGATTTTGTTTGCACCCATTTCCTTCAGGATGACATCGAAGGCGGTCTTCTCTTCCACCGGAGCCGCGGCTGCACCGCCGCCGCCCGTTGCGGCTGGCGCCATCGCGACGGGAGCCGCCGCACTGACACCCCACTTCGTCTCAAGCTCTTTCACCAAACCAGCAATCTCCAGGACCGTCAGCCCGCTGAGTTGCTCTACTAATGCGTTTGTATCTGCCATATGTTTGTCTCCTTCATCGCCGCCTCCGAAAGCATCCGGAAGATTAAAGCCGACAGCCGCCGACTCGGACCGTTGTTGTTTGTTTCCCCGTCGCGCACTTCCGCACGACGAAATTGTTAAGGGGCGGAATTTCCGTCCGGCGTGTCTGCCGTCGCCGAGCTGCTCGCTGCCGCGAGTTTTCCTGCGGGAGAAGCGGCCTCAGTTGGAGCTGCTGCTTCGGATCCCCCGTTCTGGTCTGCCTTCGCTTTAAGCAACCGTGCGAAAGCTGAGGCCGGTTCGTTCAAAACTCGCACCAGCATTGTCGCGGGCAGCATGAGCAATCCGAGAAGCTGCGAAAGCAGAACTTCGCGTGACGGCAGTTCCGCAAGGGCCTCCACCTCGGCCGTCGAGAGGACAGATCGGTCGACAACGCCTATTTTCAGGGTCGCGATTTTGAATTCAGCCGCGAAGTTTTTCAGGACTTTGGCTACCGGAGCGACATCCTTCTTGCCGGTTACAACGGCCGTTTGTCCTATCAACTGATCGGATAAGTCCGGCAACCCGCTCTCGATCATTGCGCGGCGAAGGAAGCTGTTCTTCACCACGCGCACCTCCGCTCCGAGAGGAAAGAGGCGATTACGCAGCTCGCCGAACTGGTCCACCTTCATCCGCTGGTAATCCGTCACGAGCAAAAACGGTGAACGGCTCAGCTTCTCGGAAAGATCGGAAACGATATTGGCTTTTTCGGGTCTCATCTAAGAGAGGTTGATCGTTGAGAGTTGATGGTTGAGGGACACCGATCAAACGGCGAGATACGGCGATGGATCGACCGTGATGCCTGGCGACATCGTTGCACTAAGGCTTAGACCTTCAACAAATCGCCCCTTCGCAGTCGCCGGCCGCGCACGGACAACAGCTTCGATCACCGCCGTTCCGTTCTCGATCAACGCGGTCTCTTCGAAAGAAAATTTCCCAACCGGAACCGCGACGTTGCCATTCTTGTCTAGCTTGAACTCCACCCGCCCGGCTTTCACTTCGCGGACCGCTTTTGCCGTGTCGTCCGTAACGGTTCCCGTCTTCGGGTTCGGCATGAGACCGCGAGGACCGAGCACTTTTCCGAGCTTCCGGACTTCCGCCATCGCAGCCGGTGTCGCAACCGCAACATCAAAATCCTGGAAACCTTCCTGACATTTCTGGATCATCTCTTTATAGCCGACATACTCGGCGCCCGCCTCTTTCGCCGCACGAGCTGCGTCGCCCTCCGCAAACACAAGCACTCGGACTTGTTTGCCGCTGCCGTGCGGGAGCGGACACGTCCCGCGGACCATCTGATCTGATTGCTTCGGGTCAACCCCGAGCCGGAATGACATCGTCACGGTCTGGTCAAATTTTGGCGGCGCCAGCTTCTTGAGCGTGGAGATCGCCTCCGGGAGATTGTAAGCTTTGTTGCGATCCACCTGCTCGGCGGCCGCGCGATAACGTTTGCTTCGGTTCTGTTGCATGATCTGATCAGTTCAAACGAGCGGAATGCTCTCCTGATTGGGACGCGGAAGCTAACGGGGGAAGATTGGTTGTCAAAGCCGAATCTCACCTGTTGAAACCTTCACCGCAGCGCTATCAACGTCGTCATTCGTCCGGCCGGGGTCAGCGCCCCCGGCTACACCATTAGCGACATCCTACCGCGTCACCTGGCGGGACTCTTTATAATGACGCCGTCCTTCATCACAAACGATACCCGCTCTGTCGCGGTGATGTCGGCTACAGGGTCACCGGGTACCGCGACGACATCCGCGATTTTCCCTCTCTCCAGCGTTCCGGTGATTTGCGAAATGCCGAGCAGGTCCGCCGCGCTCGAGGTGGCAGATCGTAAGGCATCGATCGGCGGCATTCCCAAGCCCGTCATGAGCGCGAACTCCTTCGCGTTCTCGCCGTGCGGATAAACTCCGGCATCTGTTCCGAAGGCGATCTTGACGCCGAGCTGCACCGCATTGCGGAACATCTCGCTCCGCGCAGCGCCAGCCGCTCGGGCCTTTTCACGGATGGGCGGGGGATACGCATCGATCTTCCCCATGATGTATTCGGTCGCTTCCAACGTCGGCACAAGGTACGTGCCCTTGGATTTCATTAGCGCGAGGGTTTCCTTTTTCAGAAACGAACCGTGCTCGATCGAATCGACCCCGGCGTTAATCGCATCACCCGCTGCCGTGTCGCCGTGGCAATGGACTGCCACCTTCTTGCGAAGGCGATGCGTTTCGTTCACGAGCATCGCAATCTCCTCTGGCGTAAACTGCGGCACATCCACTTCGTCTTTCATCGAGAGCACGCCGCCGGAGACCGCCCCTTTGATCACGTCCGCGCCATTTTTAACCTCGTAACGAACGGCGCGACGGATGGCCTCCGGACCATCGGCAATGCCGTCATTGGAGTCAGGTTGGCGGCCAAAAAGCTCATCCCGGAATCCATTCGTGCGGTCGAAATGCCCACCCGTGGCGCCGATGCCTTTTGTCGCCACGAACATCCGCGGACCACGCACCAGCCCTTTCGCGATCGCATCGCGCAGCGCCACATCCAGGAATCCTTCGCTCCCAAGGTCACGCACGGTTGTGAAGCCCGCCGCGAGCGTTTGCTCCGCGAGAGGAATCGCTTCGTAGGCGGTCAGCGGCAGTTCCGTCTGAAGATCGTTCAAGCGTCGCTCGTTGTAAGGCTTCGAATAATCCGCAGTGAGATGGGTGTGACAATCAATGAATCCAGGGGACAACGTCGCGTCGCCGAAATCGATCACTTGCGCATCCTGCGGAATCGCGATGTTCGCTCCCACATCTATAATCTTCCCATCGTGCACGACGACGACGCCATTCTGCACGAGAGCGTTCGCCTTTCCGTCAAAGAGGCGCGCCGCTTTCAGCACAATCGTGCCGCCGGCGTTTTCCGCACCGTGCAATCCCTGAGCGAAGAGCAAAACGAGCGTAGCCTTTGCTGCGAAACGACGGAAAGAGCGCGTAATCATCCCTGCCGATATGAAACTCCGTCGCCGAAAGCAAGAGTGTCGCACCCTGCCTGACGATCGTGACCACGTTCGCCTAAAGGTTCGCACCCCGGTTCAGCGTTGGCGTGGGGGCGCGCCAGCTCCATCGTCTCGGGCGCGCGCTGGAGCCGGCCCGCCCCCTCGGGCCGCACGCCGACTGCTCCTGGCTGTTATCGTTCGCCACGTATCCCTCTAGCCATCTTACCCTCAGAAAGCTTGCTGATTTTACGCGCTCTCGATAGACTTTGGCTCGTGCAGGCTGTGCCGGGGACGTTGCAAACTGGAGGTGTGCCTTTCGGCACAACGCACTGGAGCGTGGTCGCTGCCTGCACCAAGGC
>MWVV01000306.1_pt1 | contig 18040 bp, 18 predicted proteins | sample 1047281 | NCBI WGS metagenome assembly MWVV01 (sample SAMN06349986, study PRJNA376086) | soil metagenome | isolation source: PT-2 sample Antarctic (ecotone) soil | place: Antarctica | collected 2015-01-13 | reverse complement strand
CCCTTCGTCAAAGCTGAATTAAAGCAAGCCAAACTCTGGCGCGATGAATACGAAGACGACGATAAATTGTGGTTTGAAAAAACCGTCGATTTAATCCGCGAAAGATTTTTTACTTTGAAAGATTTCTCGAATCAGGGACGCGCCTTTTTTTCCGAAGATTTCGATTTCGACCCAAAAGCGGTCGATAAAAACTTGAAGAAGTTCCCCGAATTAAAAACGTGGCTTCCCGAACTCGCCGACCGCTTAGAAACGGTCGAAGATTTCACGCACGACAATCTAGAAACGTTTATCAAACAATTTACCGAAGAAAAAGGCACAAAATTCGGCGTAATTATGAACGGCTCGCGCGCTCTTTTGACCGGACTCGCCGTCGGACCTTCGATGCTCGCGGTTTTTGAAACGCTCGGACGCGAGAAAAGCGTTTTGCGTCTTAGAAGCCAAGTCGCCTGGAATTTATAAAATGAATTTGCGAATTGAAAAAGCCGCACCAAAGGACATTCCGCAAATTGTCGCTTTAATCGGCGAATTTGCCGAGTTTGAAAAACTTTCTGATTTTTGCGAAGTAACCGAAAGCGATTTACACGCAGCGATTTTCGGCGCGGACGCATTCGTCAATTGTCTGGTTGTTTTTGCAGACGACGCCTTCGTCGGCTACGCAATTTTTTATCCGGTTTTCAAAAGTTTTCGCGGCGAGCGTTCGATGTTTTTGGAAGATTTATACGTTTCGCCGACGATGCGCGGACAAGGTTTCGGCTTGAAAATGCTCAAAGAAGTTGCGCGCGCGGCTAAACAACAAAACTGCGCACGAATGGATTGGCAGGCTTTGAAATGGAACGCTCCCGCAATCAAATTTTACGAAAATCTCGGCGCAGAATTTCAAGATGAAAATCTCGATTTCAATCTGCGCGGCGCGGCGTTTGAACGCCTTGCGGCGTAACTCAGGATTACTCAAATTGCTTCTTAAAATCTTCAAACATCCGCCGCAATTCCGCCGTTTCGTTTTGCAAACTTTCTACTTGCTGTTCGAGTTTTTCGATTCGCTCATTTTCCGTTTGCCGTTTAGAAACCAAATTTTCAACCGAAACGTTTGCGCTTGCCGCCGGAATTTCTCCCGACAAAAGATGTGCAAAGCGAACTTCCTTTTGTCCGGGCTGGCGTTCGAGTTTTGCGACGAGCGGCTCGTCCCGACGCATCAAGCCGTCTAACGTTTCATTGACTTCGCCCAAACCGGAAAATTCATACAAACGATTTGTCCGCTCGCGCAGCTCGCCCAAAGTTTGCGCGCCGCGCAGCATCAAAACACACAAAACGGCGGTTTGCGGCGGCGAAAGCTCAAACACATCGGGCAAAATATGTTTATATTTCGGCACGCGCGAAGTGCTGCCGTAAAAAACATAAACGATATTTTTCTCGCGCAAATCGTCAACCGATTTCTGCACTGTTTGTTCATCAAAAGAAACTACGGGTTCGCGGTTCGTTTTCTGATTGCATGCAGCGACGAGCGCGTTTAATGTAAGCGGATAATATTCCGGCGTCGTCAATTGTTTTTCGATTAACACAGCGAGAATTCTCGCTTCAGTTTCGCTTAATTTGTTCGACATAATAATATTTTTACAGCTTAATACATTTCGCGCTTTTGCCCAATGATTTACAATTCTAAACTTGTGAACGTAACAGTTGCGCGTACGGCGCAGGACATCGAAACGGCTTACGAAAAACTTGCGTCGGCAACGCAAATCGGCTGCGACACGGAAACTTCCGGCTTGAGCGCGCGCCACGGACGCCTTTTCAGCGTCCAATTTTCCGACGGCGAATTCAACGCGCTCGTCCCAATGAGCGAAGGCGTCGGACTCGGTAAACTGGCGCAGATTTTAGAAAATCCGAGTATTATAAAAATCTTCCACAACGCAAAATTCGATTTAGAATTCCTGCGCGAAAACGGCTACACGGCGCAAAACATCTTCGACACGATGATTGCCGAAAAAGTCTTAACCAAAGGCGCGGGACAATCGGCAAGCCTTGCCGAAACGCTCTATCGCTATTTCGCCGTCGATTTAGAAAAATCGCACCGCCAAATTTTCACAAAAAATTGGAACGGAATTTGGACAGACGAGTTGGTAAATTACGCTCTGTCGGATGTCGTTCATTTGCCCGAATTAAAACGAGAACAGGAACTTTGGCTTGAGCGTTTGGGTTTGCGCGAAGAATTTGCGCGACAAATGGCAAAGATTATTTGAGATTGAATTTATAAGAGTGGCAGGTTCGGGCTTGTATTTGAGAAACTTATTTCTTAATGTCGTTCGCAGTCGTTTCAGATAGAAAGTTCTCCAAAATTACAGGAAGATTATCTATGTTGCGAGGTTTTGTCATACATTCCCAAATAACTAGAACATTCCAACCGTCTTTTGTCAGAATCTCTATGTTTTTCTTATCACGCTCTACATTTCCCAGACGTTTATTTTGCCAAAATTCGGCATTGGTTTTTGGAGTAACTTTTCCATACGAACAATCGTGCATATGAAAAAAGCAGCCGTGAACAAAAATAATTTTGCGTCGGCTTGAAAATACTAAGTCAGGTTTTCCTGCAAGGTCTTTCCGGTGTAGCCGATAACGAAAACCTATTTTGTGAACAATTGAGCGAACAATCATTTCCGGCTTTGTGTTTCGGTTACGGATGCGCGACATATTAAATCGTCGCTGTTCAGGCGTAAGCACATCAGACATAAACTTATTTCAATTGGATATGAATTTTTGAAACGAATTCTTCGACAGTTAGCAATGTAATATCGCGCTCTTTCGGATAATCTTTGTGAAATCTCTTCGGCACGACTAGCGTTACATTTGCCTCGTGCATTTCTTTAAGTTGATTTGTCGAAATTCCAGGCTGAATCGTCATAATATATTTTTCTGGCACTCGCTTTCCTTCATTTAATACTTGTCGCCATCTATCTTTGCAGGTAGTTTTAACGCCAACTATAAAAAGTTTGTCCAAAGGATAATCTTTGTCGTGATAAGCCTCTTCACTTGGAATTACTACATCCGGTTTGCCGTCTATATTTGGTCTCATTTTGTGCGGAATTCGCGCGTCAGTTAAAGCCTGTTCGACATGGTTTTCCAAAGCGCGTCCGGCTCTGGATTTGCGACGGTTCATAATACTTGATGCAGTTTGTAGAAAATCATCTACGTCCCGAAATAATTTGCGAAAATCATGCTGACAAATTTGTCGCTCAGCAAGTTTGAAAAGTTTGTATTCGCCGTCCATACTTTTCGTTAAAGCATCATCTGCCGTTAGTTGATTGAAGTTTTTCAAACAGTCTTTCAATGCTCTACGGGCTTCAGCAGAAAAAACACTGCCGGGCGGAAATTCCGTCAGTTGTCCGGCAAAGTCTCTAAAATGTCTGCCAATACATTCATCTTCAGTTTCCGGTTGTATTACGCCTTGTTCGTAAATTCCCCAAGACTCTATAACTTCAACGCCAAGTGCCGCCTGAATTTCTTTGATGTCATCTTCAAGATCAAGAATATAGGCAAAAAATTCCGTCTCATTTTTTCGTATCAGCACAAGTAAATCGCCAACCATGTCGTGAGTAAGATAAGGAAAGCCTCTCCCGAATTTAGTTAGTCGATATTCGCTTCGCGTTTTCGCGCCATACCAAGTAATTACGGAATCAGTTATAACATCATCCTGCCATTCAATTTTGATTTCGTGTTTTGTAACCACGCCCTTTTGCGGCGGTTGAGGAGTGAACATTTCATAAACTGATTTTGGAAGATAGAAGCCGTATTGATGCCCGCCCGTTAATCCAACATCGTTAGGTGAAATAAATTTTAGTAACGCATTACCGTAAAGGTTTGCATTTTCGATTGCTCGTTCACAAAACGGAGATTGCATATTGTTTTGTAAAATCTAAATCGTTGCTATTGCTTTACCCTTGAGGAGACAACCATTGTTATGTCGCGCAAGTTGCCAGCATAAAAGCGCGGCTATTTGTCTAACAACGGCTTCGGCGACTTTTGGAACAATGGCATTTCCAAATTGACGATAAGCCTGCGTATCGGAAACCACAATTGGGAGATATTCAGGAAAACCCATCAATTTCATACATTCCTGCGGAGTTAGACGCCTTGGATTTTTTCCTTCCTGTGGAATTAGAATTTCAGAACCGTCTTTGTGGTATCGCGCACTAAGTGTTCGAGTAATACCTTGAAGGTCAGCTAATCCAAACCCAAATCCATTTCCTTTTGCGCGATGTCGTTCGGCGTAATCCTGTAGATATTTCCATAAATGGTCAGTCAAGGTATATTTAGCATCTGGATTTGGGTCTAGAATATCGGCAAGTTTCGGGCGTTCACTTTCAGGTTTGTCAGGGAATTCAAACGGCGGATTATTACCAAAAACTTTAGTGTCAAAGCAGACAATATAAACTCTTTCTCTATGTTGTGGAACATAGTCCGCGGCATCAATGACTTTGTGAAAAACTTTGTATTCAAGGTCTTTCTCCAGCGTTTCCTGAATAACTTTCCAAGTCCGTCCTTTGTCGTGAGATTTAAGATTCTTTACATTTTCCAGCAAAACAATCGGCGGACGTTTTACTTCAATAATTGAAGCAATATTAAAAAAAAGTGTTCCCTGAATTTCGCAGTTAAATCCGTGTGCGCGTCCTAAACTATTTTTTTTCGACACGCCTGCGAGAGAGAACGGCTGACACGGAAAACCTGCTGCTAATACATCATGGTCGGGAATATCTGCGGCGTTTATTTGAGTAATATCTCCGTGTGGTGTTTCGCCAAACCAAGATTTGTAAGTCTTCTGGGAATATTTATCAATTTCGGACGAGAAAACACAACTGCCGCCAATTCCTTCAAGCGGAATCCGAAAACCGCCAATTCCCGAAAATAAATCAATAAAACTGAAAGGAATTCGACCTACAAGGGCAGGTTCGATGTGTTGCGGTTCAAACGGCAACCGAGTTTGAATACTACTATTTTCGTGCGCTTGGTGAAGAACAGAAAGAACAAAATCCTTCTGCGTCATATGTCGACTATTTCGCTCTTCTTCAATCCAAGTACGAATTTGTTCCGGCACGTTTCTGACTAAAAGTTGATTGCTCATTTTTATTCTCTCTGGGAAAAGTTGATAGCAGAATATCATATTTTCCCAGAGAGAATAAAAATCATTTTTTGAAAAGTTTATTTACCAATTCTTTTACCAATAATCGCAAAATAGCTTGCTGCTTCCGGCTCGATAAATTCTTTGATTTGCCAATCGGTATCTTTGAGAATGGTCTCCATTTCTTCGGGAGACACGAAAAGATAATCGAACCATTCGCCGACGGTTTTGCCGAAGCGGGCGCGTATTTTCAGTTGTCCGCCCATTCTGCCGCGCCGTTTGTTTAATCGGAGATATTGCAGATGTTCCGGCTCGGAGGTTTGGTATGGGTTGCGCGTTCCGGCGATGATTTGCGTGTCGGGCGCGGTGATGCGGGAAAACTTTTTGAGAATCAAGCGGGCGTTTTCAAAACTTCCGAACAAACCGAAGTTGTTGCCGAACATTTGAATCGTGTCGAAGCGGTTTGCTTTGAACTTGTCAACGTCGCTAATCGGTCTGACAAATGCTTTTTTCAAACCTCTCAGCTTGCACACACGGATTGCGCCTGGCGAATTGTCTATGCCGGTAACGTCGAAACCTTTTTGCTGCAAATAAAGCGCGTGTCGTCCCGCGCCGCAGCCGATGTCTAAAACTCTGCCCGTTGCAAATTCGATGGCGCGGCGTTCGAGCGGCGACCATTCGTCGTATTCGGTGAAATACAAACCGGCATCCGAACCTGTGTCAATATAATTGTCGTCTCTTTCGATGATTTCAGCCGTTGCCGTTTGATGGTTGTATTGCGCCAGAAGCGTTTGTCCGTAAGCGTCTCGGTTGATTTTCATAGCAACTATTTTCGACTTAAAAATTTACCAGCGATGATATGCCGGATGACCTTCTTTGACGATGACGAACAAGCCTTTGCACGTCGCGCAGATTTTATCGTTTGCAATTAATTCGGCTTCGACGGTTGCGCGATCTTCGCTTGATTCGGTAACACGCGCGACCAATTTTATAGTCGCATCGAATGGGGTCGGACGCAGTAATTTTACCGAATAATTTGCTGTTACAGTGCAGTCGGGCGCATCTTTGCCGTTTTGCTTCATCAAAAAATGCGCCGCCGTCCAATTTGAATGACAGTCGAGCAAAGTTCCGACGATTCCGCCTGAAAGCATTCCGGGAAACGCTTGATGATGCGGCTCGGCGTGCCATTCAGCTTTAACCTCTTCGCCGTTTGCAAAACTTTTTATTCGCAAACCTTTTTCGTTTTTTACGCCGCAGCCAAAGCAGATTCCGTTCGGCGCGTAGGTTTCCTGGAGAGATTTTTCTTTTGTCATAAATTGTCCACAGATTAGCACAGTTGAACACGGATGGAAATCAACGAAAATCTGTGTTTGTCCGCGCGCATCTGTGGACAAATACTTGTTTTTCGCTTTGAATATAACGTAAATTTATTTCGCCCGAGCGCCTTTCCAAAACAAATGTATGAATTCAACTTCTAGAAAATCCCAACGCACGCTGCTCGATATGAACGCTTATCAATGGACGGTCATTTTTGCCGCGTGGCTCGGCTGGGGCTTTGATGTGTTCGACGGGTTATTGTTTAACTACGTCGCGCCGAATTGTGTGCCGACGTTACTGAATTTAACCATTGGCTCGCCTGAAGCGAAGTCGGCAACTTTGCAATGGACGGGAATTTTAACGTCCGTGCTGCTCATCGGTTGGGCAATCGGCGGCGTGCTTTTCGGCAGAGTGGCGGATAGAATCGGGCGCACGCGAACACTTTTATTAACGATGCTACTTTATTCAATTGGAACAGCGGCGTGCGCTTTTGCACCGAATATTTGGGTTTTGATGTTGTTCCGCATTGTGGCGAGTCTCGGCATCGGCGGCGAATGGGCGGCGGGCGCGGCGATGGTGGCGGAAGTCGTGCCGGAAAATCGGCGTGTCGAAGCCGGTGCGCTGCTCTACACTTCCGCGCCGATGGGTTTGTTTCTGGCGACGTTTCTGACATTTCAAATCACGGGAGTTTATTTTAACGACCCGGCGGTTTCGTGGCGATACGTTTTTCTTTGCGGTTTAATTCCGGCGGCGGTCGCGTTTGTTGTCAGAATTTTTGTAAAAGAACCGGAACGATGGAAACGAGCGGCAGGCGAAGAAACGGCAAAATTGAGAGAATTGTTTAGCCCGCAATTTTTGCGCTTAACCGTTAGCGGTCTTTGTATGGCGATAACCGCGCTGATTATGTGGTGGAGCTGCAACGCTTTTATTCCGGTGATTGCCAAAGGCTTGGCACAGCAGAATTCTCAAATGCTCGGTTTGGACGCAGGTGCGACCGAAGCGACCGGGCAGCAGTGGGTGAAAATTGCGACCAACAGTTTTAATCTCGGCGGTTTGATTGGAACGCTTTTAACCGTTCCGGCTGCCAAACTGCTCGGTCGCAAGAAAATGTTTTTTATCTATTTTTTGCTGTCGGCGATTTCCATAATGGCGGCGTTCAAATTAAATTTAGAACCCGAACAAAGACTTTATATGTATTTTCCAATCGGGCTGACCGTGTTCGGCGTGTTCGGCAGTTTTACCTATTATTTGCCGGAGCTTTTTCCGACACGCCTTCGCGGAACGGGCGCGGGCTTTACATACAATGTCGGGCGCTTGGTTGCGGCGGCGGGACCGTTTCTCGTCGGAAGTATTGCGGCGCGCGGCGCAAATGCTTTGGAAAGCGCGATGGATGTTTTGTTTTTTGTAGGTTTTGTTCCGGTTATCGGTCTTCTGACTTTGCCTTTCGTGATTGAAACAAAAGGGCGAGTGTTGACTGATTAAGTAAACGGTTAAAAAATCAAACTTTTGTTTTATCAAGCGTTCGCGTCGTGTTTTCCGTTACGCTGATAAAAGGTTCGCGCGGCGATTCGATTTGTCCCATAACGGCTGGACTTAATTGTTTGGGCGCGGATTTTTGTTTGGAGTTTTCCTTTGTCGAGATTGCATTATCAGTCAGGCGCGAAATTTGGCGCGTCAGCAGAAAACAGATGCCGAAAGTCGTTGCTAAGAACAATATTGAAAGGATAACAATTAATTCGGGTGCGGCGCGATTGCCTGCGTTGCCTGCGAGTATTGCTATCAAACCAATTAAACCACCTAAACCGACGACTCCGACAAAACCGGTTGCAATCGAGAGATTTCTCAAAAGCGAAGCGTTTGAATCGGTCTGTTTCACCAATTCGTTTTTGGCGACGCGATTGCCGCACCGATTACAATAATTCAATTCGTCATTGACTAAACTTCCGCAAGATTGACAATACATTTTCGGCATCTCCTCCGATTAAAATCTAGCTTCGCGGTTTGATTTTCTCTTCGAGCCATTCGGTCAAAGTGTCAACCGATTCGATGTGGACGGGTTTTCCGCGCCACGCTTTGAGGGCGAAAACAATCAGCATCACAGTTGTAACTATCTGAAAGACAAAATTTCCAATATCTGCGAAATCCGTAATATGTCCGGCGCCGCTCAAGATAGACGTTACAAACAAAATCCCGATGTGCGCGGCAAGACCTTGCGCGGCGTGAAAACGTACTTTCGTTTCGCTGCGCGGAACAAGCAGAAGCTCGACAATGCTTGCAATCAAACCAATCCAGAAAGGCAGATAAGGCAAAGCAATCATTATATTTTCCGGCAATCCGACGTTTGAAACTTTGCGTTTTGATGAAGTTTCCGAATCAGCGTTGAGTTTGTCAGTTTGAAAATTAACCGGAACATCCTGACCGTTGAAAGGCGAAGAATACGATGAAAAATTCGCGGCGTTGAATCGGCGCGTCTGTTCTTCAGTCGGTGCTGCTTTCGGAAATTGCCGCGTTTCCGCATCCGTAAGAAACGTGGTTTCAGCGGCTTGCGCCTCTTTTGCTCGCTGCGGAAATTCCGGGTCGAGCGGATTTGTATCGTATTTCTTTTTCGGCATCGTTTGTTTTTCTACGATATTTTATTCGGTTTGGTTCGGAAAATTTTAGTCGAAAAGTTTTGTTTGCTCTAATGGACGATTACGCAAGTTTCTTATCGCAAAAACAATAAATGGAAGAAAGAAAAAACTTATTCCTAAAGTGGCAATAATTGAAGCAGCCGAAGCTGTTTTCCTATCTTTACAAAAATGACAATCTGCTGGCATTGGAATTGTATGACACATCTGCGGCGGCATAATGTTGTCATCAAAAAGCTGACAATGTTCGGGCAACATCCATCGTGAAGTGGCTACGCAAATCAGAAACAGAGCCAGTGAAATAATGGTAATCGCTACTAATTCTTTTAATTCGCTTTTGCTCATTTTTCACAAAAATTTAAAGCAAGAATAACTTTTGCCTTAATTTTAATCAACGATTTTAATTCCCAATTCATTAAGCTGCGAATCGTCCACAACGCCGGGCGAGTCCATCATCAAATCCTGCACCGACGCGGTTTTTGGGAAGGCGACGACATCGCGGATGTTGTCCGTGCCTTGCAGAATCATTACGATGCGTTCTATTCCGGCGGCAAATCCGCCGTGCGGAGGCGTGCCGTATTCGAGAGCTTCGAGAAAAAATCCGAAACGCTCGCGCGCTTTTTCGGGTGTTAAGCCGAGTGCTTTGAAAATCAGATTCTGGATTTCGCGCTGGTGAATGCGAATCGAGCCGCTGCCGATTTCGTAGCCGTTGATGACAATATCGTAAGCGCGGGCGCGGATTTTGCCCAATAATTCAGTTTCGCCGTCTTCGATGGCGCGTTTAAATAACGGCACATCTTCGTCCATTAGAGACGTGAACGGATGATGCATCGCGTCGTAATTTCCGGTGTCTTCATTGTATTCAAACATCGGAAATTCCGTAACCCAGAGCGGTTTGTAGAGATTTTTCGCAATCAGATTTTCGCGCTTTGCAATCTCGACGCGCAGCGCGCCGAGACTTGCCGCAACGACGCTCTTTTTGCCCGCGACAATCAAAACCGCGTCGCCCTTTTCGGCGTTTGCGGTTTTCGCTAATTGCTCAATCTTTTCCTGTCCGAGAACTTTCAAAAGCGAGGAAGTCAGCTCGTCGCCAATTTTTATCCAGGCAAGGGCGCTCGCGCCGTAGCGTTTGACGAATTCCTGCAATTCGTCTAATTGTTTGCGCGAATAATCGGCTTTGCCTTTTGCAACAATACATTTTATTGCGCCGTTATTTTCCAAAACCGAAGCGAACGGCGCAAAATCCGTTTCACGTAAATCTTCCGACAAATCAGCCAGTTCCATCTCAAAACGCAAATCTGGTTTGTCGCTTCCAAATCTCCGCATCGCGTCGGCATAAGTCATTCGCGGAAACGGTGTTTCAAAATCAGCATCAATCAACGCAAAAACTTCGCGCATCACGCCTTCGAGCGTGCGAAAAACCATTTCCTGATTGGCAAAGCTCATTTCGATGTCGAGCTGCGTAAATTCCGGCTGGCGGTCGGCACGAAGGTCTTCGTCTCTAAAACAGCGCGCTATTTGAAAATAGCGGTCGAAACCGGCAATCATCGAAAGCTGTTTCAAAATCTGCGGTGACTGCGGAAGCGCAAAAAATTTTCCGGCGTGAATCCGCGACGGCACGACGAAATCTCTCGCGCCTTCGGGCGTTGATTTCAGAAGAATCGGCGTTTCGATTTCAATAAAATCCCGCATTTCCATAAACTCGCGGATTTTCGCCAGAGTTTTGGCACGCATTCGGATATTGTTCTGTAATTGCGGGCGACGCAAATCGAGATAACGATATTTCAAGCGCAAATCTTCCGAAGCGAGATTTTCCGAACCGGCAACTTCGAGTTGAAACGGCGGAACTTTTGCATCGTTCAAAATCAAAATCTCGCTCGCCTGTACTTCAATCTCGCCGGTCGGCAATTTTTTATTGATTGTTTCCGGCGTTCTGGCAACGACCTTTCCTTTAACCGCAATCACGAATTCTCCGCGCAAGTTTTTCGCTTTCTCGTGCGCTTGATTGGCGGTTTCTTCGCTGACGACGATTTGCGTCAAACCGTATCGGTCGCGCAAATCTATAAAAGTGAAAATACCGAAATCGCGCTTTTTAGCCGTCCAGCCCATTAAAATAACCGCCTCGCCGACGTTTGACGTGCGCAGTTCGCCGCAAGTATGCGTACGTTCCAAATTTCCCAGAGTGTCCAACATAATTTACAAATAAAATCTTTCCGCAAAAAATAAACTTTGAGGTTAACACACAAAAATATAGATTAAAATTGGAAGTTGTTATTATAAATTTGTGAGCAGCTGTGTTGGGATTTGTTTGATTTTTAATCTCCGGTCATTGTTTCCGGCGGACGGCTTGTTAAATCGCGCCAAGTTGTCGGATTCCTGCCGTCGTCTAATCTGACCATCGAAATCGCTCCCGGGGCAGGACAAACAAGATAACACAAATTACAGCCGACGCATTCCTGCTCGTCAACAATCGGATAACGCAAGCCTTTTACTTCGGTAAAATCAATACACTGGTGCGCTCCGTCTTCGCAGGCGATATGACACAGATTGCAGCGAATACAATTCTCAAAATTAACGCGGGCGACGGTTTTGTAATTCAAATCAAGCGCGCCCCAATCGGTAACGCGCGGAACGCTCAAACCAATAATGTCGTTGACGCTCGCAAAACCTTTCTCGTCTAAATAGTTATTCAAACCGTCAATCATATCTTCGACAATTCGATAACCGTAGTGCATTACGGCTGTGCAGACTTGAACGTTCGACGCTCCCAAAAGTAAAAATTCAACCGCGTCTCGCCAGGTGTTTATTCCGCCGATGCCGGAAATCGGAATGTTTACTTCCGCATCACGCGCCAGTTCCGAAACCATATTCAGCGCAATCGGTTTGACGGCAATTCCGCAATAACCGCCGTGCGCCGCCATTCCATTAACATTTGGGTAAGGAATCATCGTGTCAATATCAACGCCCATCACGGAATTGATTGTGTTGATTAAAGAAATCGCGTCCGCGCCGCCCTTGGTCGCGGCTCGCCCTGGCGGAATGATATTCGTGACATTCGGCGTGAGTTTGACGATGACGGGAAGATTGGAAACCTCCTTCACCCATTCGGTCACCATACAAGTATATTCGGGAACTTGCCCCATCGCCGCGCCCATTCCGCGCTCCGACATTCCGTGCGGGCAGCCGAAATTTAATTCAAAACCGTCCGCGCCCGTGTCCTGCGCTTTCTTGACAATCTCATGCCACGCTTCGCGCTTTGATTCAACCATTAGGGAAACAATGATGGCGTTGTTCGGATATTTCTTTTTGCACTCGTAAATCTCTTTCAAATTCACGTCGAGCGGTCTATCGGTAATCAATTCGATATTGTTCAAACCAATCATCCGATTCGCGCCGTTATCCAAAGAAGCCAACCGCGAACAGACGTTAACAATCGGCTCGCCCAAAGTCTTCCAAACCGCGCCGCCCCAACCCGCCTCGAAAGCGCGTTCGACCATCGAACCCATATTCGTCGGCGGCGCGCTCGCCAGCCAAAACGGATTCGACGATTTTATTCCCGCAAAATTTACGCTTAAATCAGCCATACGATTTTACTCCTAAGTCCTCCGCCGGAATTGCCGGTTCATCAAAAGCGGCGGGCGTTACGAGCGGCATTTCGCCGTGAATTTTTTCGATGAACGGAATGCGCGCGCCCGCAAATTCAACTCTCTCGCTGGTTAAATTAAAGTGAATGCCTTGCGCCGCGAGCTTTCCGGTTTGCGCCGCGTCAACCGCTTCGCGTCCGCCGTTGACGCAATCGCCGCCCGCAAAAATTTTCGGATTCGTCGTTTGCATCGTTTCGGTATTTACGACAATACGACCCTTTTCGTTGAGTTCGACATTTGGAATCTGCGATAAAAAACCGACGCTTTTTTGCTGTCCGATGGCTTTGATAATCATGTCGCACGCGATTTCGATAACTTGATTTGAACCGTCCGTTTTCTCGCAACGTAAAGACAAACCATTTTCGCCTGACAAAATCGCAATCGGCGTGACTTGCCACACAAATTCAACGCCGTCTTTTTTCGCCAGTTCGTATTCATAAAGGTAAGCGGGCATTTCTTTCGCGGTTTTTCGATACACCATAAAAACTCTTTCCGCGCCCAATCTTTTCGCTTGCGTAACGGCATCAACCGCCGTGTTGCCCGCGCCGATGACAGCAACAATTTTGCCAAGCGGAACGCTTTTCCAATCGCGCGTTTTTATGCGTTCGATAAAATCCAAAGCGTCAATTACGCCGTTCAAATTTTCGCCTTCGATGTTTAATTTATTTGTCGCGCCCAAACCGATGGCAAGAAAAATTGCGTCGTGTTGATTTTGCAAATCTTCAAATGAAATTTGATTTGAACTCGGAACTTTGAACTCGGAACTTTGAACTATTTCAGTTTCCAACTGAAATTTAACACCGAGACGTTCAACCTGTCTGGCTTCGTCTACAGAAACGATTTGCGACATTTTGTATTCCGCCATTCCGTATGTGTCGAGTCCGCCCGGCAGAGGTTTTTTATCGTAAATCGTCACCGCGTAACCAAGTCGCGCTAAATATGCGGCGCACGAAAGTCCCGCCGGACCCGAACCGATGATGCCGACGGATTTTCCGTTGGGCGCGCCAGCTGTCAAAACATCGCGCTCGTTTCGCATCACAAAATCCGTCGCGTAACGTTGAAGTCGTCCAATCTCAATCGGCTTGTCCATCAAAGTTTTCTCAACGCACGCGCCTTCGCACAAAACTTCAACCGGACAAACACGAGCGCAAGTCGCGCCAATCGGATTTGCGTCGAAAATTACACGCGCCGAACCTAAAAGATTTCCGCTTGCAATTTTTTTGATAAACGAAGGCACGTCAATATGCGTCGGACAAGCCCGCGTGCAGGGCGCGTCGTAGCAATAAATGCAACGATTCGACTCGAGAACCGCTTCGGCTTCATTCAAAGCGGGCGCAATCTCGCGGAAGTTGCGTTCAATTTGTTCGATGTTCAAAGGCGAATGATGATTGATTGACATATAATTCTATTAAGGTTCATCAGGATATTCAATAATGTAACCTTTCCCAACAGGCGTGAAAATTCGCGTGTCGGCATCCGATGCGTAAACAGCAAAGAAAATCTGTTTTTTCTTGCCTGCGCCGTCAGTTTTTATAAGACAAACAAGCGGCGCTTCAACATCTTCAATAAACGCTTTCGTAAATCCACCTTTTTTATTTCCATTAAAAATAACAACAGCCAAAGGATAATTATGGTCATACGGCGTGCCTTCAGTTCCTTCTGCTGGCGTCGCTTTGCCTTTTCTGGATAGAATAAGTGCAAAATCTAAAACTCCGTCAAAATTAAAGTCCGAAACGCAATAATAAGGTTTTATAGATGGGCTGAAATCCTTTCGCAAGTCTTTTAAGTATTCTTCATCAAAAGCCTTTTCAGATAAAAATTGGTAGTTTTTGTTTTTAGACAAAAACTGTTCAAGTGCTACGGCGTGCGCGGGTTTTAAGTCGGAAACAGTCTTTTGACCGAAACATAATGTCGGCAGAGTAAAAACAAAAAACGTAAGCAATAAAAGTTTCATTTCTCAAAATCTCCGTATAAGTTCGCTATAGAGAATCAATCTAATCCGCCACAAGCACATCGTAAGTGTCCGGTCTTCTGTCGCGGAAAAACTGCCAGGTATTGCGGACTTCGCGGATTTTGTCCATATCCAAATCGGCGACGACTAAATAATCTTGGTCGCGCGGCGCTTCGGCGATGATTTGACCGCGCGGGTCGCAGAAATAGCTTTGCCCGTAAAATTCGCCGATGTTCCATGGCTGCTCAAATCCGACGCGGTTAATCGCGCCGACGAAATAACCGTTGGCGACGGCGTGTGCGGGCTGTTCGAGTTTCCAGAGATATTCGCTTAATCCGGCGACGGTTGCCGACGGATTAAAGATAATCTCCGCGCCGTTTAATCCGAGCGCGCGTGCGCCTTCGGGAAAATGGCGGTCGTAGCAGATATAAACTCCGATTTTCGCGTGTGCTGTTTCAAAAGTCGGATAACCGAGATTTCCGGCGCGAAAATAAAATTTCTCCCAGAAACCGGGCGCGACCTGCGGAATGTGATTTTTGCGATATTTGCCCAGATATTTCCCGTCCGCGTCAATGACCGCCGCCGTGTTGTAATAAATGCCCGTGATTTCTTCTTCGTAAACCGGAACGATAAGAACCATTCCATACTGCTTGGCGACTTCCTGCATAAATTTAACGGTTTTGCCGTCGGGAACTTTTTCAACCGCTTCATACCAGCGCGTTTGCTGTTCGGCGCAGAAATAAGGCGTCGTGAAAATCTCCTGAAAACAAAGCATCTGCACACCTTGTTTCGCCGCGTCTTCGACCATTTTCATCTGATGTTCGAGATTCGCCTTTTTAATTTCCGCAATCGGCGCGTCCGTCGGCGCGACATTCGCCGCTTGTATCAAACCGCATTTTATTATTCTTGGCATATTTACCTCTAATTTTATTTCTTCGGCTCGTTAAATTTCGCGTCATCAATCGCCGTGTTTTGTTTGACTTCCGTAATTTTCCGCGTCCAGATGCGTCCCGGAATTGACCAGCGCGTCGTGTATGGAATTTTCACTGCTTCGACGGCGCGGTAATCTTCATAATCAATTTGAATAGGATACGCGCCGATAATCGTTGGCGTGGCGGCGAAGCGACGAACAAGCAAGCCGGTTTGTTTGTCGAAATAAAGCCGCTCGCGTGCGCCCGAAGGCAATACGGCGCGAACGACGAAAACTTCTTTGTCGTTTATTTTATCAACTCCCGCGACTGTCAATTCTTTGTAAATTTCTTTTAGTTTCGCGGGCTGAAACAAAAATCGCGCGTCGCGTTTAAATTGTTCGAGTTCATCTTCGTGAACCGCCGTCGCGCCTCTGCCGCCGAGCGTCCAACTGTCCGCGCCGTTAAACGCGGTGCTGACGCTTGTTTGCGGAAAGCTCGTTACGACGAGCATTTTGTCCGGCGATTTGGCGAAAACTTCTTCGGCAATCGGCGCGGCGTCATTGACGGCGCGCGTGCCTTTTATCGTTCTGGTTTTAACTTTTGCAAGCGCGCCCGCGCCGCCAAGCGCTGCGACATATTTGTCCAAAACCTGGTCAACCGTCGGCATCGCGTCTTTCGTCTGATTAAAATTCGGACGCCGAAACAGATTTTCGCCAAGCGGCGTCATCGACGCCGGATGCGGTTTGCCGCCGTGGCAAGTCGCGCAGGAAACTTCCGTGCGCCCGCCGAAATAATTTTTATTAATTCCGACGGTCATCAAAATCATCTCGCGCGCCGTCTGTTTTTCTTCCTTATCATCTTTTGAAAAATCGCCCTGAACGTGGCAGAAATTGCAGTTTACGCCCAAGGACGACGACATAATCTCCATCGTTTTGATTAACTGTTCGGCGGGCAAATTTTTGAAAACCTGTATATTTTTATAAACTTCGGCGGCGGTTTTCTTCCCGTCGGTTTGTTTCATCTGCATCTCTCCGCTGCGCGTAAAAACGAACGCGCCCCCCGTGAGGAAAATTAAAAGAACGACGATTTTAATTTTTTGCTTCATAATTTCTAGTCAACTATTTTTCCTGTTAATAGGTCAAAAGTTTGCATAATATTTATCCGAATATAATTTGCAGATTCTTCTTCATCATCCCAACCATAATCATACATATCAATAGCGTCTTTAAGATTCAAATTTTCAGGGAGCGCGATGTAACCAAATCTTTCATCTCTTTTGATAATTCCTTTTTCCGCTTCGGACAAATCCAAATACTGAATTTTATATGTGCTGTCATCGCCCCAAATGCAGCCAGCGACAAATCCAAAAGAGCTATAAAGCAAAGGCGTTAGCGGACGATAGGTTGCAATAGTTTCGCATTCTTCTCCTGTATTAAAATTCGTAAAAGGAGTTTTATTGACAAATTCTGAGAAGGCGATTTCTTGTGGATTATTGATTCGAGTTTTTCTAATCTCTTTTTTGTATGTTCCTTTCAAGCCTTTTGTTTCGGAAATGGTTTCCTGTTCAATATAGGTCGGCACAAAATAATCGACGGGACAAAATCCATTAGAATGAGGTTCTTCGCCGCCAATATCTTTGCACGATGGAAGTTCTAATATTCTTGTTGCAGTATAATCAGGAGAATAAAGCGCAAAATCCTTTCCGTCTTTTTGAAAATAACAAAAGCTGTCGAATAACGTTGAATAGTTTCTTTCGTATTCGCCGATTTGCGTTTCAATATCGTTCTCAACTCGAAAAACGCCGACTTTAATTCCTTTCCATTCATTTGGACGGCGTTCAAGTTCACCAATTTCTTTTGCAATAAATTTCATTTTAGAGAACCTAAATTTTTCGTTTCAATTTGCGGCGGCGCGGCTTTCATCAAAAGAAAATGAACGAAAAACGAAACGCCGAAGCCGACAAACCAGGCGTAATCATACAAAAATCTGAGAGTCGGAATTATCAGCCCAATCCACGCGAAAAAGCAACCTAAAATTGTCGCCATAACCGCTCGCCAATTCCAGCCGCTCGAATACCGATAAACTCCTTTCGTTCGATACAAATCACCGAGATTCAAATTTTTGTTTCTGACAATCCAGTAATCGGCAATCAAAACTCCGGCAATCGAGCCTAAACCGCCCGAATAACCCAAAAGCCAAGAGAAAATATAACCGTTCGGGTCGGCGAGAAGTTTCCACGGCTGCATCAAAATCCCGACGATTCCCGTAATCAAACCGCCGGTTCGGAAGGAAATAAGTTTCGGAAAAGCGTTGGCAAAATCATTTGCCGGAGAAACAACATTCGCCGCGATGTTGACGGATAAAGTTGCAACGACAATCGTGAACATCGAAACGGCAACGACGAGCGGCTGTGAAAATTGTCCGACCAGTTTCACAGGGTCCCAAAGCTCATCTGGCTTCATCTGCGGAAAGACGACGAC